>Ga0182021_10006244_pt1 | contig 14147 bp, 13 predicted proteins | sample 612E3MmetaG_FD_120493 | JGI IMG/M metagenome (GOLD analysis project Ga0182021, IMG submission 120493) | Permafrost microbial communities from Stordalen Mire, Sweden - 612E3M metaG (Illumina Assembly) | ecosystem: Environmental > Terrestrial > Soil > Wetlands > Permafrost | place: Sweden...
ACCACGAGAGCATCGTCTCCATCCACCTGTCGCCGCGCATGTCCGGGACCATCGACTCTGCGCGGGGCGCGGCCGCGGATGTGGACCCCGTCCGCGTCCGGGTGGTGGACGCCCGGCACCTGAGCGTCGGACTGGGTCTGGTGGTGGAGGCCGCCGGGGACGCCATCCAGGCGGGGGCCGGCCTGGAGCAAGTGGTCGCCGCGGCGGAGGAGGCGGCGCGGAACACCCGGATCTACGGAGCCACCCCCTCGCTGGACTTCGCCGCTCGGGGAGGGCGGGTGAACTCGAAGGTAGCCCGGTTGGCGGGCCTCATCGACATCCACCCCGTGGTCTTGTTCGATGAGGAAGGGGCGGGCCACGCCGATGGCGCGCATCTCGGGTTCCACCGGGCGCTGCGTGGGCTGGCCCGGCGAGCCGTGGAGTTCGCCGACGGGGGAGAGGCACGCTTTGCCATCGCGCATGCGGACTCGCCTGCGTCGGTGGCCTACGTGCTACAACAGATGCACAAACGCCTGGGGCCGGACCAGGACATCCCCATGATGGAATCCGGCGCGGTGCTGGCCACGCATACAGGACTCGGGGCGGTCGCGGTGGCCGTTCGCCGGGTGGGAGGCGCACGATGAGCATCCTGGCGGCAATGGGCTTCACGCTGGCTGTGCTACTGGTGTACATGACCCTCGGCTGGCTTCTCAGCCTGCCCCTCCGCGACGCCAGCGTGATCGACCCGTTCTGGGGGCTGGGGTTCATCATCGCCGCCATCTCGTACCTGTTTCTGGCCGACGGGTTCTCGGGGCGGGCCGCCATGGTGTTCGTGCTCACGTCTGTGTGGGGACTGCGGCTTGCGGTCTATCTGCTGGTGCGGGGCTGGGGTAAGGGCGAGGATCCGCGCTACCGGGCCATGCGGGCCAAGAGGCCCACGTCGTTCTGGTGGTACAGCTACGCCCAGGTCTTCGTCCTGCAGGCCGTCCTTCTGTGGATCGTGTCGGCGCCTCTGGCCGCCGCCGAAGGTGGGGCGCAGCCGGCGCGGCTGACGGTCCTGGACTATGTCGGCCTGGCCGTCTGGGTGATCGGGTTCGCCTTCGAGGTGGCGGCCGACACCCAACTGGCGCTGTTCAAGCGCCGGCCCGAGAACGAAGGGAAGGTCATGGACCGTGGCGTCTGGCGGTACTCGCGTCATCCCAACTACTTCGGGGAGGCGCTCATATGGTGGGGCATCTGGCTGATCGCGGCGGCCGCTCATGGGTATTGGTCGGTGTACGGGCCCGTCGTGATCACGCTCTTCCTCCTGCGGGTGTCCGGCGTGACCCTGCTGGAGAAGAACCTGAAGCAGTCCAAGCCGGGCTACGAGGAGTACGTCAAGCGAACGAGTCCATTCGTGCCCTGGTTTCCCAAGAAAATGGGATGACCCCCCTCGGCGGCGCCGCCCGGAGGGGCTCGCGGCGCGCCGTGCCCGGATACATGGTATTTTTGGTCACTGGCAGACTGCGCGGAGGGTGATTCAGAGTCACCGGCCGTGCTGATGGGCCGGTTGCGAGACGAATGGTCCCCGCACCGGCCTTATTACGTTTGAATACTTGAAGGGAGACAGGATGGCGGGCGCGCTTGACGCGATCACCCAGCATGCGGAGCTCAGTGCTTGGCTCAGAGACGTGGTCGAACTCTGCAAGCCGGAGAACGTGTATACGTGCGACGGCTCTGCTGAAGAATACAAGTACATGTGTGACCTGCTGGTCAAGTCAGGGACGTTCACTCCGCTGAACGAGACCCTCCGGCCCAGCAGCTTCCTGGCCCGCTCTCACCCGAGCGACGTGGCGCGCGTGGAAGACCGCACCTTCATCGCCGTGGGCGATCAGATGGAAGCCGGTCCCACCAACAACTGGGTGCCGGCCCGCGAGATGAAAGACAAGATGATCCGGATCTTCCAGAACTCCATGGAAGGCCGGACCATGTACATCATCCCCTTCTCCATGGGCCCGGTCGGGTCGCCGTTCTCCAAGATCGGTATCGAAGTCACCGACTCGCCGTACGTGGTCGTCAACATGATGATCATGACCCGCGTGGGCCTGCCGGTGCTCGAAGCTCTGGGAGAATGCGGCGAGTTCATCCCCTGCCTGCACTCCATCGGGGCTCCGCTGGCCCCGTTCCAGGCGGACGTGCCCTGGCCGTGCGAGCGCGATCCCAAGCACAAGTACATCGTGCACTTCCAGGAAGAGCCCTCGATATGGTCGTACGGGTCGGGCTACGGCGGCAACGCCCTTCTCGGCAAGAAGTGCTTGGCCCTGCGGGTGGCTTCCTCCATGGCTCACAAGGAGGGCTGGCTGGCCGAGCACATGCTCATCCTCGGCCTCACCTCGCCCGAAGGCAAGACCCACTACATCGCCGGCGCCTTCCCGAGCGCCTGTGGCAAGACCAACCTGGCCATGATGCTCCCCACGCTCCCCGGCTGGAAAGTCACCTGCGTGGGTGACGACATCGCCTGGATGCGCCTGGGCGAGGACGGCCGCCTCTGGGCCATGAACCCCGAGACCGGTTTCTTCGGCGTGGCACCCGGCACCTCCTACCAGTCCAACCCCAATGCGATGGAGAGCTGCAAGGAGAACACCATCTTCACCAACACCGGCCTCACCGACGAGGGTGACGTCTGGTGGGAAGACATGGGTGTGGAGGCTCCGGCGCACCTCATCGACTGGGAAGGCAACGACTGGACGCCCGACGCCGGCCGCAAAGCCGCCCATCCCAACTCGCGCTTCACGGCTCCGGCCCGCCAGTGTCCGGTGATCGATCCCAAGTGGCAGGATCCTGCCGGCGTGCCGATCTCAGCCTTCCTGTTCGGCGGCCGCCGCGCCAGCACCATCCCGCTCGTGAACCAGTCCTTCGACTGGGAACACGGCGTGTTCATGGGCTCCGCCGCAGGCTCGGAAACGACCGCGGCCAACCTCAGCAAGACCGGCGTCCTCCGCCACGACCCGTTCGCCATGTTGCCGTTCTGCGGCTACAACATGGGCGACTACTTCGCTCACTGGCTGTCGTTCGCCGGCCGCACCGACCGGGAGAAGCTGCCGAAGGTCTTCTTCGTCAACTGGTTTCGCAAGGACGACAACGGCGAGTTCCTGTGGCCGGGCTACGGCGAGAACAGCCGCGTGCTCAAGTGGATCTTCGAGCGAGTGGAAGGCACGGGCAAAGCCCTCGAGACGCCTATCGGCTACCTGCCGGCTCCCGGCGCCCTCGACCTCTCCGGTCTGGACATCCCGGAGGACGCCGTGAAGCAGCTGCTGGCCGTGGAGAAAGACGGCTGGCTGAGCGAAGTGGACGGTCTCTCCAAGTACTACGACGAGTTCGGCGACCGGCTGCCGGCCGAGCTCCGCGAACAGCTGGCTGCTCTCAAAGCACGGTTGGGCTAAAAAGGAATCGACGCAGCCTGGAAGACGGAGGTGACTCATGAACCCCTTGGCAGCTGAACTCAATCAGACCATCGAGCGCGAGGCGCCCGCAGTCATGCGGATGCTCTCCACTCTCGGCCGCGAGCTTTACTTCCCCAAGGGGATCCTCACGCAGAGTGCCGAGGCCAACCAGAAGGCCCACCGGTTCAACGCCACCATCGGCGAAGCCCGGGAAGCCAAGAAGTCCATGGGCCTCGACAGCATCCTCCGCCATTTCTGCGATGTCAGCGCGGACGCGGTCCTGCCGTATGCTCCGTCGGCAGGCCGCGCCGACATCCGCAAAGCCTGGCAGGGCGAGATCCGGGCGAAGAACCCCTCGCTGGGGGACAAGCCCATCAGCCTGCCGGTGGTCACGAGCGGCATCACCCACGGTCTGAGCACTGTGGCGGACATGTTCGTGGACGAGGGCGACCTTGTGCTCTTCCCCGACAAGCTGTGGGGCAACTATCTGCTGGTGTTCTCGGTGAAGCGCGGCGCGAAAGCTGGCCGGTACCCGCTGCTGGACATCGCCAAGGGCTTCGATGTCGAGGGTTTCCGCACGACTGTGGCCGGGAACACGGGGCGGGGCAAGCTGATCGTCCTGTTCAACTTCCCGAACAACCCGACCGGGTACTCCATCACCGCGGCCGAAGCGGACGCCATCAAAGACATCCTTGTTCAGACCGCCGACGCCGGCTGCGACGTCGTCGCCCTCTGCGACGACGCCTACTTCGGCCTGTTCTTCGACGACCAGGTCATGAAGGAGTCGCTCTTCACCCGGCTGGCCGACGCCCACGAGCGCATCCTGGCCATCAAGCTCGACGGCGCCTCCAAGGAGGACTTCGCCTGGGGCCTGCGCCTGGCGTTCATGACCTACGGCATCAAAGGCGGCGAGGGTGCGTACGAAGCCCTGGAAAAGAAGACCGGCGGCTGCATCCGCGGCACCATCTCCAACTCGCCCAACGTGTCGCAGGAACTGCTCATGCGGGCTCTCAAGGACCCCGACTACAACACTCAGAAGGCGGAGAAGTTCGACATCCTCAAGCGCCGGGCCAACGTCGCCCGCGACGTGCTCAAAGACCCGAAGTTCGCGGAAGCCTGGACGCCCTACCCGTTCAATTCGGGCTATTTCATGTGCCTCAAGATGAACGGCCTGGACGCCGAGGCCTACCGCGTCAAGTTGCTGAACGACTACGGGGTGGGGGTCATCTCCACCAGTGATACCGACATCCGGGTGGCGCACTCCTCCGTGGACGAGGCGGACATCCCCGCTCTGTACGATGTGATGCTCGAGTGCGCGCTGGCGATGCGTGGGTAAGACAAAGGGACAACTGGAAGCCGAGATCAGCGACGCCATAGTGCGTTTCGAGCTCGACTACATGGGGCGGGGGCCTGAAGAGGCCCGCACCTATCTGCTGGAAGACATGGTCCTTGTCCGGCTGCGCGGGGTGTTGACGCCGGCGGAGCGCCAGCTCGCCGGCTCCGACGGTAATCCGCAGGGCAGGGACCTTATCAAGCAGGTGAGGCGGGAACTCATCGAGAAGGCCCGGCCGCTGCTGGAGAGCATCATTGCGGACGTCACCGGCCAGGTGGTGCGGAGCATCCATACCGACATCAGCACCACGCATGGTGAGCGCATCATCGTGTTCTCCCTGGTCGGGCCGGCGCGGCTCTCCGCAGAGTAGACGGCCGCTCGCCACAGCCGGCGGTCGCTCGGAGGCGGCATCACGGGCAGCGTTCGCATCCGCTTCTCCGCAGAACTGAACCACCTTATCCCGTCGGAACGGCAGGCTCGCGACATCGAGCGCCCCTTTTCTCCCGGGCAGACCGCCAAGGACCTCATCGAAGCCATGGGTGTGCCGCACACCGAGGTGGACCTCATCCTGGTGGGTGGCGACTCCGTCGATTTCGGCTATCGCCTGAAGGACGGCGACCGCATCAGCGTCTACCCGGTCTTCGAGGCCCTCGACATCACGCCCGCCGTCCGCCTGCGCCCGCATCCGCTCCGCGTGACCCGTCACTGCAGGCCCTGGTCGACTCCGTGGCATAGCCGCCCTAGTGTAGTATCTGTGCCTCGTATGGACGGGAAGGAGTCGGTCGATGCAAGAACAGGGCGCCAATGGCGCTGACAAAGGGACGCCGCCCTTGTTCCACGAGGAGCAACGTTTCCAGATCTGGATGTTCTGGGTGCCCATCGCGATAGTGGTGGGGCTCGTCTGGTACGAGCTGTACCAGCAGGTCTTCAAGGGCAATCCCTCCGGCTCGCACCCCATCCCTGACTGGGCGGCCTGGACTCTCGCCATCGTCTTCGGTATCGGCCTGCCGGTTTTCGGGTATCTGCTTCGCCTCATCACCGAAGTGCGCCCGGACGCGCTCATCCTGCGGGTGTTCCCGTTTCGGGGCACGCGCGTCCCGGTGGGAGAGATCGAAGAGGCCGAGACCCGCGACTACTCGGCCCAACAGGAGTACAGCGGGTGGGGAGTGAAGAACACACGCCGCAGCGGCCGAGCCTACACCGCCTTCGGCACGAAGGGCGTTCAGTTGGTGCTCGCGGACGGCGATCGCCTCCTTGTTGGCTCGCAGAAGGCGGGCGAACTGGCGGCCGCGCTCCGGGAGGCCGGAGTCCTCGTCCGCTGATGCACCCCGCCGGGAGGATGTCGTGAGGATCGTCGTGGCACTGGGTGGCAACGCCCTTCTCAAGCGGGGCGAACCCCTCTCCCCGCAGATCCAACGGGAGAACGTCCGGGTGGCGGCCCGCGCGCTTGCGCCGCTGGCCCGCGAGAACAGCCTCATAATCACGCACGGCAACGGTCCCCAGGTTGGTCTGCTGGCCCTGGAAGCCGCGGCCGTGGCCGGCGTCGGACCGTTCACGCTCGACGTGCTCAGCGCCGAGTCGGAAGGCATGATCGGCTACATGATCGAGCAGGAACTGGGCAACATGCTGCCCGAGGACGTGCCTTTCGCCACCATCCTCACCCAGGTGGAGGTCGACCCCGCCGACCCGGCCTTCCTCAATCCCAGCAAGCCCATCGGACCGCAGTACTCCCGCGAAGAGGCAGAGAAGCTGGCCCGAGAGCACGGGTGGGCCGTCGGTCCGGATGGTGAGAAGTGGCGCCGCTTGGTGGCGTCGCCGCGGCCGCTCCGCATCTTCGAGGTGCGCGTGGTCGACTGGCTGGTGGAGCGGGGAGTCGTGGTCATCTGTACCGGCGGCGGAGGCATCCCCACCCGGCTGACCCCGGACGGGGTGCTGATGGGCGTGGAGGCCGTCATCGATAAAGACTACGCCGGCGCTCTGCTCGCCCGGTCGCTCGGGGCGCAGGTGTTCCTCATGCTCACCGACGCCGACACGGTCTGGCAGGACTGGGGCGGCGAGCACGCTCGGGCCATCCGCCGCGCGTCGCCGGACGCCCTGGCCGAGCTTCACTTCGCAGCCGGCTCGATGGGACCCAAGGTGGACGCCGCCTGCGAGTATGTTCGGGCCACCGGAGGGCGGGCCGGCATCGGCGCGCTGGAGGACGCGGTGGCTATCATCCAGGGCCGGGCGGGTACCCTCATCTCGACGGAGCTCCAAGGCATCGAGTACTGGCCGTCGCTGTTCCATCAGTCCGAGTAGCCCGGAGAGCCGCATGGTCAACGCCTATTTCATCGTCGCCCTAGCCGATCTGCTCGTCGTGGAGGCCATCAACTGGACCGCGCGCCTGCTCAATCTCCGGGCCCTCAAGCCGGAACTGCCCCCCGAGTTCGCCGACGTTTACGACGCCGAGGCCTACCGCGCGTCGCAGGAGTACACCCGAGTCACCACGCGCTTCCATTTCGTGGAGGGCATGTTCGACTTGGCGGTGCTCCTTGCGTTCTGGCTGGCCGGCGGCTTTGGCTGGCTGGACGGGGTCGTCCGCGGCTGGCAGCTGAACCCCATCTGGACGGGGCTCATCTTCCTCATCATCCTCGTCGCCGCGCGGGGCATCCTCGGCCTGCCGTTCGACATCTACGGAACGTTCGTCATCGAGGAGCGCTTCGGCTTCAACCGCACCAGCCCGGGCACCTTCGTGCTCGACCTTCTCAAGGGACTGGCCGTGGGGGCCGTCATCGGGCTACCACTGATGGCAGGTTTCCTGGCCCTTTTCACGTATGCCGGCCGCTTCGCCTGGCTCTACGTGTGGGCGGCCGTCGTGGCTTTCTCGATAGTGATGCAGATCGTGGCGCCCGCGGTTATCATGCCCCTCTTCAACAAGTTCACGCCTCTTGCCGACGGCGAACTCAAGGACGCCATCATGGCCTACACCAAGCGGGTCGGCTTCCCGCTGGAAGGCCTGTTCTCCATCGACGCCTCCCGCCGCTCCAGCAAAGGGAACGCCTTCTTCACAGGTTTCGGGAAGCGAAAAAGGATCGCGCTCTTCGACACCCTCATCGAGCGGCACCCCACCGACGAACTGGTGACCGTGCTTGCCCATGAGGTGGGTCATTACAAGAAGCGGCACGTGCTCATCGGGACCATCGAGTCGGCCGTGGAAACGGGACTGTTCCTGGGCTTGTTCTCGGTGTTCCTGCACCAGTCCGGCCTGTTTACCGCTTTCGGCGTCAAGACGCCCGGCATCTGGACCGGAGTGATCTTCGTGGCGGTTCTTCTGGAGCTGCTGCAACTCGTGCTGTCGGTGGGCGGCGCCGCGCTGTCGCGGCGGCACGAGCGTGAGGCCGACCGGTTCGCCCTCGACACCACGGGCCGCGGCGACCTGCTGGCATCCGGGCTCAAGCGCCTGTCCAAGGACAACCTCAGCAACCTCACGCCCCACCCGTTCTACGTATGGCTCAACTATTCGCATCCGCCCACGCTCGAGCGGGTGAAGGCGTTGGAGGCGGCCGCGCCCCGGTGGAGAATGGCTGACAGTGACAGTCGGCCGGGCGGCGGCGGGCGTTCACGGGTTAGAATCTGAGAGTCACAAGCAACGATCACGGGCACGGCATGAGCTCGGCACAGGAGGGCAAACATGAGGATCGCGCTGATCGGGCAGGCGGCGTTCGGCGAGAAGGTGCTGCAGGGCCTGGCGCAGGCCGGCGAAGAAGTGGCTGTTGTCTACCTGCCCCCGGACGGCGGCAAGCCCAACTCGTTCCGCGAGGCGGCCGAGGCGCTGAACATCCCGGTCAGGCAGCCGGCGCGCATGCGCGACCCGGAGGTGTACGAGGAATACAAGACCTTCGGCGTCGACCTCAACGTCATGGCCTTCGTCACCGACATCGTGCCCATGACCATCCTGAACCACGCGCCGCTCGGTACCATCCAGTACCACCCGTCGCTGCTGCCCCGCCACCGGGGCGCCAGCGCCATCAACTGGGCGGTCATCAACGGCGAGCCGAAGACCGGGCTCACGATCTTCTGGCCGGACGAGGGCCTGGACACCGGCCCCATCCTACAGCAGAAGGAGGTCACCATCGAGCCGGACGACACCATCGGCAGCGTCTACTTCAAGAAGCTGTTCGACCTGGGCGTGGACGCCATGCTCGAGTCGGTGGAGCTGGTGAAGGCCGGCACGGCGCCCAAGATCGTGCAGGACCCCGCCCAGGGGGAGTATGAGCCCCTCTGCAAACGCATGGTCATCGACTGGATGTATCCCGTCGGCGTGGTCTACAACGTCATCCGCGGCAGCAACCCGTCGCCGGGCGCGCTCACCAGTTTCAACGGTCGGGAGTTCAAGGTGTTCGACTGCGAGCGCCGGCCGGAGAGCGGCTCTCAGGCGCCGGGCACCATCCTCGAGGTCACGGCCGACGGATTCCTGGTGCTGGGATGCGGCGGCAGCATCTTCGTAAAGAGGGTGCAGCCAAGCGGAGCCGGCAAGATGGCCGCGCGTGAATTCGCGGCGTCCGCCGGTCTCAGCGTGGGCGACAAGCTGGGTTAGGTCATGGCCGCGGACGATATCGTAGCCGAACTCCAAACGATCTTCGCCAAGGTTCCCAGGCCGGGCATCCCGCCGGACTACGTTCCCGGCGATAAGCTCGGCAACCCCGGGTGGGACGAGTTCACCTATCACAGCGCCCTCGTGTTCGCCGAGCAGTTGCCCGATCACTTCAGGCGGGCGTTCGCATCCCCGGACAAGCAGATCCCAGACCTGCTCTGGCATCTCAGCGACTCTGAGCGGCTGGGAGTGTTCTCCAACAAGCAGATCGGAGTGCTGATCCACGGATTGGACGTCCTCCAGACGGAGCAGGCGGAAGTAATGGCCAGGGACGATGTCCAGATCCGGCTTCGGGCGGTGCGGGACACCCTCGAGAGGCTCGCGGCCCGTCCGGAGTGAGCGCATGCCGGCGATGCTGATCCTGCGGAGGCTCACCGAGGTCGACGAGCAGGAAGCCATGCGCGCCCACCGCGCGACGAGCCCCGGGTATGCCAGCTTCCTGCAGTACTACACGGAGGACATGCCCTTCGCGGAGTACCTTCACCGTCTCGCCGATCAGGAGCGCGGCGTTGGCCTGCTCCCGGACTACGTGCCCAGCGCGTACCTCTTCGCCTTCGCGGGCGAGCGCATCGTAGGCCGGGTCTCCATACGCCCCGAGCCGGACCCCTTCCTCGTACTTCGAAACGGGCACATCGGTTACGCTGTGGTCCCCGAGTTCCGGCGGCAGGGTTACGGGAAGGCCTTGCTTCGCCTGGCGCTCGAGCGGGCCCGCGATGAGTACGGGCTGTCGCGCGTGCTAGTCACGTGCGACGAGGACAACGAGGGTTCCATCCGGATCATCGAGAGCTGCGGCGGCGTCTTTGAGGAGGTCGTCGAGGACCCTGCGCTCGAGAAACCCAAGCGCCGGTACCACATCGACATCGGGCCGGCGACGCCGCAACCGGCCTGCACTTGGGCCTGATGGCGCCGCGGGCAGAAGAACGCGCTGTGGAGCCGCTGTCCCGGGCGGAGTGGCGCGCCTGGCTTGCCGCGCACGCGGAGGACGGCCGCGGTGTGTGGCTGGTGCTTCACAAGGGGCGCCCGGCGCCTCTCACCTACGAGGAGGCGGTGGAGGAGGCCCTCGCCGCCGGCTGGATCGACAGTAGGGCCAACAAGCTGGACGCCGCCCGGTACAAGTTATGGGTAGCTCCGCGTAAGCGTGGGAGCATCTGGGCAGGCAGCAACAAAGAAAGAGTCGCTCGGCTGAGCGAACAGAAGCTCATGACCCCGAGGGGCCTGGCGATCGTCGAAGCGGCGAAGGCGGACGGCTCCTGGAACGCGCTGGACGGAGTGATGGCCTTGGAGATCCCGCCGGAACTCCGGGAAGCGCTGGGCGCCGACCCGGGCGCGGCTGGATTCTTCGAAGGCCTGACCCCGTCGCAAAAGCGCATCGTCTTAGCGTGGATCCGAGAGGCCAAGACGGCCGAGACCCGGGGCAAACGCATCCGCGAGACGGTGGAGTCGGCTTCGCGGGGACTTCGGCCGCACCAGTGGCGTCCGGCCCGTATCCGGGACACCGGCAGAAGATGATCCTCGTGCAGCCGGCTGGTCGGCTCCTGGGACATCGGGGCCGCCGCGCCTCACCTGGATCGATGCCCCTTTAGGGGCACCTAACTCGCAGAAGCCGGCGCAGCCGCCTATAGTTGTCCGGTGTTTCGGCCTCGACGCATTCGGATGTACGCATGACAGACGCCGACCAGCGCGACAGCTTCCAGTACGTGCTGTTGGAGCGCCTCCGGGAAGGGGTGCTGGTCTGCGGACCGGATGGGCGAATCTTGGCGGCCAATCGTCTTGCCCGGGGATTGCTCGGAGTCGAAGACGGAGAGTGCGTCGGCAAGCCGGCCGCCGATCCGGAGTGGGGACTGCTCCGTAGCGACGGTGCAGCCCTGCCTCTCGAGGAGCACCCGGTCCAGAGAGCCCTGGCCCAGAAGGTGCCCATCGAGGATGTGCTGGTGGGTGCCCCGGGGCGTCGGAGCGGTGAGGTCGACTGGGCCACGATGAGCGCGTTCCCGGAGGTACTTTCCGACGGCAGCGTACGCGTGGTCGCGACCCTGACCCTGCGTGAGGCGGCGCCCTTAGGCGAACGCGGCCTATTCCAGAGCGACCGCAGCATAGCTGCGATGTTCCTCGCCAGCCCTATCGCCATAGCCGTCGTCCGGCTCTCAGACGAAGTCTTGGTCGATGCGAACGACGCCTTCTTGGATGGGGTCCGTTGCCGGCGCGCGGAGGCTATGGGTAGGCCTGTCGGCGATCTGGACGCCTGGGTCGAGCCGGAGGACCGTACGCGTCTCACAAAGGAGCTGGAGAAGTTCGGTCGGGTCTCGAGCGCCGAGCTCAAGTTCCGGCGGGCGTCGGGCGAGATGGGCGCCGTCCTCATCTGGCTGGAGTTGTTGGAGTTCTCCGGTCAGCTCTGCGCGCTCGGCTTCATGACCGACATCAGCGACCTGAAGAGGGCGGAAGTCGCGCTGCGCGAGAGCGAGGAGCGCTACCGGCTGGTATCCGAGAACGTGGGGGACGTCATCTGGCTCCTCGACCCGGCTACCGCACTGTTTGCGTACGTGAGCCCATCCGTCGAGCGACTGCGCGGATACACCGTGGACGAGGTCATGCGGCAGTCGTTCAGGGAAGTCGTGACCCCCGAGTCGCTCGCGCTGATCGAGGGGTTGCTCCCGGCGCGGCTCGAGGCGTTTGCCGCCGGAGACATGTCGGCGCGTGTCCAGACCCACGAGATCGTGCAGACCTGCAAGGACGGCAGTACCGTGCCCACCGAGGTGGTCACGACCCTGATCCCGGACTCGGAGGGCAGGGTGACGCTCATACAAGGCGTGTCCCGAGGCATCAGCGAGCGGAAACGAGTGGAGGAAGAACTCCGCTTCCGGGAGGCCATGCTCGAGGACACCGGCCGCATCGCGAAGATCGGCGGGTTCCGCTTCGACGCCACCACCGGCGAAGGATTCTGGACCGACGAGGTGGCGCGCATCCACGAAATGGATCCCGCCCAGCCCATCTCGCGCGATGCAGGGATCGACTTCTATGTAGGTGATTCCAAGGCCAGGATCCAGGCCGCCGTGGACGGTGCCGTCCAGCACGCCGTGCCTTACGACCTCGAACTGGAGATCGAGACCGCAAAAGGCGGGCGCAAGTGGATCCGGACGCTCGGCCGCCCAGTGCTAGAGGACGGCAGGGTAGTGTCGGTGGTCGGGTCCCTGCAGGACATCACCGACCGGCGGCAGGCCGAGGACAGCCTGCGGCAGAGCGAAGCGCGGTTCCGGACGCTCATCGACGGCGCCCCCGACGGCGTCTTCGTCCATGTCGGCTCCCGCATCGAGTACGTCAATAAGACCTTGGCAAAAATGCTAGGGACCGTTCCGGACGACCTGGTGGGAAAAGAGTTCTTGACGTTCATAGCACCCGAATACTGGGACCTGGTCCGCGCTCGGATGGTCATGGCCGATGTCGCCGGCCGTCCGGTTCCGCCTCTCGAAGAGGAGTATGTCCGCCGGGATGGCATGCGGGTCCCGGTAGAGATCACCGCTATCGTCTTGGAGGACGGTCCGGAAAAACGGCACATCGTCTTCGTCCGCGATATCACGGAGCGCAAGAAGACCGAGGTGGACAGGGAAAGCCTGCGCCGGCAGTTGCAGCAGTCCCAGAAGATGGAGTCCGTGGGGCAGTTGGCCGGAGGCATCGCTCACGACTTCAACAACATCCTCATGGTGCAGAAGGGCTACTGCGAGATGATGAGGGCCGCACTGCGGCCGGGCGATCCGTTCGCGCAGGAACTCGCGCAGATAGAGGCCTGCACCCAGCGGGCCGCCAGCCTCACCGGACAACTGCTCGCCTTCAGCCGCAGGCAGACCCTGCAGCCCCGGTTGCTCGACCTTAACACGGTGGTCACCCACCTGGCTGCAATGCTGCATCGTCTCATCGGCGAGGAGATAGAGCTGAGGACCGTGCCGGCCCCGGAGCTGGCCAAGGTCAACGCCGACCCCGGACAGCTGGAGCAGGCGCTGGTCAACCTCGCGGTCAACGCCCGGGATGCCATGGCGGGCGGAGGAACGATGACCATCGCCATCTCTCACGTCGACCTGGACGAGTTGCCGGCGGGGGCCGAGAAGGATCTCGTCACGGGCCGCGTCTCGGGCCGTTACGTGAAGGTCACCGTGGCCGACACCGGCTGCGGCATGGCCGAGGAGACCAAAAGGCGGGCGTTCGAGCCGTTCTTCACCACCAAACCGGAGGGCAAAGGCACGGGCTTGGGGCTTTCGACGGTGGACGGCATCGTGCATCAATCGGGGGGCCACGTCGGCCTCGTGAGCGGGGTGAACGAGGGCACCACCTTCACGATCCTGCTACCGGCCGCCGAGGTGGGCATAGCCGAGAAGCCGGCCGGCGAGCCGGCGGCCAAGGAGGGGCGGGGAGAGCTGATCCTTGTGGTCGAGGACGAGCCTGCCCTGCGGCGGCTGGCCGTCATCATGCTGGAGAAGCTGGGCTACCGGACCGTGGGAGCTGAGAACGGAGCGGCGGCTTTGACACTGGTGGAAGGAGAGGGCCTCCGCCCGGACCTCGTGGTCACCGACGTCGTCATGCCCGGCATGCGCGGCGGCGCGCTCGTGGAGCGGCTGCGTAAGACCATGCCGGAGGTGAAGGTGATCTACATGTCGGGCTACAGCGACGACGACACCGTCAACGAACAGGCGGGCGTGTCGGCCCAGTTCCTGCAGAAGCCGTTCTCCATGGCCAGCCTGACGGAGGCGATCGACGCGGCGCTGACAAGGGACTGAAGAACTGAACGGCTTAG
>Ga0182021_10006245_pt1 | contig 14146 bp, 9 predicted proteins | sample 612E3MmetaG_FD_120493 | JGI IMG/M metagenome (GOLD analysis project Ga0182021, IMG submission 120493) | Permafrost microbial communities from Stordalen Mire, Sweden - 612E3M metaG (Illumina Assembly) | ecosystem: Environmental > Terrestrial > Soil > Wetlands > Permafrost | place: Sweden...
ATCGCGATGGCATACGTGACGCCGTCGGAGGCTGAGCCCGGTACGATAGTCGCCGTCGGCATTCGCGATCAGCGAGTCCCGGCCGAGGTTGTGGCTTTGCCTTTCTACCGAAGGCCGGTCTAGAAACGCAAGTCGCCGGCCCGAGCGCACAGGCGCCAACGCAGGAATACACCGGCTGACAGGGACAGGAGGTACGTAAGGCGATGGTGCCCAAGGATCTGCGCTACACCAAAGAGCACGAGTGGGTCCGCGTCGAGGGCGATATGGCCACGGTTGGGATCACCGAGTTTGCGTCCGAACAACTCGGTGACATCGTCTTCGTGGAGTTGCCCGAGATCGGTCGGACGGTTACCCAATTCGCGGCCGTCGGGGTGATCGAGTCCGTCAAGGCCGTCAGCGACCTTTTCGCGCCGCTTACCGGCGAAGTGGTTGAGTCCAACTCGGAACTCTCGACCGCGCCTGAGCTTCTCAACAGCGATCCATTCGGAAAGGGCTGGATGCTCCGGATGCGAGTCGACGACGCTGCGCAGGTCGGAGCCCTCCTCGATGCGGCGGCCTACGAGGCCTTGACCTCGGAAGCCTGAGACCGGCATTTGGACCAGATCAATCCGGGGCAGGAGCTGAGTCGATGACCTACGGCCCACACACGGCGGAAGACCGCGCCCAGATGCTACGGGCGATCGGCGTCGACTCGGTCGACGATCTCTTCGCCGACATTCCGGCATCGCTGAGGTCGTCCGGCCTGGACCTCCCGGCTCCCGAGGCGGAGGTCGATCTCGCGGCCCGGCTAAGCGAGCTCGCGGCATGCAACCGCGTCGATCTGATGAGCTTCCTCGGCGCCGGTGCATATCGCCACTTCACACCGCCGGTCGTGGACCAGCTGCTGCTGCGGAGCGAGTTCTACACGGCCTACACGCCCTACCAGCCGGAGATCAGCCAGGGAACGCTCCAGACCATCTACGAATACCAGTCGCTGATGGCCGAGTTGACCGGCATGGACGTCGTCTCCGCCTCGCACTACGACGGGGCCACGGCTACCGCCGAGGCGGCCTTGATGACGTGCCGCGCGACGCACCGCGAGCGGGTTCTGGTCAGCCGCGGCGTCCATCCGCACTACCGCCAGACCATCTGCACCTACTTCGCCGGGGCCTCGCTCGTGGCGGACGACATCCCACTGGTGGCGGACGGGCCGGATGCCGGCACGACGGATCTGGCGGCGCTGGAGCGGTTGCTCGCCGACACGGACCATCCCGTCGCGGGGGTCGTCGTCGCAAACCCGAACTTCCTGGGCTTGCTGGAGCCGATGGCGGAGATCGGCCGGTTGACCCACGCGGCCGGAGCGCTCTTCGTGTCTGTCGTGGAGCCGGTTTCGCTGGCGGTTCTCGCGTCGCCCGGCGAATACGGGGCAGACATTGCCGCCGGCGACGGCCAGCCGCTCGGCATCCCGCTTGCATACGGCGGTCCCTACTTGGGCATCCTGGCGTGCCGAGAAGCCCTGGTCCGGGGGATCCCAGGCCGACTCGTGGGCATGACGGCGGACATCGACGGCAAGCGTGCCTTCGTCATGACGCTGCGGGCACGCGAACAGGACATTCGCCGAGACAAGGCTTCCAGCAACATCTGCACGAACCAGGCCTTGTGCGCCCTCGCCGCGGCCATCTACCTCGGTGCTCTGGGTCCGCACGGCCTCAGAGACGTGGCCGCCCTCGGGGCCGCCCGCGCTTCGGAGCTGGAGACGGCTCTCGCCGCTGCCGGCGCGCCGCGGATCCATCCCGGGCCCTACCTCAACGAATTTGCCGTCCGCGTCCCGGACGCCGCGGCGGTACATTCCCGTCTCATCGGCCGCGGCATCCTCGCCGGTGTGCCGCTGGCGCGGCTCCTTCCGGACGAGCCGACACTCGCCGATGGCCTTCTCGTCTGTGCCACGGAAGTCACCACGCAGGCCGAGATTGCGGCCTTTGCCGCGGCCCTGGGCGACGAGCTTGCGGGGTCTGGGCGTGGCGCGACCAAGCAAAGGGGGGCCGACCGATGACCGTGGCCGATCGTCTGGGGCCCACCATCTTCGAACGCTCCCGGCCGGGCCGCGGAGGCGGCAAGGTGCCTCATCCGCCCAAGGACGCCCTCTCCCGGATCCCCGCCGGCAATCTGCGGGAGGCCGCGCCGCGGCTGCCCGAGGTCTCGGAGCCGGAGCTGACGCGCCACTACGTCAACCTCAGCCAGCTCAACTATTCGGTGGACACGGGCTTCTATCCGCTCGGGTCGTGCACCATGAAGTACAACCCCAAGATCAACGAATGGGCGGCGCGTCTCAACGGTTTCGCGGCGCTTCACCCGCTGGCTCCTGACGAGGCCTCGCAGGGCACGTTGCAACTCCTCTGGGAGCTGGAGGAGGCGCTGGCGGAGATCGGCGGCATGAAGGCCGTGACGCTCCAACCGGCGGCAGGTGCTCAGGGCGAGCTGACCGGAATACTCATGATCCGGGCGTATCACCGCAGCCGGGGCGAGACGGACCGGACAGAAGTCCTTGTGCCTGATTCCGCCCACGGCACGAACCCCGCAACCGCATCGATGGCCGGCTTCAAGACGATCACCATCCCCTCTGCTCCCGACGGCGGCGTAGACGTCGACGCTTTCCGGGCGGCTCTGGGCCCGCGGACGGCCGCGATCATGATCACCAATCCGTCCACGCTCGGGCTCTTCGAGGCGCGGCTGTGCGAGCTCCTCGACGCGGTTCACGAAGTCGGTGCGCTCGCCTACATGGACGGCGCGAACCTCAACGCCATCATGGGCCGCTTCAAGCCAGGCGAGGCCGGGTTCGACGTCATGCACATCAACGTGCACAAGACCTTCTCCACGCCCCATGGCGGCGGCGGTCCGGGCGCCGGTCCCGTCGGAGTAGGGGAGAAGCTCCTGCCGTTCCTGCCCTCGCCCCGGGTTCTGCGAGCGTCCGACGGCAGCTTCCGCCTGGAGGGCGCGGCCGAGCGGCCCACGAGCATCGGCCGCGTCCGGGCCTTCGTCGGCAACACGGGAGTCCTCGTCCGTGCCTACGCCTACATCCGCGCTCACGGTGGGACGGGTCTATGCGAGGTGAGCGACGACGCGGTCCTGGCGGCGAACTACCTCAAGGTTCGCGTCGCCGAGGTGCTCGATGTGCCGTTTACACGGCCGTGCATGCATGAGTTCGTCGCCTCGTCGGCGACGCTCAAAGCCGAGACGGGCATTCGGACGCTGGACGTGGCCAAGAGGCTGATCGACTACGGGTTCCACCCGCCCACGATCTACTTTCCGTTGACCGTGGACGAGGCGCTGCTCATCGAGCCGACCGAGACGGAATCGCTCGAGACTCTGGACGCCTTCGTCGAGGCCCTGCGGCGCATTGTGGTCGAGGCGCACTCGGACCCGGAGCTTCTTCATTCGGCGCCGCACAGTTCGCCCGTTCGCCGTTTGGATGAAACGATGGCCGCTCGCCAGCCCAACCTGCGCTGGCGGGCGATGACCGGCGTGCAGATGCCCTGCCCGGACTGATCTGCCAGGTGGTTCGGGTCCGTGGCCCAGCCAATGGGGCCTCGTTTGACACTGTGGCGGTGCGTCGGCATAGTAGGTCCAAGTGACACCCCGGCGCCGCCCGATAGCAAGAATGCAGGTCGCGCCGACTCCCTTCTCTTGATGGAGGCGAGCTGCCGAAGGCCCCAGCCTCGGCCGGTGGGTTCGTCTTGCTACGGAGTTCCCTGGATGCGTTGGCGTCTGATCGGCGTTCTCACCGCGGTGGTCCTGGTCTCGAGCGCCTGCAACCAATCCACCGTCACGCCATCGTTGTCGACCTCCGCGTTGACGACTCCCGTTTCTGCCGGTACCGGCGCCGGACCCGCGGCGACACCGGAGGCCATCTCACTGGTAGGAACGACATACAAGGCCGACCCGGCGAAAGTCAAGGGCGGCAAAGTCACGCTCGCCGAATGGCAGTTTCCGGACACCGTGAATCCTTACTACGCCGTGTGGAAGACCGACCTGGAGGCTTCGGACAGCATGTTCGACGGCCTGTTGAGCGTCACGCCGGACCTCAAATATGTGCCCGACCTCGCCACGAACGTGCCGACGCTGGAGAACGGCGGCGTTGTTCTGAACGGCAATGGCATGGACGTAACCTGGAACCTGCGCCACCTGATGGTCTGGTCCGACGGCCAACCTATCAACTGCGATGACATCAAGGCAACGTGGCAGTGGGTGATGAACAAGGACAACTCCGGGCTGGCCCTCGGCACCGTCGGCTGGCAGGACGTAACCGGCGTTGACGGAGGCGCCGGCACGGATTGCGTGATGCACTTCGGCAAGATCTACGAGGGCTACCTGACGCTCGTCTCGCCGCTCCTGCCGGCGCACTACATCACGGCCATTCCGGTGAAGGGTGCGCAGGCAAGGCTGTATCCGATGAGCAACCTGGCGAGTGGCGTCTACAGCGGCCCGTACATTCCCGTGAGCGTCACGCGTCCCGCATCGATCACCCTCAAGCCGAACCCTTTCTGGTCGACGATCGGCGGTCATGCGCCCTGGCTTTCCCTCGTCACGTGGAAGTACTACGGCTCCGCGAACACCATGATCGACGGTTTCCAGGCAGGTGAGTTCGACCTCGGGCAGAACCTCGACAACACCTATGTTCCGGCGCTCAAGGCGGTCGCAGCGGCCCGGCAGGTAGCTCACGACTCGTTGACATACGAGCAACTCACCTTCAACAACGCCAACTTCAAGACCAAGTTCGGCGTCGACGCATCGAGCGTCGTACAGGCGGTGATGCTCGCGACCGACCGCCAGGCAATCGCACGGTTGCCTCTCGTCGGCAATGCCAGCCCTACCAACAACTTCGTGTCGCCCCAGGCCTGGTACTACGAGGCGCTCGGGGGTTCCAAGGGCGCCGGCGGCTCGACTTCCGCAGACCCCACCACTGCCTACACCATCCTAGCCAACGCCGGCTGGACCAAGGGTAGCGATGGCTACATGACCAAGAACGGCAAGACGCTGGAGTTGAATTACTGCACCACGGCGCACTTGTACCGCTTCGACGCACTGAATCTCATCGCCGGCCAACTCAAGCAGGTGGGCATCAAGGTCGACGTCAACTTCAAGCTGGAATCGACGTTCTGGGCGCCGTGGAGCGCACCGCAGTCCACCGGACTCTGCAACATCCGGCACGGAAACTTCGACGTTGCCGAGTTCTCATACGTCTCGAGTTTCGATCCGCTGGGCGCCTACCGGATATATCACTCGAGCCAGATCCCGAGCGCCCTGATGCCCGATGGAGAGAACGTCAGCCGTATCAATCTCCCGGCCCTCGACGCGGCCTACGATCAGGTCGCACGAAATGTGGACCTGTCCAAGATTCGCGCGGCGATGTTCGAGATCCAGGATCTGTATGGTTCGGACCAGAACACCTACCAGATGCCCCTCTACCTTCGCAGGGACATCTGGCTCGTCGGCTCCAAGCTTCACAACTTCACCGGCAACCCAACGCCTGCCGGGGGTGAGTGGAATATCGGAGATTGGTGGGTCGGCTGATCCGGTCGGCCGTCGTCCGGGCTGGTCAGTTGGCGAAGCCGTCGACCCCGCCGGTCGCCCCTGTCGCCGTTGCGAGCATCCCTTGCGCCCCGGACGAATCTGCAATGCAGCGCGTTCCTATTCGGGTGCCGGCCGGTTGCATTCGAGTTCTTACCGGGAGGAAGAATGCCGTCCGGAAGCGCGCCCGATTTCTGTCCCGGAATGTGCCGACGGCCACAGGATCAATCCGGACGGGGCATTCCTAGTACCGCGGAACTGAACGTTTGACACGTATGAGGGACCCGCTCATAGTGTCCCCACGGGCGGTCAAGCCCAACCCGACTGCCGCATGGAACGTTGTCTCCCGTCGCTCGAATCGCCACCACCGGAAACGACGGGTGGCTGTGGCGGAAGCAGCGGAAGTGCTGCAGCGGCCATAGCCCTAGGAGGATGTAGATGTCGAAACGGTTATTGGCGTTGCTGTCCGTGGCGGCCCTCACGTTCGCAGCGTGCGCGTCCACCGCGACTACGGCACCTGCCAGCGTCGCGCCCGGGAGCACCCCGGCGCCTGTCGTCACACCCACCCCTGCGCCCACTGCCGCGCCAATCGACGTAACGAACACCACATACAAGCCAGAGGCCGTCGGCCACACGGGCGGCAAGCTCGTTCTGGGCGAATGGCAGGAGCCGGTCACGATCTGGTCCGGCATTTACGACAACTCTGCGACAGACGTCGAAGCTTTCGGCATGTCGCTCTGGGGTCTCTGGAACGCCACGGCCGACTACAAGTTCTACGGCCAGTTGGCGTCCAACGTTCCGACCGTGTCCAACGGTGGCGTCGTCCTGAAGGGCACCACCATGGACGTGAACATCAGTTTGCGCCCGGGTGCGCTGTGGTCGGATGGCCAGGCGATCACCTGTGATGACCTTGCCTACCAGGTCCAGTGGATGATGGATGCTGGCCAGGTCGGCAATGTCCAGGGCCACGTCGGCTGGGAGAACATCTCCGGCGTCGACGGCGGCACCGGCACGAACTGCGTCGCCCACTTCACCAACATCCCGAAGGACGGGACCACGGCCGTCTACGAAGGCTACCTCGGCCTTTGGGCGCCGCTTCTCCCCAAGCACTACCTTCAGACCGTCTCGGTTGCCGATGCGGGCAAGAAGCTCTACACGCAGGCTGCCCCGCAGACCGGCGTCTACAGCGGCCCGTACATCCCGACCAAGTGGGCTGCTGGCGCTGAGATCGACTACGTGGCAAACACGCAGTTCTTCAGCACGATCAAGAAGTCCACTGCTCCGTTCGATAGCGTCACCTTCAAGTACTACAGCGACGCTACGGCCGAGATGGCCGGCTTCAAGAACGGCGAGACCGACGTCGCGATGGACTACAACCACAACGACCTCGGCGCGATGACGACCCAGGGCATTCCGACGGCCTCCGTCGATGCAATCGATGGCACTACCTACGAGCAGCAGTCCTGGAACTATGCGGACCTGACCAAGAAGTTCGGCGCCGACGGCGCCAAGACCCTGATGTCGGCCATTCACTACGCGTACAACAAGGACGACATCATCAAGCGCATCACCGGAAGCACCGTCTCCTCGACGTGCAACTTCAACTCGTCGCTGGTGTGGTACTTCAAGGAAATCCCGTGCCCGGCATACGATGTTGCCAAGGCCAACTCGATCCTCGACGCGGCTGGTTTCACCACCGGCAGTGACGGGATCCGCGTTGCCCCGAACGGCACCAAGGTTGAGCTTCTCGGTTGCACGAGCAAGTCCCGCCCGTACCGCGGCAACACGATGACCCTCGTTGCCTCCTACCTGCAGCAGATCGGCGTGCTTCTGGACACCAAGGTTGTCCCGACTACGCCTGACCTGTTCGGCGGTTGGTCCGAGTCCGGTTCTGACGTTCCGTGCAACACCACGCATGGCAACTTCGATGTGGCCGAGTTCGCGTGGGTTTCCGGCGTCGATCCGGCCGGCATCTTCCCGCTCTACGACTCCAAGTACGACCCGAGCCTGGGTGATCACAGCGGCGTGAACTACATCCGCGTGAACCTCCCGGCCCTGGACGCCGCACTTACGGACCTGGTTACGACGACCGATCTCCAGAAGATCAAGGCCGCTGAGGGCACGATCCAGGACATCTACGTCGACCCGGCCAATTCCTTCCCGGAGATTCCGCTCTACTTCTGGAAGACAGTGGAACTCAAGGGCTCCGCGATGCACAACGTCGTGAACAACGCGACAAGTGCAACGAACACCTGGAATATTGAGGACTGGTGGAAGTCCTAGCTCTGAACGGCTAAGGCTCCCAAGCAGACCTCGAAACAAGATGCGGAATTGCGGCGCTATGCCGCAATTCCGCATCCTCCATTGAGGCACTGAGTTGATCCGCTACATCATGCGGCGCCTACTCGGCGCTATCCCTACGCTCTTTTTCATCTCGATTCTCATCTATGGCTTCGTCCTGCTGTCTCCGGGCGGGCCGACGGCTAGATTCTCTATGAATCCCAAGATCACGCCACAGGCCCTGGCGGCGTTCGAGCATCGCTGGGGTTTGGATCAACCAGTGCCGGTTCAGTACTGTCGTTGGCTGGGGGTCTGCAATCCCGATGGTCAGGGATTGGGCGTCTTTCTGAGTTCCAGCGGCATGCCCAACTTCCTTCCGGGCATTGTCGGCGGCGGCAGCAACGGTGTTCTCCATCTGGACCTCGGTGTCTCGAGTTCCTCTGGAGTGCCGGTCTCCGACGTTATTGCGGAGCGTTTCCCAAGGACTCTGGTTCTTGCCGGTGTATCGCTGGTGGTGTGGTTGACGCTGGCTCTCATCTTCGGAGTGGTTTCCGCCGTCAAGCGGTACTCGAAGATCGACAGCGCGATCACCGTCTTCAACTACGTCGCCTATTCCTTCCCCACATTCTGGCTGGGGTTGCTGCTCATCGTCATCTTCGCGGCCACGCTGGGCTGGTTGCCCGCGGGCGGAATGTGGGATGTGCGCAACACGCCGATCTTCGGGTCGGGCGCCTATTGGAGCTACCTGGGCCAACACCCGGTGTCGGCCCTGGGTGACCTCGGCAGGCACTTAATCCTGCCGGTTGCGACACTCGTAGCGGTCAGCGTCGCCGGCGACTCGCGGTTTGTCCGCGCGTCGATGATCGATGCCATGCGCCAGGACTTCGTCCGCACGGCACGCGCCAAGGGCGTCCCGGAGCGAGGGGTCGTCTTCCGCCACGCTCTGCGAAACGCGCTGCTACCCGTCGTCACGAACATCGGCCTTGAGCTGCCGTTCCTCTTCACCGGCGCCATCGCGACGGAGACGGTCTTCAGCTGGCCGGGCATGGGTGCGCAGTTCATCACGTCGATCGGCCAGTACGACTACCCGGTGGTCATGGGCATTTCCGTGATCACCGCAGTGTTGGTCGTTGGAGCAAACCTGCTGGCGGATATCGTCTATGCCATCGTGGACCCGAGGATTAGCTATGGATGAGATCGGCAAGGCCAGGGTCGTTGAGACGCCTGCTGACCTTGAGGATCTGCTGGCAGCCCACCCCGACTACGACGTTCAACTCGAATCTCTGAACCAGCGTCAGCTGGCTTGGCGCCGCTTCAAGCGCCACCGGATGGCCCTGCTCGGCTCGACGATGTTCCTGTCGATGGTCGTCATAGGCATCGTTGGACCGCAGATACTCCCTTTCGACAAGAACGCATACCTTCCCACGAACCAGGTCGTGAACGTCGGCCGACCACCGATGGTGATTCCGTACTTCCATCCATTCGGTGAAACGACTCAGCTCCAATATGACGTGTTCACGCTCGTGATCAACGGCATCGGCCTGTCACTTCTGATCAGCGTTGGAGCTACGGTCGTGGCGACTCTCATCGGCACGATAGTCGGCGGGCTTTCCGGGTACTTCGGAGGCTGGCTGGACACGATCCTTATGCGGATCGTAGACGCCTTGCTGGCGCTGCCCCTGATATACCTAATCCTTGTCTTCTCGGAGTTCCTTGGCGGCGGCAACTGGTTTACGGTAATGCTGATCTTTGCCCTTCTGGGCTGGCTGCAGACCGCCCGGTTGGTCCGGAGCGTGATCCTCAGCCTCCGCGAAGAGGACTACGTCGATGCGGCCCGCGTCGCCGGCGTTTCCCAGATGAGGATCATCTTCCGCCACCTTCTGCCCAACGCGCTGTCGCCGATCATCGTGGCCGCGACCCTCAGCATCGCCGCTCTGATCACGGCCGAGGCCTTCGTCAGTTTCGTCGGGTACGGCATCGATCCGTCGACGCCGACACTGGGAAACATCCTGAGCGGAGCCCAGGAGGCGATCGGAGCCGGTAACTGGTGGTGGGCGGTCTTCCCGGGTGTGGCCATCGTGTTCATCGTCCTGGGTATCAACTTCATGGGCGACGGCCTTCAGGACGCGCTCGACCCGAGGGCCAAGATATGAAGCAGAAGACAGAACTGACCGACCTCGAAGTCGGGCCGGCGGTGTCGGGTCCTCCGACCGACCCGGACATCCTGCTCGAGGTTCGGGGTCTGCGGACCTACTTCCACGTGATGGACGGCACCGTCAAGGCCGTCGATGGCGTCGATTTCTCACTGAGGCGCGGCGAGACCCTTGGGATCGTCGGCGAGTCCGGTTGCGGCAAGAGCGTCACGGCACTGACGATCATGCAGCTGCTGGACATCCCGCCCGGCGAGATCGCCGGCGGCGAGGTCTGGTTCGACGGGCGCGATCTGCTCGAGCTCCGCCCGGAGGAACTTCGGCACGTTCGCGGGGCGGACATCTCGATGATCTTTCAGGAGCCGATGACGAGCCTGAATCCCGTGTTCACCATCGGCAACCAGATATCCGAGGCGATCATCCTTCACCAGCACGTTGGCAAGAAGGAGGCGATGGTCCGGGCCATCGAATCGCTCAAGGCAGTCGGCATTTCTGCGCCTGAACGCCGAGTGAAGCAGTACCCACATGAGATGAGCGGCGGCATCCGGCAGCGCGTGATGATCGCGATGGCCCTGTCGTGCAATCCCAAACTGATCATCGCCGATGAGCCGACCACGGCCCTGGACGTCACCATTCAGGCCCAGATTCTTGAGCTCATCAAGAAGATTCAGGCGGACTCCGGAGCGGCCTTGCTCCTGATCACCCACGACCTGGCGGTTGTGGCCGAAACAGTCCAGAACGTTGCCGTCATGTACGCCGGTCGGGTCGTAGAGTCCGGTCCGGTGGAGGATGTGCTGCTTCGGCCGCAGCACCCGTACACGCTCGGGCTGCTCGGCTCCATCCCGGCTCTTCACAAGCGCGGTCGCGAGCTCGACGTCATCAAGGGCGTCGTTCCGAACCCGTTCCGGATGCCGCCCGGCTGCAAATTCGAGCCACGCTGTCCGTACGCCTGGGACAAGTGCAAGCAGGTCGAGCCGGATCTCGTGGCCGTTCCCGGCCGCGCCGCGCTCTCGCGTTGCTTCCTCCACTTGCCCGACGAGTCGACTCGACGAGCGGAATTCGATCGGGTGTCCGTGGCAACTGTTGCGACCGGAATGAGCTGATGCGGACCCCAAACATGGAGAAACTGATGGCATTGACGATGGGTCAACCCACCGCCACAGGGGCCGTTGCTCCGCAGCGGTGGCGCCGCGCGCGCACTTTCGCGGCGGCCCCAACTGACCCGATGGGCGGCCAACGATGAACCGGCTGGCGGGCTGGAAGAAGCCACTGGCAATCCTCGGGGGCATCCTCATCGCCCTGGGAGTCTTGTTTCCCTGGGCTCGGATCCAGGTTCCTTTCCTCTCGTTGAACGCTCAGCTCAGAGGGTTGGACGACGTTGGGCTCGAGATGGCAATCGCAGCGGCGGCGATCATTCTGCTTGCCTCCGGGAAGTTGCGGCTCAAGCCTCAGGTCGCCGGCCTGCTGATCGTACTGATCGCTGCCGTCTGCGGCGTCGTGGCCGCATACCGCATCGTCGACCTCCAATGGGCCCGAGACCTGGTCGCGCACAGGACGTTCTCCAACGGCATCAACGACAGCATCCACGTGGCCCCGGCCGTTGCCAAGCACTCGATCGCCCTGGCTACCGGCCTCCAGGTGATCACGGTCGCGTCGCTGATGTCGATTGTCGGCGGCCTTCTGATCGCCCTCGAAGGACGATTCTCAAAGCCGGCGTCGGCCAAGACATCAACATTCGTTTCCCATGTCGGAGTCGGCGGGGCCCTGGGGTCGAGAAGTGCGCTCACCCAAAGGGCCATGACGCCGCGGCCCGATGGGACGGCCGACGTGCTTGTCGAGGTCCGCAACCTCAAGACCTACTACCCGATCTTCGGCGGCATCCTTCGCCGTCGCGTCGGGAGCGTGTACGCCGTCGACGACGTCAGCCTGACGATCTACCGCGGCGAGAAGTTCGGGCTTGTCGGTGAGTCCGGCTGCGGCAAGACGACGCTCGGCAGGACGATTCTCCGCCTCGAGAAAGCCCATGACGGCTCGGTCACGATGGATGGGCAGGACCTGCTGGCCATGAAGGGCAACGCGCTGAAGCGAATGCGACGGCGAATGCAACTCATCTTCCAGGATCCATACGGCTCGCTCAATCCCCGAATGCCGGTCAGCGACATCATCGGCGAAGGTCTTCTGGCGCAGGCGGACGAGACAAACGGCTGGCGCCGGCGCGAGGTTCGCGACCAGCGCGTGGCTGACTACCTTGAGGCCGTAGGTCTGCGACGCGACTACACGCGTCGGTATGCCCACGAGTTCTCGGGCGGCCAGCGGCAACGAATCGGCATCGCCCGCGCCCTTTCGCTGGATCCGGAATTCATCGTCTGCGACGAGCCCGTCTCCGCCCTCGATGTTTCGATCCAGTCCCAGATCCTCAACCTTCTCTCGGAACTGCGGGATCAGTTCAATCTGACCTACTTGTTCATCGCTCACAACCTGTCGGTGGTTCAGTACTTCTGCGATCGGATCGGAGTCATGTATCTCGGCAAGCTCGTCGAGGTAGCGGACACGGACGCCCTGTACGAACACCCGCGCCATCCCTATACGGTTGCGCTGCTATCGGCCATTCCGGTGCCGGATCCGCGCGTCCGCAAGAAGCGCCTGGTGTTGAGGGGCGATGTTCCCTCCCCGGCCAACCCTCCGTCGGGATGCCGCTTCCACACCCGCTGCTGGTTGCGCGAGAGGCTGGACAATCCGGAGCAGTGCGCCACCGTAGTTCCCTCGCTCGTTGATATGGGCGGCGGGCAGTTCTCAGCCTGCCATTTCGCCGACAAGGTCTCGGCCGAGGCAGCCGATGAGGCAGCCGCTCGCCAATCGGTGATCGACACCGCGTCCACCGCGCCGTAGCCGGAGCCGTCTTCGGCATCTCGTGGACTGCGGCCTTCCGCCTGAGCCCGGCTGGGCATGGGCGGAGCGGCCGACATGGATTTGCTCCGCTCGCTAAGGTTGTACCCCTCATGAGGCCACGCCCTCGGAAGGGGGCCCGCTGCCCGTTTCGGTGCGCCGCATCCGGCAGGGGCGAAGCAATGATCAGGAAGGAATGGCGAACGTGAAGCGTTGGGCGTCGATGCTGGCCGTGTTGGCCCTGGTCGCGGTGGCTTGCGGCAGCTCGGGCTCGACGGGGCAGAACCTGGGTCCCAAGAACGGCGGCACTCTGACGGTTGGGCTCGACGGCGATATGAGATACGCGGACCCGTCGTTCGTGAGCGACGCCACCTCTCTGTATGTAGCCGATCAGGTCGTGGAAGGGCTGGTGGGCCTGGCGCCCGGGACCGTCAGCAAGGTGATCCCCGTTCTGGCTTCTGCGTTGCCGACGGTCAGCCCGGATGGCCTGACCTACGCGTTCAAGCTTCGCTCCGGCATCAAGTTCCACGACGGGACGGCCTTCAACGCCGACGCGGTCAAGTTCAACTACGACCGCTGGAAGAACCTTCCGGCAGGGGATCTCCAGAAGAACGCCGTCACCTACGCTTCGGTCTTCGGCGGCTTCGGTCAGGCTTCGAACCTGGCCGCGGTCGACGCACCGGATCCGTCGACGGTGGTTTTCAGCTTCGTCAAGCCACAGAGCAACTTCCTGATCAGCCAGACCGTTGCCTCATTCGGCATCCAGAGCCCGGCCGCGATCAAGGGCAACGACGGCAACGACGCGACGATCAGCAAGAACGCATACGCCCTCGGTTCCAACGGCAAGGGCAAGGCCATGGTCGGTACGGGTCCATTCATGTTCAGTGAGTGGAAGGCCAACGACCACGTCACGCTGGTGAAGAATCCCAGCTACTGGAATCCCGTTGCCGGGCCCTATGTAGATCGGATCGAGTTCAAGCCGTTCGGGGACTCGGCATCAAAGGTCGCGGCTCTTCAATCGGGCGCAGTAGATCTCGTCGGGACGCTCGATCCGGCGGGGGTCAAGACGTTTCGAGGGAAGTCGAACTCGGTGGTCCTCGATCGCGGCACCGGCTGCAACATCACCCAACTCGGGATCAACCAGGCCGGCGTTCTAACCAACAAGAGCATGCGCTTCGCGATCGCCGCGGCCGTCAACCGGGTTGCATACGTCAATGGCTACTACGCCGGCGAGGCGTCGGCGGCCGACAACTGGCTGCCGAGTGGGGTCGATTACTACAAGC
>Ga0182021_10006247_pt1 | contig 14144 bp, 13 predicted proteins | sample 612E3MmetaG_FD_120493 | JGI IMG/M metagenome (GOLD analysis project Ga0182021, IMG submission 120493) | Permafrost microbial communities from Stordalen Mire, Sweden - 612E3M metaG (Illumina Assembly) | ecosystem: Environmental > Terrestrial > Soil > Wetlands > Permafrost | place: Sweden...
ATACTATTGCTTCCCCCAGGCCGAATATGGCCTCGATCAGGATTTTACTGCGGTCGCTTGTTAGCGGTTCTACTGTAAAGAGTACACCCGCCGCTTCAGACTGGATCATTCTCTGAACCGGCACCGCGATCCCAACCTGAAAATGATCATATCCCTGCTCGTGCCTGTAAAAGATAGCCCTGGATTCAAAAAGTGAAGCCCATCAGCCCTGTACTGCTTTTACAACCGAATCCTCTCCCTGGATGTTTAAAAAAGTCCACTGCTGCCCGGCAAACGAGGCATCGGGCAAGTCTTCCGCCGTAGCCGAAGAGCGCACTGCAACAAGGCCGCCTCCCAGCTTCCTGTAAGCAGTTTTTATCTCGTTAATCATATCGTCCGGCATGTCGGCCATAGTGATTGTATCTTTGATCCTGGCTGATACTTCCTGTAATGTTTTGCTGTCATTGGCATCCAGGTTCTTGAGCAGTTTCTGGATTTCAGTCATAAGCTTCGTTTTCTTAAGGAATTCAAAATAGGCTGTTGCCGTAACTACAAACCCGGGCGGCACCGGTATCTGTGCATGGACCATTTCCCCCAGATTGGCGCCTTTCCCGCCGGCAATCCCCATATCATTTCTAGTTATTTCTTCAAACCAGGCGATTGTCTTAATGATTTTTTTCATGAGACTCCTTATGAAGAAAACGGTTGTAGCAAAATCGGCTAATTATAACATCTGGGTATTTTAATAGTGAAGAGATCGGTAATTCAGGCAGCAGATAACTATTATCGCCGATAAACCACTAAACATTAAATAGGAAATTTATTATGTCCCCGTCCTGTACGATATAGGTCTTCCCTTCCAGACGAAGGAGGCCGTGTTTACGGGCTTCTGCCATATTGCCGCTTTTCAGGAAGTCATCATAGCCGATCACTTCGGCGCGGATAAATCCCTTTTCGATATCGGAATGGATCTTGCCTGCTGCCTTAACCGCCGGTGTATTATTTCTGATTGTCCATGCCTTGACTTCATCCTCTCCAACCGTAAAGAATGATATTAATCCAAGCAGAGCGTAAGAATGCTTGATGACCGCATCAAAAGCGGGCTCCTTTAGGCCGATATCCTTGCGGAATTCCTCGGCTTCCTGTTCGCTAAGCTGCACCAGTTCCATCTCAAGTTTGCCGCACATAGAAATTAATTCTATTTGCGGACGTGAGAACTTGGATTTTAGATCTGACAGGCTCTGTTCAAAGCTAGCCAGTTGCTTTTCGCCGATGTTAATGACGATGAGCATAGGCTTGGCAGTCAGGAACTGGTAATTGCTTAATGAGCGTAATTCGTCAGCGGTCAGATTCTGGATCCTGATGGGAATATTTTTATCCAGTGACTGTTTTATTCTCAGGAGCAGTTCCTGTTCTTTTAAGGCGGCATCCCGTTCTGCCGATTTGCCTATTTTTAAACTGGATTCAAGGCGGCCGAGCCTTTTCTCTATGATGACGAGATCGGAAAAAATCAGTTCCATATCGAGCGTTTCAATATCCCGGAGAGGATCAATTTTGCCTTCAACGTGAAGGACATTCTCATCTTCGAATGCTCTTACGACTTCCAGTATTGCATCGGCGCTGCTAAGTGTATTAAGCAATTGCCCGCTGACACCCTGCTCCTTCCCAAAACTCTTGGACAAACCGCCTATATCAATATATTTGATCTCAGCGGGTGTTGTTTTCTTGGGATGAAAAATGCTGCTCAACCTGGTTAATCGCACGTCCGGGACTTTAGCTATGGCAGGGTTGATAGTAAGACCTGCTCCGGAACGCGGTTTGTTCTCCGCAGTGAATTTAGTCAGGGCATTAAAAATGGTGGTTTTGCCGCTGGCAGGTAAACCTATTATGCTTATTTCCATATGATGGCCTCGCTCGGTTAGAAACTATATGACAGCCCGCTTAAAAATGCAATAATATACTCTGTTATTAACGTCTGTTGTTGCAGAATTAGGCTGTGTGTTATAATCAATAGAATTTCGCAATCTGGAGGATTTATTGTGCCCAGTTATGAACTGGTTTTCATTTTAAATGCAAACCTAACGGAAGACGATTTTACCCGCGTGCTGGGTAAAATCAATGATCTTATAACCAAGCTTGGCGGGACCATCAGCGAGACTACTCCATGGGGGAAAAGGAAGCTTGCCTACCCTATCAAGAAACAGTCTGAAGGGAATTATGTACTTGAAAAAGTACAGATCAAGCAGACAGCCTTGAAAGAGCTTGATAATAGTCTGAAGCTTTCAGAAGATGTTTTGAGGTATCTTTGCATTCGTGCAGATAGTTAGTTTCCGGAGGGGTAGATGGCGAGTTTGAATAAGATCCTGTTAATCGGTAATGTCGGTGGTGATCCAGAGATGCGGTTTACGCCTAATGGTGTGCCCGTAACATCGTTTACCATGGCGACTAACCGTAGTTTACCGCAAGCTGACGGCACCTTTAAAAAGGAGACGGAATGGTTCCGTGTAAGCGCCTGGAGAAAGTTAGCGGAAACTTGTAACCAGTTTTTAACAAAAGGAAAGCTGGTATATGTTGAAGGTACATTGAAGACTAGAACGTGGGATGGTAAGGACGGGCAAAAGCATTTCGGCCTGGATGTAACAGCCGAAAAAGTGTTGTTCCTTGATCGTCAGGGAGCAGCGCCGCTGCCGCCTGAAGAGGCACCCGCGGGAGAAGGCGATATCGAACCCGATGATATCCCCTTTTAGGTCCTTAAAAGCTGAAGGAGGAATTATACTAAGCTAATGGAAACCAACACAGTTCAGAGAAGGGAAAGGGGACGTAAATTTATAGTAAAGCCCAAGGTATGTATGTTTTGTGCGGATAAAACTGCGATCGATTACAAGAATGCATCCCTTTTGGCGCGTTTCGTTTCTGACCGGGGCAAGATAGTGCCACGGAGACGAACGGGCGTGTGTGCCAAGCACCAGCGCAGCCTGGCCCAGGCCATCAAGAGGGCCCGCTATCTGGCAATGCTGCCGGCTTCGCCTAATCATGTCTACAATATCAGCGGTGCTGAGAGAAAAGCATAATCAAATCTGGAGAATTGAATTGCCCAAGAGGACTTATCAGCCAAAAAAGAGAGGAAGAGTACGAAAACACGGTTTTCGTGCCAGAGCAGCCACTCGCGGCGGACGCGATGTATTGAAAGCCCGGCGTGCCAAAGGCCGCTGGAAGCTCACTCAAGTGTAGTAATATAATGGCCAAGAGATTGGCTTTAACCAGGAGAGCACAGTTTTTAGCAGTTTATGAATCGGGTAAAGCATCGGCGGACAGTCTGGTTGTAGTTAAAGCGCTCCCCAATGGTCTGGATGCTACAAGGATCGGTTTTTCAGTAACAAAAGTAATCGGGAAAGCCACTGTCAGAAACCGTGTTAAAAGGCTGCTTAAAGAAAATGTGCGTGTGCTGGATATAAAGTATGGGTGGGATATTGTATTTATTGCACGACGGAGCATCGTTAAAGCTGATTATCATCGGCTTACGGGTACAGTTGTTAAGTTGCTGCGCCGTGCGGATTTGTTAGCGAGCAATGTTGAAAAAGCTGGCTCTTAGTTTAATAAGGTTTTACCAGCGGACCATTTCACAGGTGACACCGCCCGCCTGCAGGTTCACACCCACTTGTTCACAATATGGATATGAGGCCATACAAAAATACGGTTTTATGAAAGGCGGTTGGATGGCATTTTTACGCATTTGCCGCTGTAATCCATGGACGCCTTGCGGGCATGACCCGGTACCTTAATATAATGTATATCGATTGAAAAGATAACAGGATAATTAATGAGCAAAGTAAGTAAGTCTATTAAGATTGTTTTGCTGGCAAGCATTCTGCTCCTAGTATTTGTTGTTGCCTGTACGGACCAGACCGGTGGTGGTGGCGGCGGATGTTCAAGTGCAGCGGCACAGGGATGGTCGGGATTTAGTCCCTATAATAAGGTACTATGTTTTGGATCGATGGAAGGGAAAGTGATCGCTATTGATCCGCAGGCGCGTTCCGATAATATGACCTTTCCTGCTACAGGTGAATGGGTGTATGTCATAAAAACCGCTACACCGGGAGCGGGCTGCGGTGCTATGTCTATGTGCTCTTCATCATCCTCGGCCGCTGGAGCGGGTATTTATGATACACCCGTAGTAGTTGATAATTTAACTTATGCAGGTACTTACACTGGAAAAGTATACGCATTTAATGCGAGCCGTGGTGTAGTCAGGTGGACCTACCCGAGGGAAGGATTCGACACGGTTGGCGCAATAGTCGGCGATATGGTGACCGATAAGCAAAACCTGTATTTCGGCAGCGCCAATACAAAGGTATATGCACTTGACGCAGCATCGGGGGATTTCTTATGGGAATTTCAGACATCTAACAAGATTTGGACTGCTCCTGCTGTGGATAAGGGGGTTGTCTATGTTGGCAACTACGGGGGAAATGTATATGCATTGTCCGCTGATTCCGGTAAGGAGATCTGGAATATAAAGATCCCTTCGGCGGTAGCTTCATCCATAGTGACCGATAATGATAGCATATACTTCGGAACTTTTGACCGTAATTTATATTCTATCAGTAAAGAAAATGGGCAGGAGAAATGGAAATATACAGCCGGCAACTGGTTCTGGGCAAAGCCGGTCCTATATAATGGAAAAATTTATGCGGCATGTCTCGACCACAACTTGTATGCACTGGATGAAAATACAGGCAATCTCCTTTGGAAGTTTGAGACAGAGAGTCCAATCGTAGGCGCCCCGGCAATATCGGGCAAATACCTTTATGTTGTGTGTGATAAAGGTACCCTGTATAAGTTGGACCTGGATACCGGCGAAAAGATAAGCAGTATGCCGATAGGGTTTACGGTGTATGGGTCCCCTTACGTCTCCGGTGATATGGTGTATGTATATGCCAGGGACCATAACGTTTACGCTGTTGATACGGTGAAAAACACCGTCGTATGGAAATTCTCCTCATTTTTGAAATAGGTCAGATAAATGATTGATATTTGGAATGTAGCGATACTGGATCCGGTCTTGAATGGGCTAATTGCCCTGTCAACATTGCTTTGGAACAACTTTGGGCTTGCAATTATCGTACTGACCGTTGCAGTCAGGTTAATATTGCTGCCGCTTACTTTCCGGCAAACGCGGTCAACTGTAGCTATGCAGGCTCTGCAACCTAAGCTGCAGGAGATACAGAAGAAATACGCCCGGAACCAGCAGCAGTTGCAGAAGGAAATGATGAAGCTTTATAAAGAAGCTGGCATTAATCCTCTGGGATGCATGTGGCCGATGCTGATTCAAATGCCGATATGGATTGCTCTCTATCAGTCGATTATGCATGCCCTCGCAGCCACACCTGAGAACCTGTTGCTGCTTTCGCAGCATCTTTATGCATGGGACATGGTCGACCAGGCGATCCCGCTGAACGAAGAGTTCATTGGCCTCCATTTGTCTCAACCCGATCCTACATTGATATTGGCTATACTTGTGGGCGTGACAATGTGGGTACAGCAGAAGATGGTCACACCACCTTCTACAAACCCGCAGCAGCAGCAGATGTCCAGCATGACAACTTTGATGATGCCTATGATGTTCGCATTTTTCACCCTGTCATTCCCGAGTGGCCTGGCTCTTTACTGGGTTGTATCAAATATTATTGGCATCGCAGTACAATATTTCGTAGGCCATGGTTGGGGTTATTTCACCATGCCGTCGTTCAGGCCTCAGCCTCAGACAGCGCCAGCCGGACAAAAAACTGAAGATCAAAAAGCTCTCAAAGATGGCTCTGAGAAAAAGAAGGGATAGAATTGAAAGAACTGGAGATTAGCGCAAAAAACGTCGACGAAGCGACAAGAATGGCGCTTGAGCAGCTCGGTGTATCCAGAGACCAGGTAGAAATCACGGTCATTAAGAAAGGCAAGTCCGGTGTACTGGGCGTTGGTGCCGAAGATGCCAGGATAAAGGTGGAGTTGCTTGAAGATGAGGAGGAGCCGCTGTCGTCAGTAGACGGGGCAGAGGCTGCCCGGATGGTATTGAGTGAGACTCTACGATTGATGGGGATAACCGCAACCGTGGATGTCAGCAGATCATCCGATCCAAATGAACCGGTGACGTTAAATATTGAAGGTGATGACCTCGGAGTCTTGATTGGCCGCAGAGGCCAGGCTTTATCTTCACTGCAATACCTGGTGCGGTTGATCGTTGCTGAAAAGTTGAAGAAATGGGTATCTATTAATGTTGACGTTGATTGGTATAAGAAGCGTCACTATGAGTCACTGAAGAAGCTGGCATTCCGTCTGGCTGAACAAGTTGCGAGGAGGAGGCGGGCCGTTACCATGGAACCGATGCCACCGGATGAAAGGCGCATTATTCATATCACACTGGCCGATAATCCGGATGTGAAAACAGAAAGCACTGGTGAAGGTGAAGGCCGTCGTGTAGTAATTCAGACAAGGAAGCGCTAGTGATGTTTCAGCCTGTTAACAGCAAAGTCAATTTCCCTGAAATTGAGAAGAAAGTCCTCGCCCTTTGGCGAGATAATCATATTTTTGAGAAGAGTATCGAGGAGAGGAAATCTTCTCCTAAATATATTTTTTACGAAGGCCCTCCCACTGCCAACGGAAACCCGGGCATCCACCATGTATTATCGCGGGTCTTCAAAGACGTTATTCCCAGGTATAAGACCATGAAGGGCTTTTGCGTTCCAAGAAAAGCCGGCTGGGACACTCATGGACTGCCGGTTGAGTTGGAAATCGAGAAACAGCTTGGTTTCACGGGTAAAGCCCAGATCGAAAGCTATGGCATAGCCAAATTTAATGCGCTTTGCAGAGAAAGCGTATTTAAATATCTTAAACAATGGGACTCGCTTACGGAGCGTATAGGTTTCTGGCTGGACATTGATCATCCTTATGTTACCCTGGATAATACATATATCGAGTCTGGCTGGTGGGCCATTAAGCAGCTATGGGATAAAGGGCTGATCTACCAGGGGTATAAGGTAACCCCGCACTGTCCGAGGTGCGGCACGTCGCTCAGTTCGCACGAAGTTGCGCTGGGTTATAAGGATGATATTGTTGACCCTTCGGTCTATATTAAGTTCAAGATTCACAGCGTCCCCGCCGCTGTCAAAGATGACAAATCTGAATCATTTTCACTCCACAAGGCTATAAAAGAAGGGAAAGCATACTTCATGGCCTGGACTACTACTCCATGGACTTTGCCCGGCAACACATCGCTGGCTCTTTCGGCGGATTCCGATTACGGGGTCATTGAGTATCAGGGAGACTATTTAATTTTTGCCACCGCTTTGGTGGACCAGGCAGGACTTGGCGACAAGCCTGTGTTGAGGGTAATTAAGGGCAAGGACCTGGAAGGATCGAAATACGTTCCGCTTTATAATCCGCATGATTTCGGGGTAGAGAGGAAGCGTGCCAAAGAGGGGGCGCAGGGTCAGTTTAATGTTGAGAAACCTAATCCCAACCTCACATATAAAGTCATAAATGCCGATTTTGTCTCCATGGAAGACGGTACAGGCATAGTCCATATAGCGCCTGCATTCGGCGAAGTAGACTTTTTAGCTGGTCTTGAGCATAATCTTGATTTCGTGCAGCAGGTTGACCTGTCCGGTAATTTAATCGGCACATACTCATTTGCAGGAAAATTTGTTAAGGACGCCGACCCGCTGGTACTGAAAGACCTTGAGTCGAGGGGACTGTTATTCAAGAGTACTACAGTCAAGCATACCTATCCTTTCTGCTGGCGCTGCGATGCGCCGCTGGTATATTACGCCAAGAAGACCTGGTATATCAGGACCTCGGCGAAAAAGGCCGAGATGATTGCCGGGAACCAGCAAATTAACTGGTATCCTGAGCACATTAAGGAAGGACGGTTTGGAGACTGGCTGCAAAATAATGTGGACTGGGCCTTTTCACGAGAGAGATACTGGGGGACCCCGTTAAACATCTGGCATTGCGAAAAATGTAACTCTTATGAATGTATAGGCGGTTTGGCGGAGATAAAGGCAAAGCCTGGTTTGCAGGGATTTACCGACGGCATGGACCTGCACCGGCCTTATATAGATGATGTTACCTATACATGTCCTAAATGCGGCGGCAAAATGAGCCGTCAGACTGAGGTCATTGACTGCTGGTTTGATTCAGGTTCAATGCCTTATGCCCAATGGCATTACCCGTTTGAAAATGTAGATAAATTTAAAGAAAGCTTCCCGGCCGATTACATCTCCGAAGCGGTGGACCAGACCAGGGGATGGTTCTATAGCCTGCATGCTTTATCTACTTTGCTATTCGACCAGCCTTGCTATAAGAATGTAATCTGCCTCGGCCATATACTTGATGCCCAGGGTGAAAAGATGAGCAAGACAAAGGGCAATGTTGTTGATCCCTGGACGGTACTGGACACATCCGGCGCCGATGCTCTACGCTGGTATATGTTTACAGCCACGCCACCGGGAAACGTAAGGCGCATGTCTCCCGACCTGGTAGTCGAAGTGATGCGCAATTTCCTTATGACTCTGTGGAACACTTATTCGTTCTTCGTAATCTATGCCAATATTGATAACTACAAGCCCGGAGCGAAGCAGGTTGCTCCCACGTCAGAACTCGATAAATGGCTGGTATCCAGCCTTAACCGCCTGATATCTAATGTAGATGACTCATTGAATAACTACGATCCCACTACGGCAGGAAGAAAAATCGAATCATTTGTCAACGATCTTTCCAACTGGTACGTACGGCGCAGCAGGAGACGTTTCTGGAAGAGCCAGAACGATGATGACAAGCTGTCAGCCTATAACACCCTTTATCACACATTGGTTACATTATCGAAATTGCTGGCCCCATTTATACCGTTTGTGGCGGAAGAGATATACCAGAACCTGGTCAGGAGTGTTGATAAAAATGCTCCCGAAAGCGTTCACCTGGCGAAATTCCCTGTTGCCGACCAGGCCTTAATCGATAACGAAATTATCTCCGATACTGAATTGGCTATGAAGGTTTGCAGCATGGGAAGGGCTGCCAGGTCAAAGAGCGCCGTGAAGGTCAGGCAACCGTTGCCTGCGGTCGTGGTCAAGGTCCGTTCCTCCAGTGAACGCGACGCATTGAACAAGCTATGCTCGCAGATCCTAGACGAGCTAAACGTCAAGGGCATCGAGTTTTCCACTGAAGATTTACAGGAAGGCAAAGGTCTTTCCGTATCCGCCGAAGGTGATTACCAGGTCGGCGTGGTTACTGAGCTGACTCCCGAGCTGGTCAATGAGGGGTTGGCCCGGGAGATCGTCCGCCGTCTGCAAACGACTAGAAAGTCAAAGGGGCTTGAGATAGCCGATCATATAGTGACTTATTACCACGGTGGGGAACAGATAGATAAAGTAATGACCGGATTTGCTGACTATATTAAGCAGGAAACGCTGTCCACCGACCTGGTGAAGTCTGCTGACAAGTCAATTATAAGCCGGTCCGGCAATAATGCCCCGCTCTTTGTGGAGACCTTTAAGCTGTCTGGGTTTGAGGTCACGCTGGGCATTCAAAAGGCCGATTAATTATTAATCTATCTGCTGAATGTCAGTTTATTGAGGCGGTGGGCTGGTTGTTAATTGCATCGTGGCAGTCAGGGTGGTCTTGCCGCGTACATAAGTCATAGTGACATCTTCCCCGATTTGAGAATTCCTGAGGGCACGTAAAAGCTCCGGTGCGCTATTTATATCGGTGCCCTGGTACTTTGTGATCACATCCAGCCTTTTTAAACCGGCTTTTGCTGCCGGGCTGCCGGGCTGGACATAGGTTACCGCCGCGCCGTGGTCTACGCCCAGTCCGTAATGGTAGGCTATCGACTGGTCCACCGTATACAGTTCAACACCACAGAAGGGACGTGTTATATAACCCTTATTAATCAATTCCTGCAGAATTGGCATGGCTGAGTTGATGCTGATGGCATATCCCATTCCCTCCACGCCAACCTCAGCTATTTTGGCACTGGTAATACCGATCACCTCTCCTTTCATGTTAAGCAGCGGGCCGCCGCTGTTTCCCGGGTTGATAGCAGCTGAAGTCTCTATAAGATCGTATAGCGATTCTTCTTCATCCATCGACAGCGACACTTTAACACCGCTGACGGTACCTTCTTTGGCCCGGATGCCCTTACCTAACGGGTTGCCTATAGCTACAACCCATTCTCCGACTCTCAGCTTGGATGAATCGCCAGTTGTGGCAGCCGGCAGATCGGATAGATCAATCTTGATGATGGCCAGGTCTGTTAATGGATCGCGGGATACATTACTTGAATTGCACGGGTATGTTCGCCCATCTGCTAATTGGACCACGATCTTGGTGGCGCCCTCAATAACATGGTTGTTGGTGACGATAATGCCTTTTTTATCGAGTATCCAGCCTGAGCCGGCCCCTGTCTGTGTCACCTGCCGGCTGAAAATATCACTTACGTACTGCTCGGTTGTGATGGTTACGACTTCAGGGTAGGCCTTCTCTACTACGTCGGCAATGCTGGGTAGGGCAGGTGAGTCATCCGGGGTAGTGGGGGCTTTCCAGCTTGGATCAATCGGAGTGACCTGTGTAACTGCGGGCTGTGTAGCCTGTGTTGTTGGAGTTAATGGATTTGTAGGGGCATCGAGTGATGACCTGACCTCAAAATAACATGCACTGCCGAGCATCAATATCAGCAGCACCCCAAGAATAGCAAATACTTTTTTCATCCTGAAAGACCTCAATTTTATCTGATAGCTGTGGGATTTTAGCATAACAAATTGTAGCAGGCAAAGATAAGTGAAATATTAAGACAGGTTCGGTTTGAACGGCGTGGGCACAGCGCCCCCGCCCGACGCCCCAAAATGTCATTGCGAGTCCGGATAGCATTGGGACGTGGCAATCTGCTGCTCGATAGTAGAATTGGCCAGTAGATCACCACGTCGCTCCGCTCCTCGTGATGACACGATACGATAACGAATTCGGGCGTCCCGATCTGATCGGGACGCCCGATACTTACAGATATAGCTTATTTGGATTCTACGTAATCGATTTTGGGTAGCTGGGAGAGGGCCTTCTTTACGGCTTCTTCCGAATAAGCGTCGGCTTCCATTTTGCCGGAGAGGTACTGTTCGTAAGCGCCCAGGTCGAAATGGCCGTGTCCGCTAAGGCACAACACGATGGTCTTCTTCTCGCCGGACTTCTTACATGCCAGCGCTTCGTCGATGAGGACCTTGATGGCATGGGATGGTTCGGGAGCAGGGATGATGCCCTCTGTGCGGGCGAATGTAATGGCGCTCTCGAAAGTGGCCTTCTGATCGACTGCCCTGGCTTCGAGGAGACCGAGTTTCTGCATGTGTGAAACCAGCGGCGACATGCCGTGATAGCGCAGGCCTCCTGCATGGATAGGTGATGGGATGAAGGCATGGCCGAGCGTGAACATCTTGCAAATGGGGGCCATGCCGGCTACATCACCCAGGTCCCAGGTATAAGGGCCCTTGGTCATGCTGGGGCAGGCGTTCGGCTCAACGGCGATGATCTGTGTTTTCTTACCTTTCTTAATCTTATCTGCGATGAAGGGAACGGCCATGCCGCCGAAGTTGCTGCCGCCGCCCACGCAGGCGATAACCATATCGGCCTCGGCATTGGCTTTTTCCAGTTGTAGTTGTGTCTCCAGGCCGATGATGGACTGGTGCAGGATTACATGGTTGAGCACGCTGCCCAGGGCGTAGCTGGTGTCGTCGCGGCTGAAGGCATCTTCGCAGGCTTCGCTGATGGCGATGCCAAGGCTCCCGGGGCAGTTGGGATCTTCAGCCAGTATCTGCTTGCCGAAATTCGTATCGGTGCTGGGGCTGGGGATGACTTTGGCGCCCCAGGTCTCCATCATAATGCGGCGGTAGGGCTTCTGGTTATAGCTGACCTTCACCATATAGACCTTGCATTCCAGTCCCATGTACTGGCAGGCCAGCGCAAGTGCGCTTCCCCACTGCCCGGCGCCGGTCTCAGTAGCCAGGCGCTTGATGCCGGCCTTCTTGTTGTAATAGGCCTGGGCAATGGCGGTGTTGAGCTTGTGGCTGCCGGCCGGACTGACGCCTTCATATTTGTAGTAAATCTTGGCCGGGGTGCCCAGTGCTTTTTCCAGCCTGAAGGCGCGGATGAGCGGAGTTGGGCGGTACATCTTGTATACGTCCAGTACCTCGTCGGGTATCTCGATAAAGCGCTCTTTGCTGAACTCCTGCTCGTTCAAAGCTGCCGGGAACAGTGGTGGAGGCAGGATGGTCGGCTCATGCGTCTGGGGGTGCAGTATCGGAGGCAGGGGCTTGGGCAGGTCGGCCTGTATGTTATACCACTTGGTCGGCATCTCTTTTTCTGTCAATATTATCTTGGTTGGTTCTTTCATTTTCATATCTCCTTATATTTAATAAATGATAAAATTCACTGTTTGTTGACTAATACTATTCGGCCCTGCCGGGCCACATATTAAATTCCATACCTTTAAACCTCCATACGATAAAAAAAGCCTCTCGCCTTAAGGGGCGAGAGGCTTAGCTTTCGCGGTGCCACCCTTATTAGTCCATTGCTGGGCTATCTTTATCAGGTACGGCCTGTTGAGGCGATACCCTGGATTCTGATAACGCTATCCTTGCGTCAAAGCCTACTCGAATTGCTTCTTTCGGTTTGCGGCTCCCGGGCCCATTCGATTTCCGCTCCGGCGTCAGCTCTCACCTTGCCTGACTCTCTGTAGCCATCGCTGCAAAACCTACTATTCCCGTTCACAGCCTTTAAAATATTCGGTTGTTTGAATATGATAACCGGAAAATTGACTAAATGTCAACCTACCGGGCTTGTTGGTGTTGTTGTCCAGTGAAAATGTCCCTCTAATTGTTCAGTGAAAATGTCACCCTATGAAAGCACATGTTCGTGAGGGCGTATATCATAGAGCCTTATCGAATCGGTAATGCAGTTCACGGCGCATACTCCGCATCCGTAGCATTTTTCGTGATTTACCTGCGCCTTGAGTTTTTTCTCACCGGGCACTTTGACCATATCTATGGCGCCGAAGGGGCATATATCTACACAATCCTGGCAACCGCTGCATGAAACGACGTCAACCCTTGCTTCGAAACGGCTCCTGGCAATGCCTTTATCCAATCCGCCGTAAGTCAGCCATGGATACATAAAAATACAGCAGTCGGGGCAGCAGTTGCAGATAAATAATCCGCCGTCCGGTGTGTTGGCTGCTATATGCACCAGGCCTCCTTCAACTGCAGTGTGCAGAATATCCCTGGCTTCCTTCTTTGTGACCTCCCTTCCAGATCCCCGCTTGATTGCATAATCCGCGCCTTTACCCACCTGCAGGCAAACTTCAACCGGTCTCTCGCATCTCTGCGCTACCCTGCGGCAGGGACAGCTGACCACGGCGATCCTGGGCGATTTTTCCACAATCTTGTCGATATCTTCTTCGGCGATAAGTTTTTCGGGTTCGGCTATCGATTCCCTTGCGGGGACAACACGAGACACAGGTTTTGGGAAAATCTGCGCCAGCTTTGAAAGATCTTGGAAAAGCTCTTTTTCAGAAAAATCGAACCATGCATCCAGGAGCTTTCTTCCCCATACCTTATCGGAACGTACATCACTGCCTGTGGAATCATGCAACTGCATAATATCCCTGGCCGGACGGTAACCCCCGGAAAACTCGAAGATGACGCCCTTTTTATAAAGGCCTTGCAGCATCCTGTCGACCGTTTCCTGCGGCTTTTTCAGCTTCTGTGACAGTTCGGCAGAGTTCCCGGGCAGCATATTAGCCAGCGCAACCTCGTCCTCATCCATTAAAACACGCAGCACATTCTTGAACCTTTCGGAAGACGGGTAATTGTATTTGGCAGCAAATACTGTGTAGGCTTCGCTCATAACAACCTCCATTACATCACTGGTGTTAATATAGTCTACAGTGTTTCATCACCTTTGGCATATCCCAGTTGCAACTAGAACTGTCCGGCATGGGGGCGTAAAAGAGGGGCTTCAGCCCCGCCCGGTACCCCGAAATGTCCATGATGACATGGCGGGCGCAATGTGAAGCGTACCGTTCGTACCAAACGAGTGAAACATGAGTAATAAGGACTGGCCGGATTGTCATGGGG
>Ga0182021_10006249_pt1 | contig 14142 bp, 12 predicted proteins | sample 612E3MmetaG_FD_120493 | JGI IMG/M metagenome (GOLD analysis project Ga0182021, IMG submission 120493) | Permafrost microbial communities from Stordalen Mire, Sweden - 612E3M metaG (Illumina Assembly) | ecosystem: Environmental > Terrestrial > Soil > Wetlands > Permafrost | place: Sweden...
AGCATGGTTTTCGCCACCGAGAAGGTGTGGTAAGCCTCGGGGACCGAGCCGACCCCCACGATCACGGACTCGAACTTCTTGTCGAGCACGTAGGGGAACGCCTCCTCGGGCGACAGCCGGCCGCCGGCCAGCACCTTCTTGGCGATGATCTGGTAGCCCGACTCCGCCACGAGCTTCTCGCATTCCTCGCGCGTGGGCTTCATCATGAAGCCCTTGGAGTTCAGGGGGGCCATGATCGGCATCTTGATCTTCCACGCCATGAGCTGGGGCAGGAGGGAGCCGAAGTTGTGCGTGGCCAGCATGGGCTCCTTGTCGTACTGGTCGCGGATGACCTCCTGGAAGATGCCCAGGATGTCGGGATTGTGCGAGGACAGGGCGAGGTCGGTGACCTGGCCGTGGAGCAGGACCCCGCCCAGCGTGAATTTCTCGAAGCTCATCAGCTCGAAGTTGAGGAGCTCGAGAAGGAGGTCCATCACATCCTTGGTCAGGACGCTCTTGATCTTGGTCAGGGCCCGGAGGCCGAGCTTGACCTTCTGGTACATGGTGAAGCCCTTGGCCTTGGACATGACCGCCCCCAGCACGCCTTTCTCCGAGGCCTCCTGGGCATACTCGTAGGCATTGGGGATGACCGGGAAGATGGACATCTCCGGGGTATGGGAGAACTTCTGGAGGGCCTCCATGACGCTCGGCGTATTCGAGCAGGTGAAGGCTCGGACGCCGGCGTTGTAGGCGGCGTCGAGGACGGCGACGACGTTGTCCGCCTTGGAGAAATGCTCCTGGAAATGCGCGGCCTGGGGGCGGCCCATATAGCTCACCCCCTCGAAGGCGTTGGCCCCGATGATCAGCTTGGGTAGTTGAACGCTCACGCAATGTCTCCTAGCGAAACGGCCGCGCCCTTGGCGGCGGACCGGTAGATCGCCTCGATGAGGCGCTGGACGGCGTAGCCGTCCGCCCACGGCACGGCGGGGCTCCGCCGGTCGAGGCATCGGTCGAAAAAGTCCACGCCCTCCTCGAACAGGCCCTCGGCCCCGATCTCGAAGCGCGAGGTGGACCCGAGGTCGATCTTGTGGATCGTGGTCCAGTCCTTGGGAAAGCCTTTGGACGCCCGGTAGAGGTGGAGCTTGATGGCGTCGTTGGTCAGGGTCATCATCCCGTTTTCCGCCTCGACGACGATCTCGGTATACGGCAGGCGGTAACCGGGCAGGCTCCACGTGACATCCATCGTCGCCTGCATCCCGCCCTTATAAGCGAGGAGGGCGGTCCCTGCGTCCTCGACATCGGAGTAGATGTATTTCGTCTGGGCGTAGACGCTCTCCGGGAGGCCGAAATACCAATACAGGACATAGAGAAGATGGGACGCGATGGTGATCACCACGCCGCCGCCCGCCTTCTCGGGATCATAGCCCCAGCCTTTCTTCTTGGCGAAGACCTCGCTCGTGTAGACCGCCGAGCGGACGCGGTGGATCCGGCCCAGGACGCCATCGGCGAGGAGGGCCTTGGCCCTCTTGAAAAGGGCCATGTGGGCGAAGAGATACCCGGTGGCGGTGACGATCGGGCGCGCGGCGGCCAGGTCGACCATCGCCTTGCCGGCGGCCAGCGTGTGGGCCAGGGGCTTTTCGACGAAGATGTCCATGTCCTTGGCCAGGCACTGCCGGACAACGGACAGGTTGGCGGAGGGGGGGATGCAGAGGACGGCAGCGTCGGGAGCGACTTCGGCCACCATCTTGTCCACGTCGGAATAGAACGGGGCCTTGAGGCCGGCCTGCTGGACGTAGGTGGCCAGTTGCTTGTTGACGTCGGCCAGCGCGACGAGCTCGGCCTGGGGAGCCATGTTGATCACGGCCGAATGCAGGATCCCCAGCTTGCCGAGCCCTATCAGGGCGACTCTCACTTTTTTCGTGTCTTGCACGCTCATGCTCTCCTCAGCCCGCGATCCCGCGGGGCGCCGGCGGCCGGGATCTCACTCGCCCTTGTAGTAGAGCGGGACGCACCAATGGTTCTTGGCCACCCAGTCGGAATTGGGCAGATCCGCGTCCCGGCCCATGATCCGGTGGCAGGGCTGGTCGTAGACTTTGCCCGTGGACTTTTCGATGGGGTCGAAGACGATGTATTTGTAGTATCCCGAGGCCATCCCGGCCGGGAGCTTCACCCGGTTCGGGAACTTGGGATCGAGGTGTTTCTCGGCGTAAGCCTTCTTCCAGGCCACGATGTCCGGCAGCCGGTCCACCTGGACGACGCCCAAGGCCGCGCCGAACTCGGTGATCCGCTGGTTCTGGCCTGGAACGGTAAAGTCGGGCTTGCCGTAGTTGCGGCTCCGCTTGGCGTATTCCAGGAGCCCGGGGTCGGCCGTGGCGAGGATGCCGCCTTCACCCATGGTGATCGTCTTGGTCGCGTAGAACGAATAGACGCCCGCCGCGCCCCAAGTGCCCGGCTTCCGGCCGTTCCACGAGGCGCCATGGGCGTGGGCGCAGTCCTCGAGGAGGACGATGCCGCGCTCTTTGCAGAACCGCGCGATCTCCTCGATCTCGAAGGCGATGTGGCCTCCGATGTGCACTACCCAGACGGCCGCAGGGCGGAATTTCTCGGCCTTGCGCTTGAGGTCCTCGAACGAGAGGCAGAGGTCCTCGCGGTTGCAGTCGACGAACTCCAGGCGCGCGCCGGCCTTGACGACGCTCAGGGGCGTGGCCATGAACGTGTTCGACGGGCAGAGCACGGTCTTGCCCTGGACCTTGAAATACTCGAGGGCCGCCTGGGCCGCGCCGCTCCAGCTGGAGAAGGCGAGCGACGGCAGGCCGTTCCAGCCCGCCCATCGCTCCTCGAAGAGCGACGTGAACTTGCTCTCGGTCCACTGCTGGGTGTCGAAGATCTCGTCCCAGTAGCGGTGGACGCGCTCCCGGTCGCTCAAATCGAATCCGATGGTGAAACGCATGGTGACTCCTTGGGGCCGCGGGTCCCGCTTATTTCCCCGAGACGAGAACCGCGATGCCGGCCATGATCAGCAGCAGGGCCACGACCTTGGTCAGGGTGATGGCTTCCCGGAACATCAGCGCGGAGAAGACCATGGTCGCCGCGAACAAGACCCCCTGGATGATGAGCGTCGTGGTGACGACCTCGGCCCGGCGGACGATGAACATGTAGATGAGGTAGCCCGTCCCGCTGCAGGCGAGCGAGATCAGGACGTATTTCGAGGTGATGATCTCCTTGACGATGGCGACCAGGCCGCCCGAGAGCTTGAGGTCGACCGCGCCCTTCTTGAGGATCGTCCCGGAGAAGCCCATGATGATCCCGCTCGCGACGGCCAGCAGGAAGTACCAGGCGCTGGTGAAATTGAGCTTCATGGAGGAATCCTCACCGGAAGATGTTCCGGAGCAGGGTCCGGAAGAAGAGGACGGGCCAGGACAGCACATAGGCGAAGTCTTTGATCCGGACCGCGCCCCCCGAAAGGCCGTAGTTGCCGTAGATCCGGGAGACATCGTCCGCCCGCTTATAGAACCGGCCGGGGACCTCGACCACCTGATAGCCCTTCTTGGCCATGATGTAGAGCTCCTCGAGGTCGTTGATCCGGCCGTCATGGAGCCTGGTCGAGGTCTTGTAGATCCCCGACAAGACCTCCATCACGCGCCGGTTCCAACCCTTGAAGCCCGAACTCGAATCGGTGATCCGCGTCCGGAACCTGTGATAGAACAGCAGGCTGACGACCAGGGAATAAAGCCGCCGGCCGTATTTGTGGAGGAACGGATCGCCGTGAGCGGCGCTTCCGAGGACCCGGGAGGCGATGACATAATCGGGGCCGGACTCCAGCGCTTCGATGATCCGGCCGATGTCCTGGGGCTCGTGCTGGCCGTCCGCGTCGCAGAGGACGAGATAGCCGTAGCCGCGGCCGAGGGCGAACTCCCGCGCGGATTGAAGGGCCCGGGCATACCCGTAGTTCCGATCATGCTTGAGGAGAAAAGCGCCTTTTTCCAGGGCGATCTCGGAGGTCCGGTCCGAGCTCCCGTCGTCGACGATGAGGATATCGACCCCCGGGAAATAGCGCTTAATCTGGTCCAGGACCGGGCCGAGCTTCTTTTCCTCGTCCTTGGCAGGAAGGGAAATCAAGACGTCATTATTCATTTCACGATTCACGAGATGAAAGCGTATACTATAAAGGCCCTAGGGCAAAAAGTCAATTTGGAGGCCGGCCCGCTGGGTAAATCCATGCCCATCTACAGAAACCGCAGACGACGCGTCCTGGGCCAGCATTTCCTCAAGAGCGCCGGAATCCTCAAAAAGATCGTCGAGGCCATCGACCCCAGACCCGACACCCTGATCATCGAGATCGGCCCGGGCCGGGGTGCCCTGACCTTCCCCTTGGCCGAGAAGGCAGGGAAGGTCGTGGCCGTCGAGAAGGATGCAGCCATAGCAGCCCAATGGAAGGAGAAGTCCGTCCCCGGCCTGACCGTCTTCGAGGGCGACATCCTCGACTGCGACCTCGCGGCGCTTCGGACTCGGCATGGAGGGCCCTTCCCCAGGGCCGTGCTCGCCGGCAACCTGCCCTATTCGATCTCGACGCCCCTCCTTTTCAAGATCCTCGAGGAGCCGGCGCCGTTCGAAAGATGCGTCTTCCTCGTCCAGAAAGAAGTGGCGGAACGCATCACCGCCGCCCCGGGCGCCAAGGACTACGCCCCTCTCTCCATCCTTCTCCAGCTCCGTTTCGCGGCGGAAATCCGGTTTGCCGTCCACCCCGGCTCGTTCTCCCCCCCACCGAAGGTCGAATCCGCCCTTGTCTCTCTCGAGAGGAGGCCTGAGCCGCTCTTCGGGATCCCCGACGAGCGCCGGTTCGCGGACTTCCTCCGCGGAGCCTTCCGCCAGAGGAGAAAAACCCTGGCCAACAACCTCCTGGCTTCGGGCCGGACGGCGGCCGCGATCGAACGGGCCTGTGGGCGAGCGGAGTTGGACCCCCGGGCCAGGCCCGAGCAGGTGCCCATCGCCGGGTTCGCGGCGCTGTTCGCCGCCCTCCGGGGCGAGCCGCTACCTTGACAGGGGCCTCCCGCCTTTGAAGAATAAGCACATGCGCGAATCGACATCCGGCCGGCCCGCGACGGGGAGCCTTTCCCCGCGGGCCCTGGAGCGCGCCGTCAGGATCCTCGGCGGCGAAATCCGCGAAGGGCGGCCCGATCCGGCGGGCCTGTCCGCCCTGGCCGAGATCATCTTCCCCGGAGAAGACGTTTCGGACCCCCGTTTCGTCCGTTGGATGTACGAACAGAACCCGTCGGGGACGGCCCTTGAATATATGACCCTGAACGACAGCCTCGTTTCGGGTCATATCGCCGCACTCCCGCTTCGCTACCAGATGGGTCCCCGGACGGCGCTCGGCAGCGTGGCGGTCAATGCCATCACCCACCCCGACTACCGGGGCAAGGGCGTTTTCGTCATCCTCACCGATCTTCTCAACAAGCGCTCCGCCTCGGCGGGGATAGAGTTTTCGTTCGGATTCGCCAACCTGAATTCGGAAAAAGCCTGCCTCCGGCACCTCTCCTACAGGGAGCTCGGCCGGTTTCCGCTCTGGATTCTGCCGTTCCGCTTGCCCAGAATCATGGCCGCCCGGGAATCGAAGAGGAGCGCGCTCTGGCGCGCGGCCGCCCGTCTCGCCCAGCCGGGCGCGCGCGCCTGGTCGGGCGTCTTCCGTCCCCATGCTCATCACGGCATCGTCGTCGAGCCGCTCCCCGAATTCGGCCCGGAGTTCGACGCGTTCTGGGAATCCGCGCGGGCCGGGTATGCCAACCTCATCGTCCGGGATCGCGCTTTCCTGGATTGGCGGTTCGTCCGGCCTCCTACGCGCCGCTACGAGATCCTGGCCGCCCGCAGGGACGGCCGGCTCCTCGGATACCTCGTTTCGACGTCGACGACCGTTCAAGGGCTGAAATGGGCGATGATCATGGACATGTTCGTCTCCGATTCGCGGGAAGGGCGCTCCGCGGCCTTTGCCCTGGCGGGAGAGCATGCCCGCCGTGCCCGGGCCGGGGGAGCGGACCTTGCCGCGGGGCTGATGTTCAAGCACGCCCCGGCCGCAGCCGGCCTCCGGCGCAACGGTTTTCTAGTCTGCCCGCCCGGGCTTTTGCCCCGGGAATTCCCCATCCTGCTCCATTGGAACATGCCGACCCCGGAGCCGGCCGGCTTCTACGACATCAGATCCTGGTTCATCACCATGGCCGATTATGACGCGGCCTGACCTCCGTGAATATCGCGCGAGAGCCGATTTCCAGCCCCACGTTTTAACATTAAAACATGGCCCAAAAAGAAGTTATTATTTGACATCCCTGGAAATATTCGTAGAATGGGTACTTAAATTTGGAGCCGAGTAAAAGAAAGGAGTCCGAATATGAAAAAGAAGTGGATGTTCCTGCTCCTGGCCGCGTCCGCATCCGTCATGCTGGCCGCCGGGGGGCAGGCGACAAAGAAAACGCAGGCGAATCCCAAGGCCGCGCCTCAGGCCGGCACCGCGACGGCTCGGGTCAAGACGGCTGCCCCGTCGGTTCAAGCCGAGATGCTCAGCGGACTGCCGCCGGGTTGGGCAACCCTGAAAAACATCACGAACCGGACGGCCCACGACAATGAAGTCGCGGTCGGAGCCGTCGATGCCAACAGCAACGCGTTTTGCGTCTGGACGGAATGGTTCGGCAGCATAGGCGATCAGCGGAATATCGACTTCGCCACGAACAAGTCGGGGGCATGGTCCACGCCTTACGGCTGGCCGCTCGACTATCCCGACATCAGCGACGTCGGATTCCCCGCCCTGGCCGTCACGACCGACGGCGCCACGGCCGTCGTGGCCTATCATGACGGCGACCTGTCGTTGAGCCTGATGACCGTCAAAGAGCGGGAATACTCCAACGGAACCTGGAGCGCGATCAAGAATCTATCGGGCGCAAGCGAAGCCTCATCCTACGTCACCCTTTCCACGAATCCGGTGGACAACACGATCTTCGCCGTCTGGATGGCCGACCTCAGCCCGATGCAGTTGAAGTACAAGTATCGGGATCCGTCCACGGGGCAATGGAGCGGTGGGATGCTGGTCAACACCGGAGCGGTCGGGGGGCAATACCTTCCGAATCTCTACGTCGACAAGAACGGCACGGCCCATCTCGTCTATATCGTCCGCAACGGCAACGCCTCGGTCTGGTACACGAAAAACACCAATCCGAGGAACGCCACGGGTTGGACGGCGCCCTTGCAGCTCACGGCGGATTCAGGCCTCAATTTCACGTACCCCAAGGTCACGGCCGACTGGGACGGCAACGCCTACGCGGTCTGGCAGCAGATCCAGAGCGGCTTGTCCTCGATCATGCTCCGCTATATGGTCGACGGCGCATGGGGGGCGGCGGCGAACATCTCGAACCTGACCGACCCTTCGGAGACGGCTTATCCCGCCGTCAACGGTTTGACCAAGGAAATGTACTTCGTCTGGCAGACGGCCTTCGGATTCGCGTCGGGGAACACCAATTGGGACTGTTGCATGAAGACCTACGAGATCGACAAGACGACAGGCCAGAAAGCCTGGTCGGAGGTCTATCGGATCACGAGCTACCCCGGCCACGCGGGCGAGCCGCAGATCAAGATCCAGAAGGACGGGGATCTGCACGTGTTCTTCTTCGACAACCTCCCCCCCGGGGACGGGGCGGCGGACATCTTCTATTCCTATAAGCTGGCCCCCCGGCTGGCCGCCGTAGCGGCGCCGACGGTGACGTCGAAGCTCGACGAAGTGCTCTTCGCCGCGGAGAAATGGAACACCATCACCTTCGCCAAGAACACGAACAACGACGACACGAAGCTCCAGGAATACCGGCTCTACCGGAGGAAGGCGGAGGAGGCGGACACCGCCTTCGCTCTTCTCACGACCCTGAATGTTTCGACGTTCCAGTACGTGGACAAACATCTGCCGCCCAGCCAGCGCTATGCCTACATGGTGAGCGTCGTGAACAAGGACGGGCTGGAGCTCAAGTCGGCCGTCACGATCGAGCCGTGACCGACTTCTCAAGGAGGACATTCCTAACATGAAGACGAAGATCCTGGCGCTTGCCGTCGTTGTCGCCCTGTTCTCGGTCCTGGCCCCGTCCCTCGGGGCCGGCCAGGCCGTGAGCACGCTGAAAGCCGTGTCGTTTCAGAAAACGGCCGGCGGATTCGACGTGGCGCTTGCCATCGAAGGCGAATTCCTCTACCAGGTCCAGGTGCTGTCCGACCCGACCCGGCTGGTGATCGACCTCTCTCCGCTTTCGCGGATCGACGCCCGGCCCTATTTCGAGATCAACCAGGGCGGACTGACCAGCGTCCGAGTGGGCCAGTTCTCGGCGATGATCGTCCGGGTCGCGCTGGATTTCAGCGGGGCCCTGCCCGGCTACGAGATCGCCAGGACCGATGCCGGGCTGGTCCTCCATTTCTCGACCGCGCCCCCCCGGACGGCCTACGCGCCGCCCGTCGTCGCCGCGGCCCCGGTCCGGGAACAGCCCGTCCCGGCGGCGAAGCCGGCCGAGACCGGAGCCGAAACCGAAACGGGCGAAGGCCCCGAGGGGTTCGCCAACACGATGATCGGAGCGAGCGCGGGCAGCTACCAGATCCCTTCGGCCCGGTACTCGGAGATCTACGGATCGGACGCGACCATAACTTACGGGCTGAGCCTCTCCCGGACGCTCGTCCAATACGGCGGCCTCTCCTTCGACGCCGAAGGCGCCATCCGCTTTTATTCCAAGGCGGGCGCATCGACGCTGTCCCAGACGGCGGCGACGTTCAAGATGACCCCGATCTCGCTTGCCCTGCGGTTGAATTATTTCTGGAAATATTTCCAGGTCTTCGCGGGCTACGGCTTTGACTGGTACAGCTACACGGAGACGAGCGCGATCGCGACCACGACGGGCAACGCCAACGGCCACCATGTCACGGCCGGCATCTACCTCATTCCGCCGGTGCTCGACGGAATGCTCCGGGTGAAAGCCTATTACAAGTTCACCAAGGTCACGGCGACCGCGAACGGGATCTCCGTCGACCTCGGCGGGAACGAGTACGGCGTCGGGCTGAGCCTCGGATTCAACCTGTTCCAGAAGGGCGTCATTTCGTTCTGACGCGTGCGGATCCGCGGGCTAGAGATCGGCGGGGGTGAACCCGGAGAACGGGTTCACCCCCGCTTTCTATGATATGATCGGAGGCGGAGGGATAATCCCCGACCGCCGAAGCACCGAGATGGCCCCTGAAAAACGCGATCCTCCCCAGGACGCCGGCGTCCAGAGGTATTTCCAAAAGATCTACGCCGATTACCAGACGTCCGTGGAAAAAGCCCCGGTCCTGGATGTCCATCAGCGGATCAAGCGGGTGATCGAGCCCCGGCTCGCCGGGATCGTCGTCGACGTCGGTTCGGGCGGCGACACGCGGCACCGGAACCCGGCCATCACCGCCCTGATCTCGGTCGACAACGTGCTGGAATTCCTCCAACACGCCAAAGACCCGGCCGCGCTCAACGCCGCGGGGGATGTCCGAGCGCTCCCTTTCAAAAAAGAATCCGTGGATCGGATCGTCATCCAGTTCGTCGTCCATCATCTCACGGACGAAGACTTGGCCGGCACGCTCCGGAACGTGAAAGCAGCCGTCTCCGAATCCGCCCGAATCCTCAAGCCGGGAGGCCGGATTTTCATCGTCGATTCGATGACCTGGCGGCCTCTCGATATTCTCCAACGAGCCGTTTACCCCATATCTCGGGCGATCCTCCGCGGATTCCGACGGCCGATGGTCTTCATTCTGTCGGCCTCCTCTCTTATCCGCCTTTGCGCCGAATCCGGCCTGGCCGCGGAAAGATCCGTCATCGTCGACTGGGGGGCGATGACCGACCTGAGCCAAGCCTTGTTCCCCAAGCTCCGGTTTCCGCTCCGATATACCCCCGCGAGGCTGACCATCCTCGAGGCCGTAAAAAGGACGGAAGCCGGGAACGGATGAAGGGCTCCCGGACCGATGGAAGGAGCGAACAGCCGCCATATCGGCCGCCCGCGTTTGACAAAGAGCTATTGTCAAGGTAGAATCTTTTTTTAAAATGAAGGAGTATTGCATGAAGAAGACAACTTTATTGTTTGTTATCTGCATCTTAGCTGTGGCCATGGTCACAACGGGGGCCTCCGGCGCACGCCAGAGGACGCGCGAAAAGGCCGTCCAACCCGCGACGGCGGCCGGCTCCACCCCGGGCGGCCAGACCGTAGTAGCGGCTCTCCCATCGACATGGGGCGCGCGTGAAACGGTCTCCAATTCCGTAGCCGAATGCAGGGACCCGTATGCGGCGGTCGACGGCAAGGGCAATGTCTACGCCAGCTGGGTGGAATGGTACGGCGGCGTCGGGGCCCGCCGGGACATGATGTTCAATACGAACAATACCGGGAAATGGGGCAACCCCCATGCTAATACCCTCGTCTATCCCCTGATCGACGATGTCGGCTATCCGGAAGTCAGCGTGACGAAAAGCGGAGCTCATGCCATATACAACTGGATGGACGCATCGTACTCCATGGGCTACATGGTCATCTTTGGGGAAGAATTGGTGAGTGGAACATGGAGCGGAGCCGGGGTCATCTCAACCCAGGCCCCCGATTCGGCCACCTACCCGAGCCTCTCCGCGTCGCCGGTCGACGACACCTTCTGCTTCGTCTGGCAGCAGCATACGGGCAGCGGGTTCGAGCTCGCCTCTCAGTATCGGGATGGCGCCTCCGGCGCAATGACCTCGCCTTATTACATCGCCTCATCCCAGCCGAACCAGTACTGGCCGAACGTCTTCGTCGACTCCAAGGGAACGGTCCATCTCGCCTACATCACCCGCACCGGGCCGGCCCAGATCTATTACATGAAGAACACCAACATCAAGAACGCCTCCGGCTGGACGGCGCCGCTTGCCCTCTCGGGGTACACGGGGCTGGATTGGGTCCAGCCCATCGTCCGGGCGACCGACGCCGGCGACGCCTATCTCGTCTGGTCGGAAGTGCGCAGCGGGATCGAGGACATCTTCCTGAGATACCAGGTCAACGGCGCATGGCTCGACACGATCAATGTCACCAACACCACGGCCGCGGCCCCGTGCGAAAATCCCTCGATCGGCGTCAACCCGTCCACGGGGGAGATGTACATCTGCTGGACTCAGCTCGTCAGCAGCGATTATGGCAATGTCTTCCTGAAGACCTATGAAATCGACAAGACGTCGGGCCAGAAAGTCTGGTCGAGCCCCATCCAGGTCACGACGTCCGGGGCGTCCGCCGGGGGCTCGCTCCGGGTCACGAGCGACCCGGACATCCACCTGGTCTACACCGATAACGGAATCGTTTATCACGTCTCGAGGCTGGCCCCGCGGCTGACCGCCATCGCCGCGCCGACCGTGACCTCCCAGATCAACCGCGTCCTCTTCGCCCGGGAGAAGATCCTCACGATCTCGTTCGCCAAGAACCCCATCAACGACGACGCCACGCTCGGGTCCTATAAGCTCTATTTCAAAAATTACGGGGATCCGGACTCAGCCTACGCCGTCCTCGCGACCTTCGCCCCCACGGACACGCTCCAGTACGTCTGGAAGAAGCTCGCCGTGAGCCAGAGATACACGTTCATGGTCGGCGTGGTAAACAAGGACGGCCTGGAGATGAAATCCTTTTCCGTCGACTCCGACTGACAAATCGGTGACAGGTACCTGATTTCCGAATTAGGAAGCACCGAAACCCAGAACCAAAGTAACCGACGCTTAAAAAGGCCCCGTGAAAGCGGGGCCTTTTTTTTGGAAAGTACAGGATTTCCATTATTGACGCTTCTCCCCCCTCCCGCTAAGATGGTTCCAACCATTAGAAAAGGGACACCATGAGAAGATCCCCTGTTTCCCTCGCCGTTCTCATCCTGGCTCTTTCGCTGATCTCTGCCGCGCCGGGCGGCCCCAGGCCGGGAGCCTTCGGCGCGGCCGCCCTGCCAGCGGCCTGGTCGGCGCCGGAGAATGCTTCGAACACGCCGAACTTCAGCCAAACCCCCGTCGCGGCCCTCGATGGGAACGGCAACGTCTACATCTGCTGGGACGAGTGGTTCGGCCAGCTCGGCGACCGCAGGGACATCATGTTCAACACGAACAAGTCCGGGGCCTGGAATTCGCAGCGGGCCAACACGCTCCAATACCCCCTCATCGACGAGGTGGGATTCCCCGAAGTCGCCGCGACCCAGAGCGGCGCGGACGCGATCTATGTCTGGTTCGACCGCGACGTGGCGCGGGCGCGGATGGTCGTCGACGCGGACGAGCGGGCCGGCGGGACATGGACCGGGCCCCAAGGAATCTCGAACCAGGTCGGCGATTCCTCCCGGCGGGTGACCGTCGCCGCGTCACCGGTCGACGACACGATCGGCTTCGTCTGGGAGCAGGACGTCCCGTCCGGCGTCAACCTCATCTACCAGTACCGGGACGGCGCCACCGGCCGGATGAGCGCTCCCGCCCTCATCTCCGCCGGCCAGAGCGGCAGCCAGTACCTGCCGAACATGTGCATCGACGCCAGCGGCAAGGCGCACGTCGTCTATTATTCCGGCGCGGCCGACACCGCGGTCTGGTACGCGGAAAACGCCAATCCCAAGAACCTCGGCGGCTGGACGACGCCGATCGCCCTGTCGGGAGTGACGGGCGTCGCTCGGGTGTTCCCCAAAGTGGCGGCCGCCGCCGACGGCGACGCCTACGTCGTCTGGACGGAAAATCACGGCGGGGGAAACGAAGAGGTTTATCTCCGCTACCAGGTGAAAGGCGTCTGGCAGTCGGCCGCCACGATCTCCCAAACCCCCACCCTCTCCCAGTTCCCGTCGGTCGCCGTCAACCCGGAGACCAAGGACGTCTTCCTCTCCTGGTCGGAAAGCGCGGACGGCCTGACGGCCAACATCATGGTCAAGACGTTCGAGATCGACAAGACGACCGGCACGCGGTCCTGGTCGGGCAATTATCAGGTGGACTCCAACAACGCCTCCGAGCTGTCCTCGATCCGCGTCTCTCCACAGGGCGATGTCCACCTCGTCTACGCCGAGGGCGGGGAGATCTGGCACATTCAGAGGCTCGCCCCGAGGCTGGCCGCCGTGGCGGCGCCCGTCGTCACGTCCCGCCTCGACCGGATCGTCTTCGCCGCCCGGAAATTCAATACGATCGCCTTCGTCAAGAACCCGGCCAACGACGACGCCACGATCCAGGAATACCGCCTCTACGGGAAGAAGCTGGAAGATCCGGACGGAAGCTACGCCGTTCTCGCGGCCTTCGGCCCCGCGGACGCGCTCCAATACGTCCACAAGAATCTGGCCGTCGCCCAGAAATACGCGTACAGAGTCGGCGTCGTGGACAAGTCCGGGCTGGAGATCAAATCCGGCGCCACGGTCTCCAACTGATAAATCGGTGACAGTAACCTGATTTCCGGATTAATTCGGAAGGGCTCGTGCGAAATCAGGAAATCAGGTTACTGTCACCGATTAAAAGACGATGGCCACGCCGCCGCCGTATTCGAGCCCGCCGAGCTTGATGGTCTGGCCGCTCTCCGTGGCGTTGACCCACGTGTATTTGATCATGCCGTTGAGGCGGAGCGGGAAGCCCTTGCTGAACTCGATGTAGAGCCCGCCGAGGACGTGCGTCCCGGTGGCGACGTTCATGGTCGTCCCGATGGTGCTCGACTCGTAGTAGAAATAGAAATCGGCGCCGGCGCCGACGTACGGAATGACGTAGCTCGTCGGAAACTCGTATCGCAGGCCGAAGGACAGCGGAACCAGGAGGAACTTGGTCTCCTCCTGCGTGTAGGTCAGGGCGCCGGTCTTGTAGAGGGCCTTGATCTGGGCGTAGAAATCGATCCCGGCGACGATCGAGGACGAGAGGAGGATGCCATGGATCGTGTTGGACCCCTGGGAATAGACCTCTTTGAAGAGCGGGTCGGACACGGAGTAGGGCCCCAGGAAGAACTCGAACGTCCCCTGCTTGCGGACCGTGTCCTCAGCCGCTACGGCCGGGAGCGCCGCCAGGCCAAGGCCCAGCGCCAGGGCTAATCCGACCGCCGTGAACCGCGCTCGCGTTCTCATGTCTCCCCAGACGTTATAGCATCCGCCCCACGCCGAAGTCAACCGCCGCCGAGGGGCGGATTATGATATAATTTC
>Ga0182021_10006250_pt1 | contig 14142 bp, 8 predicted proteins | sample 612E3MmetaG_FD_120493 | JGI IMG/M metagenome (GOLD analysis project Ga0182021, IMG submission 120493) | Permafrost microbial communities from Stordalen Mire, Sweden - 612E3M metaG (Illumina Assembly) | ecosystem: Environmental > Terrestrial > Soil > Wetlands > Permafrost | place: Sweden...
ACCATCGCTTTTCGTGGTCTGTCATCCTCGCGCGCTCGGTGAGAGTTCCGGGGCACGACAGGCCACAAAACCCGATGGCCTGTCCCACCGGGGCACTTGCCAAGCTCCAAAGTGAACAGTATTATGGCTAGCTCTGCCGCCGCGGCGCTATGCGGGCGAGAGATGGCGCTCGATGTTCAGCGTCTGCTCGGCCCATCCTTGGTCGTTCATCCTGAATGCCTCCGCGCGACGCGCGAGGGGGATTTGGTCGAAGCCCGACTCGACAATTGTGAGTAAGATTCCACCATCCGCCGCATCCAATCGAAACTCGACCAGCGTCATCGGTTCAGACGAATAGTCCACGCTGGGATCGATCGCGTAGGGGTGCCACCGATAGGCGAAATAGTGTTCCGGAGCGATGCGTTCCACCTGTGCCTCCATGGTCAGGTGCTCGTAGCCGGGATAAGCGATCTTGCCGCGGATGGCGGCGCCTTCCACAAACGCACCCTCGAACTTCACGCGGAACCACACGCCGAACTCCTCGGCATTGGCGATGGCGCGCCATACACGGGAGCGTGTCGCGCGGAGAAGGATCTTCTTCTCGATCTGGTTCTTGTCAGCCATATTGATCCGCAACCTGGCGGTGGCAAGTTTATCACGGCGAATCACGGTGTGTGGGGGGGCTGGGGTGCGTCGGACCAGCGCGACAATCCTTGACCGGGAGACGCTGACGAAGCGGCGGAAAATTTAGGAGGCGATGGCGGCGGGAGGGAGCACCAGTTCGGGGCCCAGATCGAACTGGCCGAGATCGTCCATGATATTCATGGAGTCCGCCAGGGTCTCCAGCAAATCTTCGTTCTGTTGGACGGCGGCGCGCAGGGAATCGACGACTTCGGACTGGGAGCCGAGTTGCGTTTCCAGTTCGAGGATGCTCTGCGAAATGGTGTCGTCCATTCTGGAAATGCGGGCGCTCATGAGTTTCAGGGTGCGCTCCATCCTGGCCAGGCGGTCGGACGACTCCTCCGTCTCGGGCGATTCCGCCGCGGCGGCGGCGCCGGAGAAGCGAATTTCCAGTCCCGAGCCGGTGAGGATCAACTTGGGATTGGTGGCAGGTCCGGACCCACCCGGGGCCATTTTCCGCATCTGGCCGACCAGGGACAACAGGCTCTCCATGGCCAGTCCGGACGGCGCGCCCTCATCGGCGGCAGGCGCCGGTTTGGAGGAGGCCTTCTGGTGCACATTCTTCCTTCTTGAGTAGGTCCTGGGCTTGATATTCATTGGCTATTTCCCTTCCCTAGGGCTGATCTCCATCTCCGGCGACACAGACTTCCTAATGACAAGTTTCCAGCGTCAAGCTCCCCAGGGTCAATCCGCAAGGGTACTGTTTTCGGGCTATTTTTCGCCTGAACCGGTCCAGGTACCTTTGGGACTTTTGTGAAGGCGTGTGCCACGATAGTTAGTAGTGGAGAAGTTCTTCGTTCAAAACTTCGGATGCCGGGCCACCCAGGCCGACGGCGCCGCTCTGGAGCGGTTGCTGGCGGACAAAGGACTTACGCCCAGCGGCGAACGCTCGGGCGCGGACCTGGTGGTGCTCAACACCTGCACCGTGACATCGTCGGCGGATGACGACGCACGGCAGGCCATACGGCGGGTGCACCGCGAGAATCCGGCGGCGCGGATTCTGGTCACGGGCTGCTATGCGCAGCGCGCTCCCGAGGAACTGGCGTCGATGGCCGGGGTGGAGTGGGTAGTGGGCAACTCGCACAAAACCCAGATCGCGGAGATCGTGACGGCGGCCCCCTACCACGGCAATATTCACATCGGCGATATCTTCGAGCAGCGCGATTTTCTGTCGGCGCCGGTGGAAGACGCGGCGGGCGACCGTACGCGCCCCAATTTGAAGATTCAGGACGGCTGCAACAATCGCTGCTCGTTCTGCATCATTCCGTTCGTGCGCGGGCGGAGCCGCAGCGCGCCCGCCGAACACGTGATCGAGCAGGTCCGCGACCTGGCCCGGCGATATCGGGAGATCGTGCTGAGCGGCATCAATCTGGGGCGATGGGGCCGGGAACCGGGCAGCCAGATGCGGCTGGCCGATCTGCTGCGCCGGTTGCTCGCGGAGACGGATGTGGAGAGGCTGCGCCTCAGTTCCGTCGAGCCGATGGACTTTTCCGACGACCTGCTGCACCTGATGGCGGACTCGCCGCGCATCGCCACGCATGTCCACGCGCCGCTGCAAAGCGGGTGCGACCGGACGCTGCGGCGCATGCACCGCAAGTATCGTCCGCGGCACTATGCGGACCGCGTGGAGAAGGCGCGGGCGCTGATGCCCGACGCCGGGATCGGCGCCGACGTCATGGTGGGATTTCCGGGAGAGACCGACGCCGAGTTCGAAGAGAGCCGGCAATTTATGGCGGCCATGCCGTTCACCTACCTGCACGTCTTCACGTACTCGGAGCGTCCGGGCACGCCGGCCGCCGGGGAGGCGGTGCAGGTGCCCATGGCGGTACGCAAGGAGCGCAATCGCGTGCTCCGCGAACTGGCGGCGGCCAGGAATCTGGCTTTCCGCCAACGCATGGTGGGCCGGACGCTGTCGGCGGTGACCCTGGCGGAAACCGGGATCGCGCTGACGGAGAACTATCTGAAGGTGGAACTGGCGGCGGCCCGCGAACCGAACGCCCGGATCGACGTGCGGATCGGCGGGGTCACGAAGGCGGGCCTGCGGGAGGTGGGGCAGGCGGTTCCGCCTGCCAACACACTACTTCTACAACCGCTCCCTCAAGAGCTGTGAAAAAATGCGCCCGCGCGCGGGCGTTGGCAAGCTGAACATGCCCCACCATTGCAAACAAATGACTTGCCCGTGGTGGCGCAGGCGGTTTCTCCTGCGTACGGCATTTTTTCACAGCTTCTCACGGACGCGGCTCGGGTAGAGTCGTGATGCGTCAATCCGAGCCGTGACCGTGAGGGACCGGTTGCTCGACGGCCTACTTCTTCGCCGGAGTGGCCGCTTTCTTGGCCGGAGCTGCCGCCGGGGCGGGTGGCGGACCGTAGCGCTTAATGGTCGCGCTGATCAGCTTCACCGGCGTACGCGGCTTATTTTCAGCGCCCGTTGGCACGTTGGCGATCTTGCCAACCACGTCCTGCCCGTCGACCACCTGGCCGAAGATGGTGTACTGGCCATTCATATAAGAGTAGTCTTTGTTCGTCTTGTCCATGATGAAGAACTGGCAAGCCCCGGTGTTCCGGGCATCCAGGCGCGCCAGGCCGAGCACGCCCGGCTTGTCGTACTTCAGCGTGGGGGTCGCTTCATCCTTGATGGTGAAGCCGCAGTCGCCCGAGCCCTCGCCCGTCTGTGCGTCGCCGGTCTGGATCATGAAGCCGGGAATCACACGATGGAAGGTCAGATTCGTGAAGTAGGGACGCTTCGTCATGGCGCCGCTCTTGTCCTTGGCCGCCTTGGTGCCTTTCGTCAGGGCGACGAAGTTGGCCACCGTGCCGGGCGCTTCCTTCTCGTACAACTGCGCCGTGATGGTGCCCATCGACGTGTTGATGATCCAGTAGAGCCCCGGGGGGCGATCAGGCGTGGGCGCTTCCTTCGGCGCGGAGGCCGCGGTCTTTGCGGGCGCGGTGGCCGCCTTCTTGGCAGGGGCGGGCGGCGCGGTCTGGGCGAAAGCGCCGATCGCGATCAATAACTGAATAGATAGCCGTTTCATCTGATTCTCCGTAACTCCTCATTCTATGCTATAGACTGGTGCCGATTCCATGCGTCGTCTGATTCCGATTCTTCTCTGTGCCGCCAGCGTACTGGGGGCGCAGACGATCACGGTCACTGTGCTGGCCACCACGGACCTGCACGGCAACCTGGTCCCGGTGGATTATGTGACGGGCCAGCCGGCCGAGCGCGGCCTGGCAAAAATCGCCACCTTGATCCGCGAAGCGCGCGACGGCAACCCCAGCACGCTGCTGATCGATTGCGGCGACACCATACAGGGCACGCCGTTCGAAGACGTATACCAATCGATTGCGCGCACGGGCGCCGATCCGGCCGGCCACAGACCAGCCGCCGGACTGGAAGGCGATCCCATGATGCGCGCCATGAATCTGCTGGGCTACGACGCCATGACGTTGGGCAATCACGAATTCAACGCCGGGCTGGCCAACCTCGGGCGCGCGCGGCAGGACGCGCGGTTCCCCTGGATCTCGGCCAACACGACGGTGGCGCCGGGCGGCGCCGAACGCGCGTTCGCCGGGTACATCGTGAAGACCGTAGGCGGCGTCAAGGTGGCGGTGATCGGCATCACCACGCCGCTGATCCCGATGTGGGAGCGGGCGGAGAATCTCGGCGCCTATCGCTTCGCGCCACCCATCGAGGCGGTGCGCGGCGCGGTGGCCAGGCTGAGGCGCGAAGAGCGGCCGGACGTGATCGTGGTGGCGGCGCACTCCGGACTGGGGCGCAATCCCCAGACCGGCGTGCCCGAAGAGCCGGCGGAGAACGTGGTGTACCAGCTCGCCGAACAAGTGCCGGATCTGGATGCCATCGTCTTCGGCCACTCCCACCAACAACTCGAGGGGCGACTGGTCGGCAACGTACTCCTGGTGCAGCCCAAGAACGGCGGCGCTTCGCTCGGACGCATCGATTTCACGCTCCAGCGGCGGCCGGCGGGCGGGTGGATGCTGGTGTCGAAGCGGAGCCGGCTGATTCCGGTGACCGCGCAGACCGCGCCGGCGCCGGACCTGATGGCCATGGCGAAGCCCTACGAGGCCGCGGCGGAGCGCTACCTGGATACGCCGGTGGCCGTCTCGGCGCGCGAGATCAGCGCGGCGCGCGGGCGCGAGGAGGACACGGCTGTGGTGGACCTGGTGCAGCGCGTCCAGCTCTTTTACTCGAAGGCGGACGTCTCTTTCACCGCGCTATTCAATCCCGAAGTGCGGATTCCCCAGGGTCAGGTCACGGTGCGCCAGATCGCGGCGCTATATCCTTACGACAACGAGTTGTTGGCCATCGAGGGCACGGGCAGGATGGTGAAGGACGCGCTGGAGAACGCCGCGCGCTTTTTTTCGGGCAACGGAATGCCGGGCTTCAATTACGATATGGCCGCGGGTGTGGAGTATGAGATCGACCGCGCGCGGCCGGAAGGCGATCGTATACGCAATTTGCGTTGGCGCGGCCAGCCGCTCGTGCCGGACCAGAAGCTGCGCATCGCCATCAACAGCTATCGCGCCGGCTCTAGCGGCGGTTACTCCATGTTCCAGGGCGCGCAAGTGGCGTGGCGGTCCAGTAAGGGCATACGGGAGCTGGTGATTGACTATTACTCGGAGCATAAGTCGATCCCGGTAGAGACGGTGGGGAACTGGAAGATCGTGAAGTGAAGGGGGAAACGAGGCAGCGCCGTCCCGGCTGACCCTATGGACCACCTATTCCTTGATGCCCAATTCCGCCTGCAACTGGCGGAAGGCGGCCTCTTCGTAATTGGTCTTGAGACGCGGCTTGCCCTCGGGGTTGGTGTCGCCGGGGCGCGGAGCTTCTTTTTTCAGCGTGCGGCCCAGCAGAGTTGTGGCTTCGCTATCGGCCGAGTTGCGCGCCAGCGCGGCACGGAAGCTGTCGGCGGCGGCGGCGTACTGTCCGGCGCGCCAGAGCGCGGCGCCCAGATTGAAGTGGTAGTCCGGGTCGGCGTCGTCGCCCTCCAGCGCCTTGCGAAAGCTGGCCGCCGCGGCGGCGTAATCCTGGCGCTGGGCCTGCACGACTCCCAAATCGTTATAGACTTCGTTGAGCGGGACGGCGGCCGCCACCAGTTCGAAGGATTGTTCGGCGCCCTTGAAATCGCCGATGGCGAAGCGGCAGAGGCCGAGGAAGAACTGGGCTTCCAGGTAGTGCGGGTCGGAACGGGCCACGCGCTCCAGCCATCCGGCAGCCACCTTGTGGTCTTTCTTTTCCCAGAAAATCCGGCCGAGCTCGAAGCAAGGCTGCGAGTAGTGCGCGTCCAGCCGGGCGGCTTGCGTAAAGTAGCGGTGGCGCTGCTCGGGCGAAGTGGAGAGCAGGCCGCGCACGTAGCTTTCGACGGCATCCAGGCGCACCGCCGGACGCGCCTTCATGAACTCCTGTTCGCTGGGAGCGGCCTTCGGATTGAGCCATTGGAGCGTCTGCCAGCCGAGGTGGACGGCCAGCGAGCCCAGGTCTTCCAGCGCGCCGAGTTCGCTGTAGACCGCCCCTTGCCGGGTGTGCTTGAGATCCAGAATGCGAGCCGTGATGCGCAGCGAACCTTTGGATTGCGCATTGCCGGGTTCGGCCGGCAGCAGTTCGTAGAAACCGTAGACCACCTGCGACGCGTCGAGCGATTCACCGATTTTCAGGATCGACGCGTGGGTTAGTTCGGCGCCGGGACGGAGCGAGAGACGGCGATACGCCTCCAAGCGATCTTCGCGCGCCAGCACCAGGACGCCTTCGGAGGCCAGCGAATCGCGCACGCTTTGAGCGATGCTCTCGCCCACCCAATCGAGGTTGGCCGATTTGGCGTGATTGAAAAAGGAAAGCACCAGCACCGTGTCGGCGCGCAACGCGCCGGCGAAGAGTAGTGCAAGGGACAGGATGCGCCGCATGTACCTTCAGTTTAACAGCGGGCTCGGGAGGGGGCCGTGTTTGCCATCCGCACTCTGCCATACTGGGAGTTCTATCCGGCATGAACCCTCAGGAACCGATTTTGATGCGAAGCGCGCGCTGGCTGGCGTTTGGATCGGCGGCCGGGATCATGGTGGGGATTGCGCCCTCGCAGATCCTGCTGGCGCTGGCTTTCGCGGCGCTGCTAGGGTGCGGCGAGAAGTTGCGTTTGCCGCGCATCCGGCTGCCGCTGGCGCTTTTCCTGCTCGGCACCGTTATCTCCCTCTTATTGTCGGACGATCCCGCCGCCGGGCTTCCGCAAATTCGCAAGTTCTACGTCTTCCTCGAACTGCTGGTCGTGTTCTCGCTCGTGCGCAGCCTCGCCATGGTCCGCCTGCTCTTCCTCACTTGGGCGGGAATCGGCGCCCTCACCGCCATCCGCGGATGCGTCCAGTTCGCCGGCAAGGTGCAGGAGGCACATCGCCTCGGCCGTAACTTCTACGAGTTTTACGTCGGCGAACGGATCACCGGCTTCACCAGCCACTGGAATACCTATTCCGCGGAAGAGATGTTCGCCCTGATCATGCTGGCGTCCTTTCTGTTCTTTGCCCCGGCGGCGAAGAGGCGCCTCTGGGTCTGGCTGCTTTGCGCCGCGCTGATCGCTCTCGCCATCGTGCTGGGAGAGACGCGGGGAATCTGGATCGCCGTGGCCATCGCCCTCCTCTATCTCATTTGGTTTTGGCGGCGCTGGATGGTCGCGCTGGCGCCCGTCGTCATGCTGGCGGCGTTCTTCGTCTCGCCGCCCGCCATGCGGAATCGCGTCACGTCGATCTTCCAGCCCAAGGGCGCCGATTCCAATCAGTTCCGCGTGGTCACCTGGCGCACCGGCCTGCGCATGGTCGAGCGCCATCCCTGGTTTGGGCTCGGACCCGAAGGCCCCAAGCTGCACTTCGACGAATACGTGCCCGCCGATATTCCCCGCCCGCTGCCCTCGGGCTGGTATGGGCACTTGCACAACATCTATCTCCACTACGCCGCCGAACGCGGCATCCCCACCATGCTGGTCCTGTTGTGGATGCTGATTCAGATCCTGGTGGATTTCTGGCGCGGTCTGAAGACCTTGCCGCCCGGCCCCAGCTATCCCAGATTCCTGCTGCACGGGGGAATCGCCGCCGTCCTGGCGACCATGGTGGAAGGCTGCGTCGAGTTGAATTTGGGCGACAGCGAGGTGCTCACCATGTTCCTGGTGGTGGTGGCCTGCGGCTACCTGGCCTTGGAAAAGGACCTGGTGGTGGACGGTTCCGCTTGTGCATCCGCACCCCAGCCCTGACCTCCCCCCTACCTTCCCATATACCGCGACCGCCGCCCCCCGCGTTCCAACGGCAAGTGATATCCGATCAGGCAGAACTGATCCAGCGCGAACAGCACGACCGAGTCCAGTTGCTCGCCCGCCGCCATCCGCTGCTCCTGGCTCCACGGCGTCGTGTACTCGCCGATTCCCACCAGGTGGCTGCTCTGCGATCGTCCAAATCCCAGTTGCATCGGCAGTTCGATTGACGCCAGCGCCTTGTTGAGATCGCGATCCCCCGTGTACGTGAAGTTCTCCGTCTTCAGCGAATCCAGGCTGGCCGGCGTCCAATACGTGTGCGGGAAGTTCACCAGCCGGTTCAACGCCGTATCGTTTACGTCCGGTGGATAGAGCACCTCGAAGCGCGCGTCGGCGTGCGTCTGCCGGACGTACGTCATCACCGCGCTGGTGAATTCTCCGATCACCGCCGGCAGGAATGCGCATTCGTCCGTATAGCCGCCGGGGTCGGCGTTCTGGCTGAGGATCGCCGCCATCGGTTTACCGTAGCGTGCCTGAAAAGTGGCCGTCGTGTAGCTGTCGTAGAAAGGCATCCCGGAGGCGGCCGCAAAGTACCACCACTGCACTTCGCCGAACTGCACGTACGGCCGCACCCCGGCGCTCGTCATCACGTCCGCCATCTCGCGGTAGACCGTTTGCCAGAATGCCGTGCTCTCGGGGCCGAAGTTGGTCTGTAGCGCCGGCGTGTTCAGCCAGGCCGGGTCGCCGTTGGGGTAGCGTTGCGCCAGGTTGGCTTGCGGCGTGTCGTCGCCGTGCTGCAATTCCATACTGAACGCCGCCGTCACATCGATCCCATAACCCTTCAATGCCTCGAAGAACGCCCTGTTCCAGTCGCGCGCCGCGCGATTGAGCTTCACCGGCGCCGTCGTGTCCGTCCGCCAGATCCCGTCGATTCCGCCCGCCAGCGTGGCGCCGCTGGCCGTGGCCGTGAACACCGTGCTGTTTGTGTTCGCGCTGAGTCCCAACGCGTTGCCGGCCGCCCCCATCAGCCGCGACACGATCGTCAGCACCGCGCCATCGGCTCGCGCCCACACGCCCGTGGACCCCGCGTTGATCAGCAGCGCGAAACACGTGGCGATGCTCTCCGCCGTGTCGCCAATCAGATGGATGTGCTCGAATGGCGTCGGACCCAGGAAGACTTGCGTCTTCTTGCCCAGGGCGAATTCGGGCTGGCCCGAAAACGCGATTGTCCCGCTCGCATAACTGTGCCCCTGCCGCAACAGCTCGTAGAACCACAACGCCCCGGCGTAGTGGTTCGCCCGGCCGTGAAATCCCAGCTTCTGGATCAGCCACGCCGTTCGCTCCGGTGCGATGGCCAGCGAGTGGTCCGTGTCCCAGTCGGTCGCCAGCGTCGTCTTTTCCATGGCCGCGAAGTCCGGTAGCGTGGCGCTCGCATTCGCAATTTCCAGAAAATCGAAATAGACCGCCGTCCCCGACGCGCCGGTGTGCGCGATCGTCACCGTGTGCTGCGCCTGTCCCGCCAGCGCCGCGATCGGCAAGCGCACCAGCACATCCTCCGCCGCTTTCGCCAGGTGCAGCGTCACCGGAGCGCCTCCATCTACCCGCACCGCGACCTGCCCGCCGTTGTCCACCAGACGCGTCCCGAGATATAGACAATGATCCCCGTTCGCCGAGTACGTGCAACTCACTTGCGCCCCCGGCGTGTTCGTCCACCGGATCGACCCGCCCGAGTAGTTCCCCCGAGCCTCCGTCCAATTTCCGGCGTAGACAATCGCCGAGTCGTCCTCCATGCGGCGGCTCCCCGGCCCTGCCACGGAGTACTGCAGTTTCGTCCCGCTTACGCTCCAGTTCGTCACCGCCACCGCGAACTCGCTGCGTGCAAAGTTGCCGCTCTGTAGATCCGCCGCCCATGTCCAGCGCATCTTCCTCACGTTGGTCATGGTCAGCGTGGCGCCATCTCTATCCAGCAGCCCTCCGAATGGCAGACTGATCTGCCACGCCCCTGGACTCGCACCGCCCGCAAAATTCGCCGCCGCCGGCGCCCACCCTTCCGTCCCCGATCCGTGCACCGTCCCATATACGCCGATCCGGTTTCCATTCGATCCCGGCGCGTTGTGGTAGGTCAGCGTGATCTGCGTGCCGCTGGCCGTGGCGCTAACCGATCCCGACGCTTGATTCGCCGTGATCGCCGCCGCCAGGAATCCCGCCGCCGTCGCCAGCGTGTCCGTGCTCACCAGCCGGTAGTTGTAATGTTGATCCAGCCACGCCAGCTCGATGTAGTCGCCCGCTGTCGCCGTTCCCTGCAACTCGAACTGCACCGTCGCGTCCGCATACCCACCCACCGCGGTCGCATAGTCCGACAACCTCACATAGTATGGTGTCGCCCCGCTCGTCTCTAACCATACCCGCAGGTACGGCCAGTCCACCGTCGAATACAACGTGGAATCCAGCGGAATGCAATTCGTCCGCGTTTCCTGGTAGCTCAACGTGATTCCGCTCAAGTCGCCATCCGGCAGATTGCGCAGCGCGGGGTGTTCGAACACGTTGTCCCGATTCCACTCGATCACCGCCCAATCGGATTGTTGCCGCCAGCATCCCGAAACCGTGAACCCATTGGCCGACGCGCCGCTCAGCGCCGCCACCGCCGACGGTCGTTCGAAGTAGCACTGCATGTCCCGGTCCGGACGCAGTTTGGTGAGTTGTTCCGCCATTAGAGTCGAATCAGAACCGTAAGGTTCGCGCCCGGATAGGTCTGTCCCACCGAAAGCACCGCCAGCGTCACCTTCGCGCCCGCCGCCAGCGGTCCCGTGACGTTCCCATCGGCGGCCGGAGACGTGGTCATGCCCGCTGGAATCGAGAGCGTGCAATAGGGCGAACCATCCACGTCCACCCGAAGCCTCACTACCGCGTCCGCCACACTCCCCAGCACCGCGAAAACATCCCGCACCGAGTGTGCCGCCTCCACCACCAAAGCGGGAGCCACCGCCGATTCCACCGCCAGGTACCCGTCCACCTGAATCGAGTACTGGCCCCCCGAAAGCGTTCGCAACCCTTGGTCCACCGAACTGGTCAGACAGATACTTCTCACCGGACTGTTGCCGCGGGCGTTGGTGACGAACAACTCCGCGCTTGCCACCCGCACGTCGGGCAGCGTCAGTGCCTGGCTCCAACTTCCGCTGTAGGGACTTCCGAAAAAGTCCGGCGGGAAAGCCGCGATCGCCGTCCTCGGCTTCAGCGCGTACACCCGCGCCCCGGCTTGAATCGTCCCCGCCGCATTCCCATCGCTCGCCGAACACGCCACCGCCGATTGCGCCGCCGCCCGCGGCGTCAGCGTGACGTTGTTCGCGCTCGCCGCCGCCGTCGCATTCCCGTCCGCCGCGGCCGCGATCAGCGCCCCAAGCGCCGTCGCGATGTCACCGCTCCCATCCCCCGCCAACTGCGTATGAGTATAGGTGCTCGCTCCAATCGCGATCGTGTGGGCGTACCCCGTGCCGTAGGAATTGTAGAACCCAAACGTCACCGCGCTGGCCGCCGCCGCATGTGGCGCCGCCGCCGATCCATGCGCCCCGCGCGTCACCTGGTATCTGGTTCCGCTCAACTGCACCGCCGTGATCAGCATTACTTCGCCGCCCACCTGGCAATAATCCCCGGCCGCCGCCGAACTCGCGGCCGTCAGATCCATCTGCGTCGCCGCCGCCGATACATCCGCCGCCAGCCCCAATGCCGGCAACCCGCTCAATTCGTCCCAGTAGTGCATCGTCAACGTGGCCGCTGAAACCGTGGTCGTGTTTGTCAGATCGGTAAACGAAACCCCGCTCAGTTCCACCGTGCCGCCGCTCGGCCCGGCTCCCAACCCGAAGTACGGCTCCGAAGCAACGTCCGCGTCGCTCGTGCCGCAGCCGCCGATTTGCCATCGCGTCACCGTCGATAGCTCGGCCGAGCACTCCAGGTTGTTCACGTTGGCCGCGCGCCCGCACACCTGCACCGTCTCGCCGCCGCGGTTCGGCACCACGAACTGCACCGGGCTGCTCGTCGTCACCGCGCCGGATTGCCACCCTGTCTCCGCCACCACGAAAAAGCTGCTCGCATCCGGTATCACGGTCCATTTCGGCGATACCGTGAGCGTCGTCCCCGTGTTGGCCGTGATCGCCCGCTCCTGTCCCGCGCCGTGTCCTTTGGTGATCCGCGCGATCATGCTCAGGTACCGGTTTGCCGTCATGTGCAGTCCGTCGTTTCCCACTGACGCCGCACTGTGGATCGTCACCGCGTTCTCCGATTGCAGCTCCATCCGCCAATAGAAGTTCGCGTGGTCGAAGTTGGGGTCCGGCGGGGCGATCAACTGTTTGCTGAATCCCGTATCCGTGAATTGCGCGGCAATCGCCTGGTTTGAAGCGATCCGGAACAATTGCGCCGGCGTACTCCCGCGATAGACGTCGAAGTTCACCGTGTTCGGAGAAAAGCTCAGGCCGCCCAGCGTCACCGTGCTCCCGTCGCTCAATGTGACCGCCCGGACAATGAAGGAAAGCAGACTCTCATTCCCCGCCCCGTCCACCCCGCACACCGCGTAGTAGAGCGTCTGGCCGCCATGCAGCGTGCCCCCCGTCCCCAGCGTCGCCGCCAGACTCAGCAGCGGGATTCCCGGCCCGGCCACCGTGGCGACGGCTGGCGCCACGAACGCCACCCGTAGGTTCGTCTGCACCGAGCCGTCGCCCGCCGTGGTTGCCGATTCCTCGACTCCGAACTGGATGTTGCCGTCGGCATCCAGAACAGTGCCCAGCAACGGATTGGGAACGCCGATGCCGGCGCTGCCCTGGCGCCGCCCGCCGCTGGCCGACGTTGCCTGTCCGTTGCTGTCGGCGTACCACGAATCGTCATGTATCTGCGCCGTAATGGTGGAGGTGCGGTGGTTTGCCCCAGGCGCGATCTTCAGTACCCGGAATACCTGCCGGTTGAAGCCCTCCTTCAGATACGTTACCGTGATCAAATCTCCCGGCCGGATCCCGAATGACCGTACGCTCGTCTCGAACTCCACGTACGTGTTGCCGCGGACCGAGCGGTCCAGGTTCAGCTTCAACATCCTCGCCGCCTGGTCGAAGTTCGGGATCCCCAACGCCGCCAGCGTCTGTGTCACTTCCTGCCCGCAGCACGTCACGTCGTCGGCGTCTACCAGCGAAAAACTGTCCTGTTGGTATTCGTTCAGCGAATCTTGAAATTCCACCGTGAACAGGTTGGCTGTGTCCGCGATGCTGCGCGCGTAGACCCGGAAACTCGGCTCGCCGGAGGGCTTCCGCATCAGCCCCGAGAACCCGTTGCTCCCATCGCCGAATTCGTAGCTCGGCCACCCGCCCTCGAGCGATTCCTCACTGTTGGACCACGCCGGCTTGGCCGGCATCTCCAGGGCCAGCGAGTTTTCCACCTGCAGTTGCAGCGCCCCGTTCAATCCATACGTCAGCATCAGTCTCGAGGAGTTGCGCACTCCCCGCACCAGGTCGCCGGCGGCCCGGCGCGTCTGCAGCACCAGGTTGCACTGGAACCGCGGCAACTGAATCGCGTTCCCATAGAGGTCCAGAGCGGCAATCTCTTCGTCGCAGTACGCCGCCGCCGCCGCGAAGCTGGCCACGTCGATTTCCGTCAGGCTCCACCCCGCCCGCCGCAGGATATCCAGCAGCACCCATGCCGTGTTGTTCGTAAACTGCTCGCCAGTGTAGCTCCCGTCCGCACCGTATACCGGTAGTTTCAGCCCCTGCACCAGCACCGTAACCTTGGGGAGCGTCGTTCCGTTGCTGATCCGGTTCGGCACCACCACCGAAAGGTACCCCATGCTGCCGTACGGATCTCCCGACGGCTGTCCGCTGCCATCCAGAAAATCCATGTCGAAGGCGCCCGATCGCGTGCCCAGCGTCGGAACGTTGTACCAGCCGGTTGCCGTCATGTTGGTCCCGGATACCCCCGCTGGAATCTCGATGCCGCTCACCAGTACCGTCAACACTCCTTGCATCGCACCCAACCCCAGCAGCACTTCCATGCGCGTCAGGTTGCCGTCGTTGCGTCCGAATACCACCGGCGCGTTGTACCATGCCGTGCCGTAAATCATCGGCACGAAGTCGTTGTACCGGGCCACGTTCACCGACACGGCCGAAGTCGAGTTACCCTTTCCGTAGGCCCGCACCGCAATCTCCGCGGGCACGAACTCCAGGCCCCCGAAGTTGACCAGCATCCCCCGCGCCTGGCAGTCGGTCCG
>Ga0182021_10006251_pt1 | contig 14141 bp, 13 predicted proteins | sample 612E3MmetaG_FD_120493 | JGI IMG/M metagenome (GOLD analysis project Ga0182021, IMG submission 120493) | Permafrost microbial communities from Stordalen Mire, Sweden - 612E3M metaG (Illumina Assembly) | ecosystem: Environmental > Terrestrial > Soil > Wetlands > Permafrost | place: Sweden...
CATGTAACGTTCCAGAGTGAGCGCTTCCTGCTCGCTTAGTTCCGTGAACCTGACTATCTTGCGGCGTCGCAATCGCCTTAGCTCGTCGTAACACTGATTGACCGCCACGCGCCGCAGCCAGGGATAGAAGGGACGCTCAATGTCGAATTTGCGCAGGGAAAAATAAACCTTGCAGAGAACTTCCTGGACAATATCTTCCGCCTCGGCGCCGCCGCCGACATTCCAGGAAACCAGATGAAACAGTTCGCGCTGATACTTCTTTACCAGGGTCTCGAAGGCGGATTCATCACCCTCCTGGCAGCGCAGAATCAATCCCCGATCTTCATCGCAATCCATTTCGTGCCACACAAAAAGAAATGAAGCAATTGGCGTGCCAGTGAGAAATGATTATAAGTCAATACTTTACAGGTTTACATGCCAGGGGACTTGTTTGGATTCTACACATCTGCTGTATGGATTCCGCACGATCGTCGCCCAATCGAGAATCGGGAGGGGTTGCGTTTCGAGTGTTGCAAGGGGAGATGGCATAGGGTACGCAGCTTGCTGCGCCGGGGTCATGATTGAGGAACGCCGCCGGCGTGGAAATCCTTGCGCGGAATAGAAAAAGCCTCTCATGCGCTGGGATGCACCCAACGACGCATGAAAATGCCGGATTGCCGCCGTCCCCTTATGGCGTGGTTCGTGGTCGTAAGCGTGATCGCAGTCGTGATCGACTTTTTCTGACATCCCGACACTTTCGACTACGATTACGATCACGAAGTTCGTGGAAGCAGTCACTTTCGGAACAGAACAGGGATGGCTCCTAGCCCCTGGTCTTGAGACTGCCCTCGTTGGCCGTAATGAAGGAGCGAATTTCACCGGCCATATCCAATAGCTTGAGCCACTGCTCCTTGTAAAGGGTGACCGGAAACCGGCCGAGACCGTAGACCGAGACCCCACCCTTTTCGCTTACCTTCAAGGAAAGGATGCGTGCCGATGCTTTCTTAAGCGCCTCATTTTCGGCGCGGAGTCTTTCGAGTTCTGTAGCGGCATCATCATTGATGGACATGGGTCAACTTTCTCCTTTCCCACAGATGCTTCGTGTAGAAGGCGCCTTCCACTCACTTCAGCGGCGCCCACTCGTAACAATATACATCGGGATTCTTACTTTGGGTTGGGAAATTGAAGGAAAGAATTTTGCATTCTCAGCGTTGACTAACCGGCGTTCTTGCATAACATTGTTTTGCTACCCTTGCGGAAACGGTGTGGAGGGCCCGAGCGTGCGATTACCCTGGACACGCAATGCGGACGGCCGCCAGAGAAACACTGGCCGTGATCTTCTGAACTATTCCCGTTTCATTCTGCCTGCTGGATTCATCGCCATTATGATTACCGTGTCGGGGACCGGCTGGTACACGCAGCCGGACCGCTACGTGCGCGGCTATGCCCCCGAACAGCCCATACCGTACTCGCACAAGCTGCACGCGGGCGTCCTGCAGATCCCGTGCATGTATTGCCACTCCGGAGCGCTCAAGTCGCGCCAGGCGGGCATCCCGACGGTGGAAAAATGCATGAACTGCCACCGTGTCACCAAGACGAACAGTCCGCCCATCCAGAAACTCACCGCGATTTATGCGGCAGGCGCGCCGCTGCAGTGGAAGCGCATCCACAAGATGCCCGATTATGTCTTTTTCGATCACCGGCCTCACGTGAGTGCCGGCATCCTCTGTCAGACTTGCCATGGCGAGGTGGAGACCATGGATGTTGTGGCTCAGCAGATGTCCATGCGCATGGCCAATTGCCTTGGATGCCACCGTGATCCGCGCAATGCGCTGCCAGCGGACTCAAAAATCACGCGCGGTCCCGAGAATTGCAACGCCTGCCATCGCTGAGTCAGAAGAAGAGAAAGAAGTGCCGTGGACGATTTGAACGACTGCAAAATGAAGGACGGTAAGCCCCGCTACTATCGATCGCTGGATGAGTACTTCGAGCAGAATCCTGCGGACGATTCAGGATTGGATTCCAACGGCGAGTTTCCGCCCGAAGCGATGCTTCCGATCGAAGTTTCCGCCGGCGTGATTTCGCGGCGCAGGTTCATGAGCCTCGTCTCCGCCTCCGCTGCTCTGGCCCTTGGCACGGCCGCCTGCAGCACGATCGACAGAGGAACCATCGTTCCATACACGCGGAAGCCGGGAGAAGTGATCCCCGGTGTGGCGACCTATTATGCGAGCACGTTTCAGGAGGGACTTGTCACCCAAGGCGTGCTCGTAAAAACCCGCGAGGGCAGGCCCATCCATGTGGAAGGAAACTCGGAACATCCCCTATCCAAGGGTAAGACCAGCCTGCGGTCCATCGCGGATGTGCTTGGTCTTTACGATCCCGACCGCCTGCGAAAGCCTTCGCGCGGCGGCACGGTATCGAATTGGGACGAAGCACTGCGAGAAATCGGGCAGGCTCTGACGCAGGCTCGAGATGGCAGCAAACCTGTGCTTCTGCTGACCGGGGCCGTAGTCTCTCCGTCCCAGCGAGCGCTGATTGAAGATCTCAAAAAGGCCCTGCCCGCGATGCGACACGTTGCGTGGGAGCCTGCGGCGTCGCAGCCTGCGCTTCTCGCAGCACGTGCTCTCTACGGCGAAGCCGCGCTGGCGCGGCCGCGCTTCGATCGTGCGGATGTGATTCTCTCGCTGCAAGCGGACTTCCTGGGTATCGACGGAGATGCTTCCGATCAGATGCAGGATTTTGCTGCCCGCCGCAGCCTCGCCGAGCCCACGGATTCCATGAATCGCCTCTGGGTCGTCGAGGGCGCCCTGAGTCTCACCGGCGCCAACGCCGATGTGCGCCTTCAGGTTAGGCCTTCCAAAATCGCGCAGCTGGTTTTCGCCCTGGCCCGCGATCTGAACGAATCCCAGGGTTTGCCGCTGCCGTCGGGTTTGAATTCTGAGGTCCTGAAGCCCTTCAGTCTCGACACGCTCGCGAAGGACCTGGGTCTGGAGCTGGCTCTGCTGAAGTCGTTGGCAGGCGATCTGAAGCGGGCAGGGAAATCTTCCATGGTGATCGCCGGCCCCGCGCTGCCGCCGGAAGCGCATGTCGCGGGCCATTTGGTAAACGCCATGCTAGGCGCCGAGGGATTCACGATCGATGCGTCACTCGCCATGCCTGCGCCGGAGCTCTTGACCTATGCCGGTTTTCAGGATCTTCTGGGGGAAGCGGCTCGTGGCACCTTCGCGGCCGCGATATTTTGGGATGCCAATCCTGCCTACGCGTTCCCTGAGGCATCCGCATGGAAAAGCGCGGCGGCAAAGATTCCGATGAACATTCGTATCGGCCTCTATGAGGACGAGACCGCGCTCGACTGCCGATGGAGGCTTCCAGAGCATCATTGGCTCGAGGCATGGGGAGACTTCGAACCTGCCGCGGATCTGCTGAGTCTGCGACAGCCTGCCATGGGCGCGATCCACGATACGAGGCAAGGCGAAGACATCCTGCTTGCATTGCTCCGAGCGATCGGAGCGGAGGCGCCGCCTGCCTACCACGACTACGTGAAGACACGATGGCAGAAGGAAGTTTACGAGGCACTCAACCCCGTTCCCTTCGAGACCTTTTGGAATGCCGCACTCCACGACGGCGTCGTGCACCGCGAGGCCAAGCCGCGATCCGCGCGGGTTCTGCGTCTCGAAGGTATCGTGGAGGCCACAAGGGCCGCAGCTGCAAGCCCCGCTTCGTCGGCAGAACTCGAGTTGATTCTCACACCGGATGCCGGGGTTTACGACGGGCGCTACGCGAACAACGGATGGCTCAACGAACTTCCCAATCCGGTGACCAAGGTCACGTGGGAGAATCCGCTTCTCCTTTCCATCTCAGACGCCGGCCGCCTCGGCCTTGAGGATGAAGATGTGGTCAAGGTCAGCGCTGGTTCCGAGACCCTTGAGGTTCCGGTGCTCATTCAGCCGGGGCAGACGCCGGGCGTGGCAAGCCTCGCGCTCGGATACGGGCGGAGAACGGGGGGCGTCGCTGCGGGAGTAGGAACTAATGCTTATCTTCTGATGGAAGCTCGGAGTGCGTCTCCCTTCCTGCGCGGCGGGGTCACGATCACGCGCACCGGCGAAACCCGAGTGATTGCAAGAACACAATTGCACTTCCGCATGGAAGGCCGTGACCTCGTGCGCTCCTGGACTCTCGCGGAGTATGCACAGCATGCCGGCGGCCGCGACTCTAAGACGGAAGGCCGCGAGTTGATCTCCCTGATTCCGGCGCCGCGGTTCGCGGAACACAAGTGGGGCATGGCGATCGACCTGTCATCCTGCGTCGGCTGCAGCGCCTGCCTGATCGCATGCCAGTCGGAAAACAACATACCGGTCGTCGGCCCGGAACGCGTACATAAGAGCAGGGAGATGCACTGGATTCGGATCGACCGCTACTACGAAGGGGATCCCAAAGGTCCCGCCGTCGTTCATCAACCGGTCCTGTGCCAGCATTGCGACGACGCGCCCTGCGAGGTTGTCTGTCCCGTGAATGCGACGACCCACAGTCCCGACGGGCTCAATCAGATGGCGTACAACCGCTGCGTGGGAACCCGCTACTGCTCGAACAACTGTCCATTCAAGGTCAGACGCTTCAACTTCTTCGATTACACTTCCATGATCACGGATCCCCAGAGGCTGGTCTTCAATCCGGAAGTGACGGTGCGGCCGCGCGGAGTCATGGAGAAGTGTTCATTCTGCATCCAGCGCATCGAGGACGTTAAGCTGAGATCCAAAGTCGAGGGCCGCGCTATCAGAGATGGCGAAATCAAACCGGCATGCGCCGTCGCCTGTCCGGCGCAGGCGATCGTCTTCGGCGACCTGCGCGATCCGAAGAGCAAGGTATCGAAGCTGTCGAAGCAGAATCGCGGCTACCACATGCTCGAAGAGCTTGGCATCAAGCCGTCGGTCACGTATCTCACCGACATTTCGAATCCTGTGGCCGGAAAGGGCAAGTCATGAGTTCTGACGCCGTCTCTTTGCCCAACCAAATGCTGCCGGAGATTCTGAGAACGCCTCCGGTTCTGACCGGGCAGGTCAGTTCCGGGAGTCTCGACGACCAGGTGCATTCACCGATCGAACGAAAGCCGCCCAAGGCCTGGTTTGTGGCTTTCGCGATCACCTCCGTTTTCGCACTCATTGGCGTGGTTTGCATCGGCTACACGGTGGCAGTCGGCATCGGTGTCTGGGGCAACAATGTGCCGGTGGCTTGGGGTTTCGGCATCATCAACTTTGTTTTCTGGATCGGGATAGGACATGCGGGAACGCTGATTTCTGCGATCCTGCTTCTGTTCCGGGCACGCTGGGGAAACGCCATTTCGAGATTCGCGGAAGCCATGACCATCTTTGCGGTGATGTGCGCCGGCATTTTCCCGGTGATCCACACCGGACGGCCATGGCTTGCCTTCTGGCTCTTTCCTTATCCGAACCAACGCGGCATCTGGCCGAACTTTCGCTCGCCCCTCATTTGGGACGTCTTCGCCGTAAGCACGTACTTCAGCGTCTCACTCCTGTTCTGGTATCTAGGCCTCGTGCCCGATTTCGCATCGCTGAGGGACAGAACGAAGAGCAAAATCCGTAAGTTCATTTACTCGGCTTTGTGTGTCGGTTGGCGCGGGGCTGCTTCGCACTGGCGGCATTACGAGAGGGCCTACCTGATTATCGCCGGCATTGCCACCGGACTTGTTCTGTCCGTACACAGCGTGGTGTCGTTCGACTTTGCGGTGGCGCTTGTCCCCGGCTGGCACATGACGATTTTCCCGCCATATTTTGTGACTGGCGCAATTTTCGCCGGTTTTGCGATGGTGGTCATGGCCATGATCGTCGTACGGACCACGATGGGCTTTGACAACCTGATCACCATGTATCACCTGGAGGTGATGAACCGAATCATCCTGACTTGCTCGTGCCTGATGGGTTATGCCTACCTGATGGAGGGATGGACGGCGTGGTACAGCATGAACCAATATGTCCATCACACCTTCTGGGCATACATCGCCGGCACGTACTGGTGGGCTGGCTGGCTGACGATCACCTGCAACATCATCATTCCCCAACTACTGTGGGTGCGCCGGTTTCGCCGAAGTTACCCCATGATGATTTTGGTGGCTATTTCCGTGACCATAGGCATGTGGTTCGAGCGCTTCGTGATCATCGTGAGTTCGCTCCACCAGGATTACATGCCTTCCGCCTGGTACGTATACAAGCCGACGATCATTGATATTGGAATTCTGGTCGGATCCTTCGGAATATTTTTCACGCTGGTGCTGCTCTTTGCCAGGGTGCTTCCCGTGATTGCCACGACCGAAATGAAGAGCTCGCTGCCTGGGGCGCAGCCGCGGCATGCAGGAGGCGCACATGAGTAATCGCACGTTCTCCGTGCTTGGATTATTCGACAGCGCGCAGCAGCTGATGGATGCCATTCCGCCCGTGAAGGCCAGAGTTCCGGGGCGCCTCGAAGCCTACACGCCCTATCCGATCCACGGAATTGACGGAGCCCTCGGGCTGCGTAAATCTCCGGTGGGCGGCATGGTTTTTGTCATGGGTTTGCTCGGTGCGATCTCCACTCTCGCTTTCGAACTCTGGACTGAAGGCATCGACTACCCCATGATGACCGGGGGCAAGCCGATATTCTCCTGGCAGGCATTCGTTCCCGTCATGTTTGAGGTGATGGTTCTTTTCGCGTGTTTCACCTCGGGTCTCGGCATGCTTTTTCTGCTGAACCGGTTGCCATTTTTCCGGCATCCCATGTTGCGTTCCAAATCGATGCCCCTGATCACCAGAGACAAGTTTGCGCTTGCTGTGGAGGCGGATGGCCTCGAGTTGGACGTTGACGCCTGCACTGCGGCGCTGCGCGCGGCGGGCGCGCACTCGATCGAGGTGCTTGAACAGCCTGCTCCGCCGGGTCCGGTTTCTCCCAACTTCCTGATGCGAGTGGCGGCCGGCGTCGGGATCTCGTGCCTGCTGGCGGGTTACCTCACCTATTGGGGCGTCAAAGTATTCCCCATCGCCATGCCGATGACGCACATGCTCGACCAACCCAGGCTTGATCCGCAAAGTGCAGACAGCTTTTTTAAGGACGGCTTTGGAATGCGGATGCCGGTTACGGGGACTGTGGCTCGGGGGCAGCTGCCCTACACGATCAAGAACCAGGATGATGCGGCCGTGCTCGGGAACCCTTTGCCCAGGAGCGCAAGCGTCTTGAAACAGGGCCGTCAGGCATTCATGACCTACTGTTTCGTGTGTCATGGCGTTCTCGGGGACGGCACGCCCTCGCTCACGGCCGCTTATGGCGCCAAGCCCGCCAACCTCATGTCGGAGAAGTTTCGCAATTACCCGGACGGCATGATTTATCACGTCATTATGATGGGAAAGAACGCCATGCCCTCATATGCGGCGGAGCTGAGCGAAGATGAGCGCTGGGCAGTGGTGAATTACGTGCGCGTGCTGCAGCGCGCCATGAACGCCAAGGATTCGGACATCCCGAAGGAGACTTCGAAGTGAACGGTGACAAAACCAAGAAGATCCTCGCGGGAGCAATGGCCGCCGGTCTGGCGGGAGTTGTCACGACCGGCTTTGTTGCCGGTTGGCAGCGGTTCTGGGTCAACTGGATCTTCTGGTTCCTGTTTATTCTGACGATCGGGCTGGGCGCCCTTTTCATCGTCGCCCTCGAGCACGTGGTCGGCGCCAAGTGGAGTGTGCCTCTGCGCCGGGTGCCCGAGCGGCTATCCGGACTTGTCCTGCTGATGGGGCTGGCGGCGATTGTGGCTCTGCTCGCTTTGCCGGTCATCTACCCATGGACGAATCCAGCTAGTCTCAGCGATCCGGTCATCGCCGGGAAGGCCGGGTGGCTCAATGTCCGGTTTTTCGCTATTCGCGTGCTGATTTGCGTGGGCCTCTGGTTTCTTTCGTACCGGATCCTGGTGAGCGGCTCCATCCAGCAGGATGAATCAAAAGATCCGAAGTTTAATGTGCGAGCGCGCCGCTTTGCTCCAGTTTTCATGGTGATCTTTGGGATCACGATCACGGTTGTGGCGTTCGACTGGATATCGAGTCTGGAGCCGGCCTGGTACAGCGACGTGTTCGGCGTGTATGTTTTTGCGGGCACTTTCCTCGCCGGGTTGGCGGCCACGACCCTGGCGGTGCTTTATCTCCAGGCCCGAGGACGTCTCCGGGGTGTCACGCCCGATCACATTTATAATCTGGGCGGCTTCCTGTTCGCCTTCAGCGTTTTCTGGGCCTACATCGGCTTCGCTCAGTACCTGCTGATGTGGTACGCGAACATGCCTGAGGAGGTGTTCTGGTATAAGGAGCGATTGCAGGGAATGTGGGGCCCGCTGGTGCTCGCGCTTGCCATTTTCCACTTCTTCGTGCCATTCTTCATGCTCATCCCTCGCGATGCGAAGACTGGGCACACGCGTCTTTTCTGGGTGGCGATGCTGATGCTCGTGGCGCACGGGCTGGATCTTTACTGGATGATTTTCCCTGTTCTTGGTAAGGGCCCCGTGTTCAGTTGGCCCGAGTTGTCCTTCGGACTTTTCTTCATTGGAGCGGGCCTTCTCTGGATGCGGCACGCCATGAGCAGGAGTGCTGACATGCCCGTCGGCGATCCGTTCCTGCGCGAGGGCTTGGAGTTCCGTTTATGATCGACAATTACGTGAACGCAGAGGAACTCAAACGCCTGCTTTCAACGCTTGTGGTCATCATGGTGATGCTTGCAATCCCTGGTCTTTTTGCCTTGATCGTAGTTCCGGGGCTGCGCAATGCCAATGAGCCACGAGCGCAAACCCCCGTGATTCCTGTGCTCGGAGAGCCCGGCTGGCTCGATCCGACCGAGTTTCCGCCTGAACGAGGGAGGGAGATTCCGCCCGTCGATCCCAAGGCCCTGATTACGGCTTCTCCCGAATTGATCGCAAAGGGGAAAGCGCTATTTGAGAAGAACTGTATTTCCTGCCATGGACCGGCAGGACACGGCGATGGGCCCTCAGCCGGCACCATGAATCCAAGGCCGCGCAATTTCACGAGCCCCGATGGCTGGACAAACGGATTCGATCTTTCCGCAATTTTCAGGACTATCAGTACGGGCGTCCAGAACACTTCCATGTCGCCCTTCGACTACCTGTCCAAACAGAATCGCATGGCGCTCGCGCACTACGTACAATCCCTTGGCACTTTTGCCCACGGGACGGGAAGCGCCGGGGCAATGGAAGCACTGTCGAAAGAACTCGCGGCGCCTGGAGGAAAGACACCCAATAAGATCCCCGTGAGCATGGCCATGGCCAAACTTGAGCAGGAGTTCACTGCTCCGCCGCCGATTGAAGCATCTCCCGATGATCACAACCCAGGCGCCGAGGTATTGCGAAAAGCAGTGATGGATCCTGCCAGAGCAGCGCAAACGCTTGTAGGTACTACTTCGTGGCAAAAGGGGCCCAAGGAACTGGCCGCAAGCATTCTGCCGGACATTCCAGGGAACGGATTCTCCGTGGATTGTGCGACCTTGAATAGTGACGAATGGAAATCGCTGCAGGAGGAATTGCTGAAGCTGACAGAGAAGTAATGTTCTTTCGTGGTCGTGAGCGTGATCGTGGTCGTGATCGGTAGTTTGATAGGAATAGCCGGCGGCGCCGGGAAGGACGGAAAGGCGAAAAAGCCGATCACGACCACGATTACGCTCACGGCCACGAAAAGGGAATTACGATGAGAAAGTCATTAATGATTTTAACTCGAAGGGGTGTATTTCCCGCACTCGTGCTTGTATCGATATTGCTCTCGAGTGCCGCGTCGCGAGCAAGCGCCCAAATCGGCACGCCGAACGAGGTCGGGATCAACGAGAAGCTCGGTGCGCAGATCTCGCTGGACACCGTGCTTAAAGATGAAAACGGAAATGATCTCACCCTGCGGCAGCTCATCACCAAGCCTACGATTCTGACGCTGAACTACTTCCGATGTACGGGAATTTGCACGCCGTTGCTCAACGCTCTTGCCGACGCCCTCAACGAAATCAATCTCCAGCCGGTTAAAGATTTCCAGGTCATCACGGTTAGCTTCGACCCAACGGATACGCCGGAAATGGCGCACGAGAAACGCATCAACTATTTGAAGGAGATGAAGCGGCCGTTTCCTCCCGCAGCTTGGCGTTTTCTGACCGGCGGCGCCCAAGCCACGAAGCAGGTATGCGATTCCGTCGGATTCGGTTACAGGGCTGTGGATTATGGATATGTGCATCCGGGCGTGATCATGGTGCTCTCGCCTCAAGGAAATGTCAGCCGTTATTTGTACGGCATCACCGTTCTCCATGCGGATCTCGAGATGGCGATCCAGGAAGCGGCGGCAGGACAGACGCGCCCGTCGATCTCGAGGGTGTTGGCACTCTGCTACAACTATGACCCTACGAGCCGCCACTATGTCTTGAGCATTACCCGCATGGCCGGAACGGCCATTTTGATTCTTGCCGGAGGCTTCGTGGTCTGGCTCGTTAGGAGCAGATCCGGTGACCGGAGAGAAGTGAGGTGAGGAGCATGGCAACGATGGCTCAAGCTGCAATTCCAGAAGAGCGAAGTTACCTGGATGAAGGGCGGCCCGGCATACTGGGGTGGATAACCTCGACAGATCACAAGCGGATTGGCGTCTTGTACCTAGCCAGCATGGTGACATTCTTTCTTGTGGCTATGACCATAGGCGTGCTCATGCGGATCGAGCAATTCACCGTTCGCACGCCGCTGTTTTCGCCACAAGTCTACAACGCCTTCTTCACCCTGCACGGCGTCATCATGATCTTCCTGTTCGTGCTGCCGGGTTTGTCGGCCTCGTTTGGCAATTTCTTCCTGCCCATCCTGATCGGCGCCAAAGACGTGGCATTCCCCAGGCTGAACCTTACGAGCTGGTATTTTTTCATTACTGGAGCGCTGCTGGCCGTAACCGCGCTCTTTACAGGGAAAGGTTTCCCTGATACAGGCTGGACGTTTTATGTGCCTTTCTCCATTCGGACCGGGACGAACGTCACTATGGGCGTATTCGCCGCTTTCGTTCTCGGCTTTTCCTCGATTCTGACGGGCTTGAACTTCATTACCACGGTGCACCGCCTCCGGGCCCCCGGAATGGGCTGACATCGCATGCCCCTGTTCGTGTGGTCGCTCTATGCCACCGCGTGGATTCAGGTCCTTGCGACGCCCATCCTGGGAATCACGCTCCTCCTTGTGATCGTCGAACGGGTCTTTGGGGTCGGCATTTTCGACCCGGCCAAGGGAGGCGACCCGGTTCTGTACCAACATTTATTCTGGATCTACTCGCACCCTGCCGTATACATCATGATCGTGCCGGCGATGGGGGCCATCACGGAAATCATCCCAACATTTGCTCACAGGACGATCTTCGGTTATAGGGCCATCGCTTATTCTTCCATAGGCATAGCGGCCGTGGGATCGCTGGTGTGGGGGCACCACATGTTTACCAGCGGGATGGGAGATCCGGCCGACGTCATCTTTTCACTCCTGACCTTTCTCGTCGCCGTACCGAGCTCGATCAAAGTGTTCAACTGGACAGCTACCCTCTATAAGGGGTCGATCGAACTCAGGCCGCCGATGATCTTCGCGCTCACGTTCATATTCCTCTTTTGCATCGGCGGGCTCACCGGCATTATACAAGGCGCGCTAAACGTCAATGTCCATCTCCACGATACCTACTGGATTGTCGGACACTTTCATTACGTCATGTTCGGCGGCGCCGGCATGGGTTTCTTTGCGGCCCTTCTGTATTGGTTTCCCAAGATGTTTGGGAAAAAGTACAACGAGAAAGTCGCAACCATTGCGTGGTTCCCGATTTTTATCGGGTTCAATATATTCTATACAACCATGCTGGTTCTCGGCTACATGGGGATGCCAAGGCGCTACTTCACGCACCTGCCGCAATATCACACCGCACATGTAATCGCATCCATTGGGGCCTTTATCATGGTGTCGGGACTGATCCTGTTATTTGGAAACCTGCTGGTGGCACTCTTTAAGGGGGAACGGGCCGAGCAGAACCCATGGGGAGGAGTGACGCTCGAATGGCAGATTCCCACGCCTCCTCCTCTTGAAAACTTCGAGGTCGTTCCCACGATCACCACTGGACCCTATGTTTTCAACCCTGAGGTTCCCAAATGAGCAGCGCTACCGCCCCCTCGCATCCAGTACACAAGGACTACGAAGGAAGCAAGATGGGAATGTGGATCTTCCTGTTCACGGAAATCCTTCTCTTCGGAGGGTTGTTTCTCCTCTACTCCATTTACCGGTCGGAGTACCCAGTCGACTTCCATACCGGCGGGCAGCACCTTAACACGTTCATTGGTGTTGCCAACACCGTCATCCTGCTCACGAGCAGCCTGACCGTAGCCATGGCAATTTCCGCGATGCAAAGGGGTAACCGCAAACTCTCCATAACCTGCCTTTCGGTCACAATTGTGTTCGGCCTCGCCTTTCTCGTGGACAAGTATATTGAGTGGAGCGAGGAGATCCGCAAAGGTGTGTATCCCAACGGACCAGCGTTGGCAAAGTTTCCCAATGGGGAGAAGATCTTCTACGGGCTTTATTATGCCATGACCGGACTGCATGGCCTGCACGTCCTTGCAGGGATCACCGTGCTGACAGTGATATTGGTATTTGTTAAAAGAGGGAAAATCACGAGCACTAATTTCAACCAGCTTGAGAATGCCGGACTCTACTGGCACCTCGTCGACGTGATTTGGATCTTCCTGCTTCCGATGTTGTACCTTGCCGCCTAGCGGAGTGTGCTATGGATTCGACCGCAGCGCATGGCCATCTTGTTCCATATCGGACTTTTGTAAGGGTCTGGCTGGTTCTGCTGTTTCTGACCGCCATTCTGGTCGTTGCCAGCAGGATCTCCCACGAAGCCGCCGTGTGGACCATGCTCACCTTGACACCTCTCAAAGCGGGCCTGGTCTTTTTTTATTTCATGCACCTGAAGTACGAAAAGCCGTTTCTGAAGGGCCTGCTGCTGTTAGTGCTTTTTGTGCTGATCGTATTTATCGCGCTTACTTTCCTCGACGTTTCCTTTTTGAGGTAATTGTCCATGCCGCTTGGTGCACAAGCTTCGACTGCAGCTGGGAGGGTGGATGCGGTCTTTCTCTTTATCCTTGCCCTCAGCGTGGTGTTTCTGGTCTTTATTACGTTCCTCCTTGTGTACTTCATCATCAAATACAGCAGGAAGAGACATCCCCGGGGCGAGGACATCGAGGGGAATACGTGGCTGGAAATCACCTGGACAGTAATACCGACCGTACTCTTCCTGATCATGTTTTACTTTGGTTGGACCAACTTTGAATACGAGCGCAACGTCCCCAGGGACGCGATGGTCATCAATGTTACCGCGCGACAGTGGGCATATTCCTTTACGTATCCTAACGGAAAGCAGACGACGGAACTGTACCTGGCGCTCAACAAGCCCGTGAAGACGGAACTTCGCTCGCTCGATGTGATCCATGGATTTTATATCCCTGCTTTTCGGATCAAGGAAGATGTTGTTCCCAACCGGCAGAATTACACATGGTTCATCCCCACGATGCTGGGATCCTTCGACATCGAATGCACGGTAATCTGCGGCCCGGGCCACGCAAACATGCTTTCGAAGGCCGTTGTGGTACCCGTGGCGGACTTTGAAGCCTGGTACTTCGGAGACGAGGATGCTCCGCTACCCGGCCAGGTGAATAAACCAAAACTGGCCGAGGCGCAATCCACCAATTCTGTCATGGCTGTTCTGAATGCGAAGGGATGTTTGACGTGCCATTCAGTCGATGGCCGCGTTATGGTCGGCCCGACATTCAAGGGAATCTACGGGCGCCAGGAAATTGTCAAGGATTCTGGCGGGCACGAACACGAAGTCACTGTAGATGCCGTTTACATTGCAAAGGCCATTCAGAGTCCTGCTGCTGAGATTACCAAGGGATATCCGTCCGCGATGCCCGCCGTCGAGTTGACTCCCACTGAGATGAGTCAGATCATCGATTTCATCAAAAGCCTGAAATGAGGGGCAATTGAGTGCTCAAGTTTTCCCGCATTCCCGTTTGCGCGCGGTTATGGATCTCTCAAAGATTCGAATCTCAGCGCTTTCCACGCTCTCAGCGGCAACTGGATATATGGTATTTTC
>Ga0182021_10006253_pt1 | contig 14140 bp, 7 predicted proteins | sample 612E3MmetaG_FD_120493 | JGI IMG/M metagenome (GOLD analysis project Ga0182021, IMG submission 120493) | Permafrost microbial communities from Stordalen Mire, Sweden - 612E3M metaG (Illumina Assembly) | ecosystem: Environmental > Terrestrial > Soil > Wetlands > Permafrost | place: Sweden...
CCGACCTCTCGAGGCTTCGGGCACCAGCGGCATGAAGGCCTCGGCCAACGGCGTCGTCAACCTGTCCGTCCTCGACGGCTGGTGGGATGAAGGCTGGCTCGGGGACAACGGCTGGGCCATCGGCGGCCGCGAGACAAACCCCGACGAAGGTGCGCAGGACTACAACGACGCTCAGGACCTCTACCGGCTCCTCGAACAGGAAGTCGTGCCGCTTTACTACGGCCGCAACGAGGATGACGTCCCGGAGGGCTGGACCGCCGAGATGCGTCGGTCGATCGCCAGCACTATCTGGCGGTTCTCCACGATCCGGATGCTGCACGAGTACGTCGAGAAGATGTACCTGCCCGCGGCCGGGGTCGAAGTCAAGAAGCAAGCGAGCCGTCGATCTGCCACGGAAGCGGGCTGAGTCCGCATTGAGCGGTCGCGTTTCACTCGCTCTCGTGATCCACAATCATCAGCCCGTCGGCAACTTCGGCTGGGTCATCCAGGACGTCTACGAGCACGCCTACTCGCCAATGCTGCATGCCCTGGAGCGGCACCCGGGGATCCGCCTGGGCCTCCACTACACCGGGCCGTTGCTGCAGTGGCTGGCGGCGAATCGCCCCGAGGCCATAGAACAGATCCGCGGTCTGGTGGCGCGTGGCCAGATCGAGATCGTGGGCGGGGGTTACTACGAGCCGATCTTGATCACGCTGCCGGATCGCGACCGCAACGGGCAGCTGGTTCGGATGCGCGACGAAGTGGAGAAACTCTTTGGCGAGCGGCCGCGCGGGGCGTGGCTGGCGGAGCGGGTCTGGGAACCCTCGTTGACCTACGACCTTGCCGCGGCCGGCTACGACTGGACAGTGCTGGACGACAATCACTTGCGGGCGGCATCGATCCGCGAAGACGCGATGTGGACGGCCTTCACCACGGACGATCGCGGCAAGCGGCTCACCGTCTTCGGCACGGAGCAGGGCCTGCGGTACCGCATCCCGTTCAAGCCGGTAGAGGACGTCATCTCGTACCTGGCCGAGCGCCGGACCGAGGACGGCCGCTTCGTCGGGATGATGGGCGACGACGGCGAGAAGTTCGGGTCGTGGCCGGGCACGTTCGAGTATTGCTGGAGCCACGAACACTGGGTGGACCGCTGCTTCGAGGCGATCGAGTCCAACTCGGAATGGCTCTCGACGGTCACGCCGTCCGAGTGGCTCAAGCGGCAGCCGCCGACAACCCGCGTCTACATCCCCACTGCTTCGTACGTGGAGATGACGGAATGGGTCCTGCCTCCCGAAGAAACGCCCGTCTTCGTGCGCCTGCTCGAGGACGCGCGCGACCGTGGGCTGCCTGCGGCACGCTTCTTGCGCGGCGGCTTCTGGCGCAACTACATGGCCCGCTATCGGGAGATCAACGAGCTCAATAAGCAGATGCTGCGCGCGTCGGACAAGGTTGAGGGGATGGCGCCGGGGCCGGCGCGGGACCGCGCTCTGGACCACCTCTATCAGGGCCAGTCGAACGACTGCTACTGGCACGGCCTCTTCGGCGGCGTCTACATCGTTCACATGCGCATGGCGACGCTGGCCCAGCTGATCGCGTCCGAAGATCTGGCGGACACTCTGTTGGCGGCCGGCGGCGGACAGCCCTTCGGCGCGCGGCTGGTCGACACGGACCTGGACGCGCTCCTTGAGGTGCTGGTCACCTCCAGCGGCCAGACCGTGGTGGTGGACCCGGCCGAGGGCGCGGCCATCTCGTCGTGGGATCTGCGCGCCACTCGCGTGGCTCTCGCGTCCGTCTTGCGGCGGCGGCCGGAGGCTTACCACGCGCGGCTCGTGGCGCACGATCGGGCGGCCGAAGAGTCCGCCATCGGAGAGACCGAGGCTGCGGCACTCGGCGAGGTTGCCGGCGGCGATGAGGCAGCCGCAGCGGAAGATGCGCCCCGGACGATTCACGACATGATCAACGTCAAGGAGCCCGGACTCGCGGCGTTCCTGCACTACGACCGGCATGAGCGCCGGAGCGGCCTGGTTCATCTGCTGCGCGCCGATGGATCGACCTGCCTGGACGAGCTGATCCACGCCTCCTGCCCGGAGCTGGGCGACTTCGTCGATGGCGCGTTCGAGCCTACAATCGTGGAGACCGACCGATTGGTGCTGCGGCGAAACGGGCACGTCCGGCTCGACGACATCGATCACCCGCTAGTCCTGGCGAAGACCTACCGGTTCGGCGGCGGCCGGATGGACCCCGCGCTGGCACTCGAAATCGCCATCGAGAACCCGGGCGATTCGCCGCTCTCCTTCGAACTGGCGGCGGAATGGAACGTCAACCTGCTCGGCGGCGGCCACAACCCGGCGGCGTACTACGAGAGCGAACTTGAGGAGCGCACGCCGCACGACGTTTCGGGCGAGATCAAGGCGGCGTCGGCCATCGCTTTCGGCAATGACTATGAGGGCGTCCGGGTCGAGGCTCGACCCGATCCCGCCGCAAACCTGACGTGGTATCCAGTCGAGACCGTTTCGAATTCGGAAGGCGGATTCGAACGCGTCTACCAGGGCAGCTCGCTGCTCTTCCGCTGGCCGGTTTCCATCGGCCCGGGCGAGCGCCGCACATTCACCGTCCAGCTCGACGTCACGCAGTCGATCGACCACGCCGCAGTCGAGGCGAAGTAGTCGCTCTTCCCTCCCACTTTCGGGCCGAAAGGTCATGGCCCCACCCGGCCCCTCAGCTGTGGGAATGCCCCGCAGGCCTTGCTCCGCTACCATCCCCAGGTGACCCGCCCCAAGCTTGCCGTGCACGGCCACTTCTACCAGCCCGAGCGCCGCAACCCGTTCAGCCGGGAGATAGCCCCGCAGCCGGCAGCCGCCCCCTACCGCGACTGGAACGCTCGGATCGACGCCGAGTGCTACAAGCCAAACGCCGAGCGCGGGAATCTCCGCCACATCTCGTACGACCTGGGGCCCACCCTCGCCGCCTGGCTGGCGGACCACGATCCTTCGACGCACAAGGGCTTTGTGGACTCGGACGTTACCCCCGAAACAGACGGGCCTGACTCCGGCAACGCAATGGCGCAGGCCTATCACCACGCGATCCTGCCGCTCGCCTCGCTGGCGGACCGCCGGACCGAGATTCGATGGGGGCTGCGCGACTTCGAGTTGAGGTTCGATCGACGACCTACCGGCATCTGGCTGCCGGAGACGGCCGTGGACCTGCCCACGCTGCGCATCCTCGTCGAGGAAGGAATCCACTACACCATCCTGGCGCCGTGGCAGGCCGCCGATTCCCGGCTGGACACGCGCCGCCCGTACCGCGTGGAGTTGGGCGCGGGCAAGGCAATCGTTGTCGTCTTCTACGACGCTGCGATGTCGGCGTCCGCCTCCTTCGAATCAGATGCCACGATGGACGCCGACGCCTTCGCCCGGGATCGAGTTCTGCCTCGCATTGCCGGCCCCGCGTTCCCCGACGGCACGCCACGCATGGCGGTGATCGCTACGGACGGCGAGCTGTACGGCCACCACCAGAAGTTCCGCGACCTCTTCCTGGCGCGACTGGTCAACCCGGGACCGGGGACCCCGGACCGTGGCTTCGATGTCACGACGATCGGCCGGGTCGTGGGCGCGATCCCGGCAAGCGCCTTCCCCGCCACGCAAATCGCGGAACGAACCTCCTGGAGCTGCCACCACGGCGTGCTGCGCTGGACCGGCGAGTGCCCCGACGCCTCCGACGGTCGCTGGAAGGGCCCGCTCCGCGTCGCTCTGGAGCGCCTCGCCACCGCAATAGATACCGTGGCCGGCGGGCTTGCCACTGAATTCATGGAGCCGTCCGCTTTTTGGCATGCCCGCGACGCCTACGTAGATGTCCTCTTCGGGGAGGTCAGCGCCGAGGACTTCGTCCGCGGCCGCCTGCCTCTCGCCTCGGTAGACCAGCACGAGCGGTTCCTCTCGCTGATGGAGGCCGAGCATTGGCGGCTGGCTATGTTCGCCAGCGACGGCTGGTTCTGGGACGACCCTATCCGGTTGGAGACCAAGCAGGTCCTTCTCTGCGCGGCTCGAGCGTCAAGGCTGATCGACGACGCTGCCGGGACCAACCTCGAAAGTGCGCTCATCGACGACCTGTCGCTCTTCAGCTCACCGTCGCGCCGGATCGATGGCGCCGCCATCTACGCCGAGGCGCTCGAAGAGATGAACCAGCCGACTGCCGGCCCGCGCCATCGAGACTCGTCGATCCGCTAGGGTCCCGACCGCGCAGCCGGTCCGCGCCGGGGCGCTGCGGCGGGGCGCTGCGGCGGGGCGCTGCGGCGGGGCGCCAGGGCGCCAGGGCGCCACTGCAGGTCGATACTCGGGGTCGACTCCCATCGTGGCCCTGATAGACTCGCCACTACCGGCCAACGACCCAGCATCATGGGCCCCCGGCCCTGCTGACAGGCCTGGAGCGCAACCGTGGCATTCGAGTTCCATATCTCGAAGGCGGCTCGCGTCCGCTACGAGTTCGACAGGGCACTCTTCCAGACCACAGGCAACGTCATCATTCCTGACTTCCCTGCGGCGCGGGCCTTCGCGAAGCGCATGAACGACCGCGCCGATCCGGCGCGATACCCGGACCGCGTCGTCCACGCCGCCGAACTGAACGCCATGGGGCTGATCGACGAGGTTCTCCACCATGCCGTGGAGATGTACCGCCGGACGGTCAACCCCAACGTCATGGCCGACGCCATTGCCGCTCTCGCCGCCCAGCTGCAGCCTGAAGTCCTGGACCACGCGCTGGTCCATTTCGTCGAGCAGTTCCCGCCGCTGGTGGTGATTCGCGACGGTCAGTTGCCTGCGGTTTATCTGGCGGGAGAGACGGAGGGCCACCCGAACCGGGAGATCGCCCTCGAAGAACTGCTGATGTTGTGGCTGGCCAACGCCAACCCGGCATTCGCGACGTTCGACGAACTCTTCGACGATGCGGATCTCACGGAACGGACCGCCTATAGCGATCTGATCGAAGGCCTGCGCGAGTTCTTCGACGGCCAGCCCGGCTTCGGCCCCGAAGGCTCATCGCTCATCGCCTTCCTTCGGGCCCCCGCAATCGCCTCGCCGGATTCTCTCGCCGGGCAGCTCCGATACATGCGGACTCGCTGGGGTCTTGTTCTGACGAGCTACATGGATCGGCTCGTCGTCAGCCTGGACGTGCTGCACGAGGAAGAGGTCGCACTCTGGATGCGGACCCATCCCTCAACCGGGAACGCCACCCCGGCCGTGCAAGGCCCCGGGCTCGGCGGCCTCGAGAACGAATACGAGAAGTTCAGCCAGGACCGCGAGTGGATGCCGCGGGTCGTTCTCATGGCCAAGACCACATACGTCTGGCTCGACCAGCTGTCCAAGCGCTACGGCCGCTGGATCCATCGCCTGGACGAGATCCCGGACGAAGAGCTGGAGGCACTGTCACGCCGAGGCTTCACCGGGCTGTGGCTCATCGGCCTGTGGGAACGCAGCCGGGCCAGCCAGAAGATCAAGCAATGGCGCGGCAACCCCGAAGCGGCCGCATCGGCCTACTCGCTGATGGACTACCAGATCGCGGAGGACCTCGGCGGCGACGAAGCCTTCCAGCAGCTGCGCAGGCGTTGCGCCGGGCGGGGAATCCGCCTCAGCTCCGACATGGTGCCCAACCATATGGGCATCGACTCGCGCTGGGTCATGGAGCACCCCGACTGGTTCCTGCAGCTGCCGGACTCCCCCTACCCTTCCTACTCGTTCACCGGCGGCAACCTGTCGGACGACGACCGCGCGACGATCCAGATCGAAGACCACTACTGGAACTCCACCGACGCCGCGGTGGTCTTCAAGCGGACCGACAACCAGACCGGCCAGGCGCGCTACATCTACCACGGCAACGACGGCACGAGCATGCCCTGGAACGACACCGCCCAGCTGGACTACCTCAACCCCGAGGTCCGCGAGGCGGTCATCCAGACCATCCTCCACGTCGCGCGCAAGTTCCCGATCATCCGCTTCGACGCCGCGATGACGCTGGCGCGCCGCCACATCCAGCGGCTCTGGTTCCCGGAACCCGGTCAGGGCGGAGCGATTCCGTCGCGGGCTGAGCACGCCACGACACGGGCCGTCTTCGACGAGCGGATGCCGGCCGAGTTCTGGCGAGAGGTCGTCGATCGCGTGGCGGCGGAGGTGCCGGACACGCTGCTCCTCGCCGAGGCGTTCTGGCTGCTGGAGGGTTACTTCGTCCGGACCCTCGGCATGCACCGCGTCTACAACAGCGCCTTCATGAACATGATGCGTGACGAAGAGAACGCCAGCTATCGCCAGGTAATCAAGGACACGATCGAGTTCGACCCCGAGGTCCTCAAGCGCTTCGTCAACTTCATGAGCAATCCGGACGAGCGGACCGCGGTAGATCAGTTCGCCAAGGGCGACAAGTATTTCGGCGTGGCCACGCTGATGGCGACCATGCCGGGTCTGCCGATGATCGGCCACGGGCAGGTCGAGGGCTTCGCCGAGAAGTACGGCATGGAATACCGGCGGGCATACCGCGACGAGCAACCGGATGGCTGGCTGATCGAGCGCCACGAGCGAGAGATCTTCCCGCTCTTCCACCGCCGCTATCTCTTCGCCGAAGTGACCGACTTCCTGCTCTACGACGTCTACGATCCGGGCGGCTGGGTCAACGAGGATGTCTTCGCATACTCGAACCGACACGGAGACGAGCACGCCCTGATCGTCTATCACAACCGTTTCGCCGAGGCCAAGGGCTGGATCAAGACATCGGCCGGCTTCTCCGTGGCGGACGGCGGCGGGCGGCGGATTGTCCGCAAGTCGCTCGGCGAGGGGCTGGGCCTCCACGCGGACGGCGACTGGTGGACCCTGCTGCGCGAACAGCGATCCGGTCTGGAGTTCGTGCGCTCCTCCTCGGACCTGTGCCGTGACGGGCTCTATGTGGAGTTGCACGCCTACGGCTGCCAGGTATTCCTGGACATACGCGAAATCCAGGACGGGCCTTCGGGCCAGCTGGGTCGCCTCGCCGCGAAACTGAACGGCGCCGGCGTGCCGAGCATCAGCGCCGCGATGCGCGAGATGCAGCTGCAGCCCCTTCATGACGCGGTCCGCGGGCTGACGGAGAACGGGTCCATAAGGCGAGTGGCCCAGGTCGGGGCGGCTCGCGCCCGAACCGCGTGTCCTGCCGTGGCGCACATCGACCTGGGACTGCGGGGACCCGGTGCCAGGGCCGCGGCCGCGGCCGCGTCGAAGTCAGATGCCGGTGCGGCTCACCATGCGACGGCCACGGCCGTGCCCGCGGCCACCGACTCGGAACTCGCGGCGCTTCTCGACGACGCCCGGAGCCACGTTCTGCGAGTGCTCCACGCGCTCGTCGAGGTCACGGCCGCGGCCGGTGATGTCGATAGCGTGGCCGACGAGTTTCGCAGCAACCTTGACGCCGCCCTCCGCCTGCCGGGGCTGGGTCAGGAGAGGCTGTGCGCCGGCCTCAGTGACGAGTGGACGTGGATCGCGCTCGCCGGCCGGCTGGTCTCGCGCGCAATCTGGGCCGTGGCGGAGCGGGGCGAGAGCGCAGGCACCTACATCGAGGATCTGCAACTCGGCGCCGTTCTGGCCGGCGTCTTTATCGATCTCGGACTCGACGACGGCGCAGCCTGGCGCCTCGTGGCACTTGTCCGAATGCTCGGCCATCTGCCACTGCCGGCTTCCGTCGCTTCGCGCGCGGCGGCCGAACGAGCGCCGGCGCTCGTTCGCGCGCTCGTCGCCGACGAGTCGGTTCGGCCATACATCCGCGTCAACGTCTGGGAAGGGGTCAACTGGTTCAACCGCGAGTCATTCGCCCAGGTTCTGTGGTGGATGGTCGCGCTGGACGCCCTGGATGCGGTCGCGGCTCCGGCCGGTACGCCCGCCTCGATTGCGAAGCACTTCAAGGATTCCGAGCGCCTCACCTCGACACTGTCGAAAGCGGCGAAGGCATGCGGCTACCAGCTCGACAAGCTCGAGGCCGCAGCCGGGGGCTGAGCCTCAGCCGCGGAGCAACAGGCCGCGGAGCGAGCGGCAAATCGACCTACCGGGTAGTGGCGTCTCCTGTCAGCGCCGTCGGATAGCGCAGCTTCAAGACGGGACTGGCGAGCCGCACGATATCGGCATGGATGGCAGCGGGTGACTGGGTGCCATCGAGGACGTGAACCTCTTCGCCGTCGGCGCGAAGCGCCGCGATCGCCGTCTCATACCTCGCAGCGATTCGGGCGATCTCGCCGCGATCCTCCTCGAACCGCTCGCGAGTCTCGCGCACGCTGAGGCGTGCCATGCCAACGTCAAGAGGAACGGACAGAAAGACGGTCAGATCCGGACGCGGCGCGAAGCCATTGATCTCGCGCACCCAGGCCATGTCGCAGGCGAGAGACTGATAGGCCAGGCTCGAGAGGTAGTAGCGGTCCGTTACGACGGTCGTGCCGCGACGGAGAGCCGGGTTCATCTCGGAGGCGACGTGGTCCATCCGGTCGGCGGCGAACGCCAGCGCCTCCGCCTCCGGACCGCCCAGCTCGATCCGCCGAGCGAGATGCTCGCGGATCGTGACCCCGATCGGTCCCTTCGATGGCTCACTCGTAAGCACCGCCGGAATTCCAGAACGCGCCAGCCACTCGATCAACAGCTCCGACTGGGTGGTGGAACCGGCGCCGTCGATCCCCTCGATGACGATGAGGGCACCCGGATACGGGTTCTGTGGATTCATCGGCTGCATTGTCGCAGTCCCCGGCCGGGGCCGTCGCCCCGGTGCTCACGGTTGCCTCTGCCCGCGTCACGGCGCGGGAGCGACGTAGACGTATATGTCACCGAAATCGCCGGAACCTCCGAATGTTGCCGCCAGCCGATAGTTGGCGCGCACGAAATCCCGAAGCGGCGCCAGTGTGTCGAGAACTCGGTCGTCGGGTGGCGCCGCCGGCCTGAACATCGGCACACCCGACGGACTCTCGACGATCACCGACGGTGGCGACTTGCTCCAAGCCTCGAGCAGAGCCGCGGTGCGCCCCGTCGACCAGTACACGGGCGTCACCATCGGGAACTGGTAGACATAGCGGCCATACGGCATGCGATCGGATGCAAGGTGCAGTGCGGCGTTGTTCCCCCAGACGAACAACGTCGCGGATGCGGGGGTATGCCCTCTAATCCAGGCGTCGGTAGTGACAGTCACGTTCCGTGCCGAGGCGGCGACGGCCAGGGCGCCACCGTTCAAGGTCAGCAATTCAACGGCGGACAAGGCAAGGGCGACCACAACCTCGATCGAGACGCCGACCGCCAGCCACCGCCGCAGCATGTACTTCGGCCGCTCAATTTGCCGCAGCAGTCCATCCAGGCCGCGGCCCGCCAGCAAGACCACCGGAGGCATGATCAGGATGAGGTAGTGAAGGAAGAAGCGACCCTCGAAGACGATGTATGCCGTGTAGGACAGGCACCATGCCAGGCAGGCCCAATCGACACGGTCATAGGCCCAAGACCGGTGAAGCAGCCTCATCACCGCAACAGCGACGAGGATCGCGAGACCGCCGTAGAGCCAGCCGACAAGCGGGATTTGCGCGAGCAGCTGGCTCGCCGGATCTCGATATGCGGCGTTGTAGGCAAGGATCTGATCGGCCGCATCCGCACCGGCCCCACCGACAACGAGCCAGGCCGACACTGCGAGAGGTAGCGGGAGTGCGCCTGCCACGAGAGCGGCGGCACGCCGACCCGCGACAAATCCTCGACTGTTGGTCCACACGGCCGCGGCGGCCAGCACAATGGCGGCTGGCACGCACTGCAATGAGATCAGGCAGGCGCAACTCAGCGCAAGTCCGATGAGGGCAGCGGTGCGCCCGTCGCGAGGTAGTACCGCTATGACCCACAAAGCAAATACCAGCGGCAACAACGCAAACGATTCCGTGTAGCCGCCGCCGAGGGCAATCGGGTAGCACGCCACACCGACGCAAAACAACAGACTTCCGGCCCACGAGCCCAGAGCCGAGAGACGGCGGCGCAACAACCGGTCCATCAGCAGAACGGAGGCGCTCGTGAAGACAAGCGTCAACAGCCAGCAGACCACCCACGAATCCAACCATGGAAGCGCGGCCTGACCGAAGGCGTTCAGCAGGTAGGCTCCCGGCGGCTTGTGATCCCACAGGTCGAGATATGGCAAGTGGCCGTCGCGGATCCGAGAGCCCGCCAGGATGAAGACTGCGGCATCGAGGGCGGGGCCCAATGACAGGCCCGGCCAGAAAAGAGCCGTGGCGGCGGCCACCAGAGACACCGGCCGCAGAAGCCGGGCAGCCTTCCGTCCGAGGGCGACATAGCCCGTGGCCTGACTGCCAGCACCGACCTCAGCGGTCATCAGCGCGGCCGAGCAATGCGCGAATCCGGCAAGTCATCCTCCCCCGGCTTGTGGGCTGCAGCCGCACACAAGCCTGTCTCTGAGTCTAGCGATGTTGGAGGTTCCAGAGCCGGCCGCAGCAGCCCGACCCCCGCTACTCCCCCATCAGGATGCGCCGGATGAGCGGGATAGGCGGCGAACCATGGGCGATGACCGACTCGAGGTGCGCCTTGTAGTTGAAGCCCGGCGTCTCGCCGAAGCCGCCGACGACGCGCGGATCCGGTACGGCCGCGGCCCCGCGCGCATCGCCTGAGTCAACCGCGGCGCGAATGCGGTGCTCTCTCTCCAGCTTCCACATCTCCATCGAGCCGACGAAGTACGTCGACAGCTGCGTGGAGGTGAGGCGGGCGCGGTCCCACTTCTTGCGCGCTTCGGACTCCTCCTGGAGCCCGCCGTTGACCATCAGGTGCATCGCCGCCGACTCGGTCATGGAGCCGGAGTGAATGCCGATGTCGATCATCGCGTTGGTGATCGCGCGCAGGTAGAACTTCCAGTGGATCAGCATCAGGGCCGGATCGCCGGCGTGGAAGCCCAGGTCCATCATCACCTGGGTCACGTACACAGCCCAGCCTTCGGCGAAGACGCCGCTCTGGAAGACGGCGCGCGCCAACGATGGGCAGCGGTTCGAGTAGACGAGCTGGAGGTAGTGACCGGGCGACCCTTCGTGGATCGTCGTCAGGTCTATCTGGCGGTCGTTCTCCTCGGCCAGGTACGAATCCACCTGCACCGGCGTCCAGTCCTCCGGCGGCGGGGTCATGAAGTAGAACGTCTTCTGCCCCTTGTCCAGCGGACCCGGCGAGTCGAGCATCGCGCCGGCGAACTCACGCAGGAAGGGCGGCGTCCACTCGATCTCGAGCGGCTCGTCCGGGACGGTGATGACGTCGTGGCTCCGGCAGAACTCGACGATGCCGCGATAGCTCTCGCGGCAATACTCGACCAGCTCGGCGGCGGGATGGTGCGCGCGGCCGATCGCGGCGGTGACCACCGCCACCGTCCTCGAGTCGACCGCCTCCTGGCTTCCCTCGCTCACGATCGAAGGCAAAGGTTCGCCCGGTACCCACTGGTCCCAAGTCTCGCGGGCGATGCGGATCATCTCGGCGCGAACGGCCTCGTACTCCACGAGAGCCTGGGCCATGATCGTGTCGGACGTGATGTCCGACCGGAAGGTATGGCGCAGCTTGCGGGCGAACAACTCCGACCCGAGCCGTCCGTCGCCCGAAGAGCGCGACAGCAGATCGTCGCGCAGGAATACCTCGAACTCGCCGATGCCCATGACGGCAGTCGTGGCGGCGGCTCGCAGCCGGGGCAGGATTTCGGCCACGCCCGGCTGGTCCGCGGCCGCCTCGGCCTGAGCCACAGCGTCCTCAACCAGCGACACGATCCCGGGCAGCTGCTTGATGGCCATCTCCGTGTGGAGCCGCGACGGCGGGCGCACGGCAAGGCTTCCGAGCTCGTCTCGAGCGGCCGCCAGGACCGCGGGCACGCCTTCCAGGCGCGAGGCCACGGAAGCCAGCCGAGTAGCGAGCGGTGCAAACTCGCGGGCAAGCAGCGGGAAGATGCCGCCGCCCAACAGGTACACATAGCCCAGGGCGTCCCACGCGTCTTCGCGCAGCTCCGTCTCGTCGAAGCGGAGGGCCGCCAACTCGGAGCGCAGCAGGTCGCGATCGATGCGCTCGTCCGGCGTCAGGTCGCCGTCGGCGAACCCACGCAGTTCCACCTCCCAGCGGTCGGCGAAGGCGAGCCGCGCCTCGCGACCCGCGCGGCCCAGATCCGGCCACTCGCCGTCCACGGCGTGCATGCCGGTCGCGGTCGCGGCCACGGGGAAGAGGTGGAAGAACTCATCCAGAAACACGTCGACACGGTCGCAGAATTGCGACATCGTTCTCCTCGGCTGCAGTTGAGTCGAGTGTAGCGGGAGGCCCGCTCCCGGGCAGGTCACGGACAGGAACTGGCGGCGACCGCGCGAAACCCGCGCAGGGGCTGGACGCCCGCGCTAGCATCGAGCCATGCGGCGCCGCCGCCAAGACGGCGCTCGGTGTTCGGAGGAAACGCGAATGCTCGACCTCGTCGTCAAGGTCGCGGTGAATGCAGTGGCGCTGCTCGTGGCTGCCAACGTCGTGCCTGAGTTCAAGCTCGCCTTCCAAACCAACAAACCCGAAGACTGGCTGAAGATCGCGGTCATCGCCCTTGTGTTCGCCCTGGTCAACAGCTACATCAAGCCGATCGTGAAGACCCTCGCAATGCCGATCGGCTTCCTGACGATGGGTTTGGTAGCTTTCGTCATCAACGCGGCGATGCTTCTTGGGACAGCATGGCTCGTCAACCAGGCCAGCTCCCTGAACATCGGCTTCACCCTGGGCGGCTACCCGCCGCATTGGGGCTACGAGGCGATCGGTTGCGCGGTTGTCGCGGCGATTGTCGTCAGCGTCGTCGGCACCGTCTTGAACATCATCCTGGTGCCGCGCAAGGTCGTCGGCATCTAGCGCGCCTCACGGCCGCCTGTCGGCGGTCGCGCCCCTCGCCCCGGCCGCTTCCGGCCGTCCGGGATTGGTTAGTCTTGCACTCATGCCAACCGCCGACGTTTCGTCCCTTGCGAGCCTGTTCGCCGCGAACGCGAAACGGGGCAGCGCGGCGCCGGCCGAACCAGGGTTTCTGACCGAGCGCGAGCGCTTCAGGATCCGCCTCCGACGCCGGCCGCTTCTGCTTGACGGCGCGATGGGAACGCTCCTCTATTCCCGCGGCGTTCCACAACGGGCCTGCCTTGACGAGCTGGTCCTGACCCGGCCCGAGGTCGTCTCCACGATTCACCGGGACTACATCGAGGCCGGGGCGGACGCCATCGAGACGGACACATTCGGGTCGAACCGGTTCCGTCTTGCCGAGTTCGGGCTGGAGAAGCTGGCAGGTCGGTTGAGCCGGCGCGGCGCCCAGCTTGCCCGCGAAGCACGCGAGACTTCCGGGAAGGAGGTCCTGATCGCGGGCTCGATCGGGCCTCTCGGCACCAGCGCCAGAATGCCGATGCCGCACCCCGGGCTGGTCCGGGCGGCATTCCGAGAGCAGATCGAAGGGCTCCTCGAGGGCGGCGTCGACATCTTTGTCCTCGAGACCTTCGAACGGCTGGAGGTCTTGCTGCTCGCCATCGAGGAGGCACGCCGAGCCTGCGACCTGCCGGTCATCGCCCAGATGACCTTCGCCGAGGATCTCACCGCCAACGACGGCACGACCCCCGAGGCCGCCGCGGCGGTCCTGACGGCGGCCGGTGTCGACGCGGTCGGTGTTAACTGCGGCTCCGGGCCACTCGTCTGCCTGGAGGCACTGGTCCGAATGGGGCCGCCCACCGCAACCGTGGCTCGCAGCATCGTTCCGAACGCAGGGCTGCCGAAGCGGGTCGAGGGTCAGTTCGTCTACTCGGCCGGGCCCGAGTACTTCGGCGAGATGGTTCCTCAGATGCTCGCGACCGGCGCTCGGATCGTGGGCGGATGCTGCGGAACCACGCCGGAGCACACCAGGGCCATGCGGGCGGCGATAGACGCCCTCGCCTCCGACGAGCACGGCCTCAGGACGGCCGTCGCCCCGGCGCCGGGCGAGAGCGACGCGGATCCGGACGCGGCGTCCGCCGCGGCGTCATCCGCGCCAACAGGACCCGCCGCGCCCGCCGATTCGGACACCGCTGCCGCGGCCGCCCCGCGCACGCCGCGAGTCGAGGTTTCGGCGAGCGGCGACACCACTCCCCCATCCGGCCTGGCTCGCAAGCTTGCGGACGGCTCCTTCG
>Ga0182021_10006254_pt1 | contig 14137 bp, 19 predicted proteins | sample 612E3MmetaG_FD_120493 | JGI IMG/M metagenome (GOLD analysis project Ga0182021, IMG submission 120493) | Permafrost microbial communities from Stordalen Mire, Sweden - 612E3M metaG (Illumina Assembly) | ecosystem: Environmental > Terrestrial > Soil > Wetlands > Permafrost | place: Sweden...
AGGCCGGCGCCGACGAGGCGGAGCAGTCCTGGCCGCAGGTTGCCGCAGTCGACGCGCTGCCGGGCATGGACGCGGTGCGCAAGACCTGGCTCGCTTTCGTCGCCGGGAAGAAGAAATGAGCAAGCAGCTCGCGCTGGTGATCGACCTGAATGTCTGCGTCGGCTGTCACGCCTGTGTCACCAGCTGCAAGGAATGGAATACCTCGGGCGCGGCCGGGTTCCTGTCGGACGACAACCCCTACGCGCGCGATCCCACCGGGACGTTCTTTAACCGGGTGCAGACCTTCGAAGTGGGCGAGTTCCCCAACACGCAGACGGTGCATTTCCCCAAGTCCTGCCTGCATTGCGAGGACCCGCCCTGCGTGCCGGTGTGCCCGACCGGCGCGAGCCACAAGCGCGCCGAGGACGGCATCGTGCTGGTCGATTACGACAAGTGCATCGGCTGCAAGTACTGCTCATGGGCCTGCCCCTACGGCGCGCGCGAGATCGACGAGCACCAGAAGGTGATGAAAAAATGCACCCTGTGCGTGGACCGCATCTACGACGAGCTGCTGCCGCCGGCGGACCGGAGGCCGGCGTGCGTCATGGCCTGCCCGACCAGCGCGCGCCTGTTCGGCGACGTGCACGACCCTGAATCCGCGGTGTCGCAGGCGATACGCGATTCGGGCGGTTACGCGCTGATGCCGGAATGGGGCACGCACCCGGCGAACCACTACCTGCCGCGGCGCAAAACCGAGATCACCCTGCATCGCGACGAGCTCGAGCGAGTGGACAATCCGCTCAAGATCGACGGCAAGCTGCCCAAGCCCGATGTCCGGGCGCCGTCCCTCGACGACAGCACCACCTGGTAAGCGCGATGCGTCCCGCCTTCTCGGTCATATTCCTCACCACGCTCATCGGCGCGGGCCAGGGCTTGTTCATCGCGCTGTGCGTCGCCGAGTTCGGCGCGGCGCTCGGCGCCTGGGCCGTGCCGCCGGCGCCGTACTTTGCGCTGGGCTGCGTGCTGTCGCTGTCCTTGCTGGGTGCCGGGCTGCTCGCCTCGTTTTTTCATCTCGGCCGTCCCGAGCGGGCCTGGCGTTCGGCCGCGATGTGGCGCACCTCCTGGCTTTCGCGCGAAGTGATCGCGCTGCCCGCGTTCATGGCCGCGGTGGCGGCGTACGGCCTGGCGCATCATCTGCGCGGCGCGGGGAACCTGACCCTGGCGCTGGGAGCGGCGGGACTGACCCTGGCGCTGCTGCTGTTCATTTGTACCGGCATGATCTACGCCTGCATCCAATTCCTGCAGGAATGGCATACGCCGCTCACTGTCGTCAATTACACTCTGTTCGGCTGCGCTTCGGGCTTCTTGCTGGGTACGGCGTGGGCGGCGGCGCAGGCGCCCGCCCTGGTCGCCGCATCGGCGCTGTGGGCGGCGGCATTCACCCTCGCAGCCCTGGTTACGCGCGCGGCGTCGCTTGCGCGCAATGCGCGCCTCAGGCCGAAGTCGACCGTGCAGACTGCGATCGGGGTGAAGCATCCGCGCATCGCGCAGAAATCCGAGGGTTTCATGGGCGGCTCGTTCAATACGCGCGAATTCTTCCACGCCAGTTCGTCCGCCGGCCTGCGCGCGGTGAAGTGGGCATTCCTGCTGCTGGTGTTCCCGCTGCCGCTGGCCCTGCTCGCCGCCGGAACTGCTCTCGCCTCCTGGCCGGTGCTGGCAGCGGCATTCGTGGCGCAGTACCTCGGCCTCCTCGCCGAGCGCTGGTTCTTTTTCGCCCAGGCTAGGCACCCGCAGAACCTGTACTACCAGGCGATTTCCTAATCACCCACCACAAATAAAGGAAGAGACCATGAATTTCGACAAAGATCTGGATGCGCGCGGTTTGAATTGCCCACTGCCGATATTGCGCGCGAAGAAGGCGCTGACCGACATGCAAAGCGGCCAGGTGCTGCGCATCGTTTCGACCGACCTCGGCTCTGTCAAGGATTTCGCCGCGTTCTGCAAGCAGACCGGCAACGAACTGCTGGAGAGTGCGGAGGCCAACAACGAATACACTTTCTTTCTGAAGCGAAAGTGAGGCATGCGGCCGGTGCTGCCGAGCCCAGCTGAGAATTGGTAATTCTGTTGGGCCGAATAGTCCCCATTATGGATTGCATATTATTTTTTACGGGCGTACTCTTTTCCGCAATCCCGTAGTCCGCGACGACGTTCGTTTCGAGCGGACAGCAAGCGGGTCCACGGCAAGTGTGCGCGGAAGAGGGCGACTAGGCCCCGCCGCCGTTTGCCGCGTTCGAGCCGATACGTCGGTTCGCATTTGTCTGGAGGAGGTGGTGTGGCCAGCGAAAAGATTTGCGTCGTAGTGGTTTCGGGAACGCGTGAACGCCTGCAGATGGCGGCTATGGTGGCGTCGGTCGCCGCCGTCAGCGGCATCGAAGTCACGATCTTTCTTTCCATGAATGCCGTGCCTTACTTCGTCAAGGGTGCCGCCACCGACCCGCCGAGCGAAGGCGCCTTCGGCGACCTCGTGGTGAAGAAGAAAGCGCCGGATTTCAAGACCCTGTTCAGGCAAGCCGTAGAGCTGGGCGATGCGAAGATCCTGCCGTGCTCCATGGCGCTGGACATTGCCGGCATCGAAGCCGATACCCTGGAGTCCTACCTGGGGGAACCGACCGGGCTGACGAGCTTTCTCGACAGTGCCCGCGATGCGCAGATCTGGACCTTCTGAGGGCCAATTTCGAAATGAGGGGAAATATCCCCTCATACTCCCCTGAATCAGCGACCATTCCGGTAATTCTGGGATGGCCGATAAAACGAACCGAGGAGACAGGACAATGGCAGAGAAGAAAATCATCGACGGCCGCGGCAGCTTCTGCCCCGGCCCCCTCATGGAGTTGATCGCGGTACTGAAAATGTCGCAGATCGGCGACGAGCTCGAGGTCCTGTCCAACGACAAGGGCTCGGCGAAAGACATCCCCGAGTGGGTGCGCAAGGTGGGCCACGAATACGTGTCGACGCGCGAAGAAGCGGGCGTCTGGCACATCACCGTGAAAAAAGCCAAGTAAAGGTGGTCCGAACCTGCAGTTAGGGAAAGCTCTGATTGCATTACCGGCGGGATCAGCGGTTCCATGGGATATGTTGTATTCGATGTCAACCTGAGGAGGGGCGAATGAAAATACTCATTATCGGCGGCGGCATGGGCGGGACCATCCTGGCGAACAACCTGGCGCGGCGGTTGAGCCAGGAATTGAAGGCGGGCAAGGCCCGCATAACGATGCTGTCGGCGTCGGAGCGGCACCTGTATCAGCCTGCACTGCTCTACCTCGCCATCGGCCGCACCACACCCGATGCGCTGTACCGCGACCAGGCCAGCCTGCTCGAGCCGGGCATCGAATTCCACGTCGATCCCGCCGAGGAGTTCCAGCTCGACAAGAATTGCGTCAAGGCAAAGAGCGGCAAGACCTACGACTACGATGTGCTGGTGATCGCCACCGGCTCGCGCATGGTCGCCGAGGAGGTCAAGGGCCTGGCGGAAAACGCGGAGTTCTTCTATACAGAAGAGACGGCGCTGAAGATGATGCGCCGGTTGCAGGAATTCAAGGGCGGCAAAGTGGTGATCACCGTCGGCGTGCCGCACAAGTGCCCGATGGCCCCGCTGGAGATCACCTTCATGCTGCACGACTACTTCAAGGAGCGCGGCCTGGGCGACAAGGTGCAGTTGCATTACACCTACCCGATCAACCGGGTGCACAGTCTGGAGAACGTCGCCAAATGGGCGGCGCCCGAGTTCGGCCGGCTGGGCATCACTTCCGAGACCTTCTTCAACATCAAGGAAGTCGACGGCGCGAAACGCATCCTGCGCAGCGAGGAGGGCTCCGAGGTTAACTACGATTTGTTGATCGCGATTCCCGCGCACCGCGGAATGGAAGTCATCGAAAAGAACGGCCTGGGTCAGAACGGCTGGATTCCGACCAACAAGACCAAGCTCAACATGGAAGGGCGCAGCAACGTCTTTGTGATCGGCGACACCACCAACATTCCGATCAGCAAAGCGGGCTCCACTGCGCACTTCGAAGCCGAAACGTTGGGCGAGAATATTGCGGCGATGGTAAAGATGGGCATGAACACGCCGGTGCGCGAATACGACGGCAAGGTCTTCTGCTTCATCGAGGCGGGCCTCGACCGCGCCACCTACGCCATGTTCAACTACCAGAATCCGCCGGATCCCAAGGCGCCGACCCGCGCCATGCACTGGTTCAAAATGGCCTACAACAAACTCTACTGGGCGTCGGCGCGCGGACTACTGTAGCCGGGAGGGAATATGAACGCAGAAACGAAGGACATGCCCGGTACGCTGCAGGAACTCGAAGGCGTCGCGACGGCGGCACGCGATGCGATGACCGAAGACATCATCGGCCGCGTCGCCGACAGCGCGGCCGGTGCGATGGATCTGGTCGATCAGGTGAACCGCAGCGGCCTGTCACGTGCGATCCCGATGCTCGCGCAGATGGTCGAAAACGGCGACCTGCAGCGCGTGGTGAACCTGGCGCGTATTTACGGCTCGGCGGAGGATGCGCTGACCGAGGACATGGTGGGGCGCCTCGCCGACGCAGCCGGCGGCGGCCTGAGCCTGCTCGACCAGGTCCACCGTTCGGGCCTCGAAAAAGCCCTGCCGGTGCTGACGCGGCTGGTGGCCGACGGCGACGTCGAACGCCTGGCGCAGCTGGCGCGGGTCTACGGCGCGGCGCAGGACGCGCTCTCGGAGGAGATCGTCGGCCGATTGGCCGAAGCCGCGAGCGAAGGGCTGTCGCTGCTCGACCGGCTCAACCGCGGCGGCGCGGGCCGGCTGGTCGAAATGCTGGCGAAGCTGGAGGCGAGCGGGTCGCTCGAGCGGGTCGCTGCTCTGCTGCCGGCATTTGTCGACCGGCTCGACATGGTGGGCGGGCTGCTGGAGAGCATGGAAACGGCGGCAAAGCAGGCCGAGGCCGAACGCACCGAGGGCGGTCTGGTTTCCATGTACCGGATGATGACCGATGCCCGCACCCAGGAGACGCTGCGCTTCATGCTCGCTCTCGGGCAGCATATGCACGAGCGCTACGCGCGCAGGCCTTGAGCGGCGCGCGGGCGTACGGGCCGCCGCCGCGGCGGCCCGTACGCCCGCGTTGCATTTCGGCACCGCCCGAGGAGCAACACATGAGGCAACTCCTTAGCCTGTCGAGGGCGGCGCGGCTGGTGGGCGTGGCGCGCGGCGCCCTGCAACAGAAGATCCGGAGCGGGGAGCTCCCTTCCTTCGATGGCATGCTCTCCACCGACGATCTGCTGCGCCTCTATCCGGCGGTCGAGCTGGAGCGCGATCTCGGTTTCGAGCGCGTCGAAAAGATCAAGGAGGAAGCCTTCGGCCTGCGCCTGCGCGAGCGCATGCTGCCGAGCCAGGCCATCCTGTCCCAGCGCGTGTTCGAGCAAAGCCGCGAGCTGGCCGACCTGCGCGCGCACCTGCAGCGCTATCACGCCATGGTAGTCGAACTGCGCGGGCGGCTGCGCGACGAGGAGGAGCGCGGGTCGGACGACGCGCGCAGGAGCGCGGCAAAACTGGGCGAACTTCTCGACCGAGAGCTGGAAGCCGTGCTGGGCGGGACCGCGGCGCCGAACGCACTTGCCGTGATGGATGATATGCTGCGCGTGATGTCCGCACATGTCGTCCTGCACCCCAGCCGCCACGAGTTTTTCGTCGACGGCGCCGATACCGTACTCGATGCCGCGCTGCGCTCCGGCCTCGCCATGAATTACGGCTGCAGCAACGGCAATTGCGGACTGTGCAAGGCGCGTGTGGTGTCCGGCCAGGTGCAGAAAGTCCGCCACCACGACTACGTGCTGAGCGAGGCGGAGAAGCAGCAGGGCTACACACTGCTGTGCTCGCACACGGCGGTCGGCGACCTGGTGATCGAAGCGCTCGAGTCCGCCGAGCCGGCCGATATTCCGGCGCAGCAGATCGTCGCGAAAGTCAAGGCGGCGCAAGCGCTCGGCGAGGACCTCATGCTGCTGCACCTGCAGACGCCGCGCACCAACCGCCTGCGTTTTCTGGCGGGGCAGAGCCTGACCCTGACGGCGGGCGAGGCCTCGGCGCAGCTGCCGATCGCCAGCTGCCCGTGCGACGACCGTAATCTGGAATTCCATGTCATGCGCAATCCGCAGGACAGCTTTGCCCAGAGGGTATTCGGCTCCCTCAAGGCGGGCCACGCCGTCACCTTGTTCGGTCCTTGGGGCGATTTCGTACTGCGCGCGGACTCGCCGCGCGCCATCCTGTTCCTTGCCTGTGACACCGGTTTCGCGCCGATCAAGAGCCTGATCGAGCATGCCATGGCGCTGGAGGCTTCGGAGCGATTGTGCCTGTACTGGATTGCCACTGCGCCGGTGGGCCATTATCTCGCCAATCTGTGCCGTTCCTGGGCCGACGCCCTGGACAACTTTGCTTACACGCCGATCGACGCCGAAACTGGCGATGCGCTCGAGCTCATGCGGCGCATTGGCGCGGACCACGCCGATCTGAACGCGTTCGATATCTATCTTGCCGGACCCGAAGCGTTCGTCCGCGATGCGGCAACGGGGCTGCGCGAGCAGGGTTTTCCCGAAGCCCAGCTGGCCATCGCTGTCGCCTGACCATGCCCTATTACATTTACAGGGTGGCGAACTTCCCGATCCGCAGGCTGGAGAGGCTCGAGCAGCACGCGGCGTTTCGCGATGCCTCGGCGCGCGCCAAGGTGTTGCGCGCCGAGTCGACCTCCGCGGGGGAGGGGTCGATCAAGGTGATCCTGGCCGACAACGAACTGCATGCGGAAGACCTGCTTTCGCAGCAGCGCGCGCCGCAACCCAATCCGGACGACGACTGAGCGCCTGACATGGACGAAGCGGCTTTCCGGCGGACACGGGGCGCGGCGAACCCGCAACCCTGTGCGTTCGAAAAGGCGATACTCGCGCGTTGCGGTGCTTGCTCGCTGGCCGAACGCCGACACATCGCCGAGCGGGAGGCTGTAGCCTGCGCTTCTGCGCCGGCGCGCGAGCAATGCGACGCGTTGCGCGTGTTGCTGCGGCAGAAGTCGGTGTTCGCGCTGAAGCTGACGCAAATCGACGCTCCGCTGCCCCATGCCAAAGAGATGAAGGTGCAATGCGGCGGCTTGCATGGCGTGCAGCAGGCGGTCGGGTCGGCCGGCGGCGTAAACGACGCCGCCGCGGCGCTAACCTCCGGGGCGGAGGGGCTTCCCCGGGTCGCCGATGTGCATGGCCTGGTGCAGGCCTGCGCCGACAAATTTGGTGGCCTGCAGAACCTGCCGTATTCCGCCATCGTCCAATCGGTTGCTGCCTACCAGGTCCGGCGCCGCCGGCCGCCGCAATGATGGCCCTGGCGGATTTTCCCAATCTGGCGCGCAGCGTGCAGCATAACTGCGACATCGCCGACGCGCGCCACGCGCGCGAGATGACGCTGTGCAACTACCTGCTCGAAATGCGCGAGTTCTACCGCTGGGAGCAGGAGTTGCCGCTGTCGCGGCCGGTGCCGCGGCAGGCGCTGGGAAGCTGGATCACTGACCGCGAGGCGCTGTGGGACGGCCTGCAGGCCGGCACCCTGGCGCGGCTGCCACTGGGCGGGCACAGCTACGACGCGTTCGAGGTCGGCGCCATCAACGCCGCGCTGGTGCCGCATGGTCTGGTGTATGGCGCCGGATACGGCCGTTTCGGCAAGCCGCATTTCTTCCTGGGGCAACTGGAGCGCCATGAACGGCGGCAAGGGCTTAACTTGTTCGTCTCGGGCTGCGAGTATGCGCGCGACATTTCCGCTCCTCCGGCGGCACTGCAGGACGGCGCGGTGTTCCTGCGCCGGGACGCATTGCGCCGCTGGCTCTGGGAGAAGGTGGAGATCTGGGGCGTGCGCAGTGTCGACGGCGCCCTGAAATCGGCGCTCGACTGCTATGGCTTTGCGGCGGATGCCGAGCAGGCGCTGGAGAGCATGTCGCAACTGGAGAGCGAGACGCTGATCCTGCACGAACTGGGCGAAGCGATGGCCGAGCCGCTGCTCGGGGCCGCCTGGCGCGATCTCATCGCTGCGCTCAAGCTGCGGCACGCCGAGGTAGTGGCGCGCGCGGTGCGCGACAACCTGGCCGATTGCCTGTCCACGCTGCCGCACCTGATCGACCGCGAAGCTGCTTGCTCGATCCATTTTTATTTCGCCAACTTCGAGGGTGCGCGCAGCAAACTGTTTCCGCTGCTGGGCCTGGCGTACCGCCGCTGGCGTGAAAGCGGAAATCTTGAACCCTTGCGCGAGGCAGCAAGAGCCGGCAGCGCGCACTGGCATGAGGCCGCGCTGCGTCTGCTGAACCTGCATCAGTCCGATCCGGCTGCCGAGGAGACCATCGCCGACTGGATCGAGAACCCTGGCGCGATGTCCCTCTAATTGGATAGACAGACAGGAAGTGTGCTTGGGGATGGGGAAAATATTTGGCGTATTGAATTGAGGGGAAAATCATGGACAAGACGAGAAAGGTTCTGGTGGTGGACGATGAGGAGATCGTGAGGTTGAGCCACATGAGAACCCTGGCGGGCCAAAACTGCAATGTGGAGGCGGCGCGCGGCGTGGAAGAAGCGGTGGAGAAAATGGAAAAGGATCCGGCGGATGTGGTGCTAATGGATTTGCGCATGCCGGGAATGGACGGGCTGGCGGGCCTGAAGACGATCAAAGAACGATGGCCGGAAACGGAAGTGGTGATCATCACGGGGTTTCCGTCAGTCTATACCGCAAGGGAGGCCGTCAGGCTGGGTGCCTTCGATTATCTGGCCAAGCCGGTGGACCCGGACGACGTAGTCGCAGTGGCGAATGCGGCAATGGCGCAAAGATTGGCGTCGCCGCAAGGGAAGAAAACAGGGCACGATAAGGATCCCCAAAAGGGATGGGCGAAATACTTGAATTGACCGAGATGGCGAATATGCGCCAACTCGCTTGAGGAGTTCGCTTACAACCGGCGCCCTACCAGTAGGCGAGCAGGCGGTGCTTCTCCACCTTCGCTTCAAAGCGCTTCAGCGGCTGGGTTCCCTTCTTCACGCAGGCGCCGGTGGCGAGGTCGAATGCCCATTTGTGTTTGGGGCAGGTCAATTCAAGGCCATCAATCGCCAGATGCGGGATGTTGGTGACCTGGTGCGGACAGCGGCTGTCATAGACGTTGTAAGCATCGCCGTCGCGGTAGACGAATAGGCCGCGGCCGTCGCAGTCCAGCCGCACCGCTTTGCCGTCGCCGAATTGCGCGACCGGCGCGACGTCGTGCCAGCGCGCCGCGGCGCCCATGTTCTCCGGGCGGAATTCGGGCAGGTCGAGCGCGAGAATGACGTCCACCGCCCAGACGATTTTCGCCAGTCCCAGCGCGGGGAATGCCATCATGATCGCATCGAGCACTTCCATCGGGCTCGCGCCGTCACGCAGCGCGCGCAGCAGGTACTGGCGCAGGCCGGTCTCGGTCTGTGAGTGAACCTTGGTGATGACGGAGATCAGAGCGCGCGTCTTGGGATCGAGGTATTTTCCGCTTTCCTTGAGGAACTTGAAGTAATGCGGAATCGCGTCGGGTCGCACCTTTATCAGATAGTCCAGAGCGTCGCTCATGGCATTTCGCCTTTGCTAGGGAAGAAGAATTTCATTTTACGCGCGGCATCTTGACGGCGCTGACGCGCTGGTAATAGCGCGCGCGGTAGATCAGGCGCCGGTGGCGGGCCGATTCAGTGAAGGGCGTGCGTGTGTGCAGGACGTTGTTGCTGACCAGCCCCATGCCCGGCTCGAGCCGGTCACGAAACACCCAGGGCGAGGCCGTGCCGAGGATATCTTCCAGCGCGGCGAGCGCGGCCTGGGTGGCGGCGTCGTTCTTCCACTCGATGCTCACTGCGCGCGCGGTGTAGCGCATGTGCAGGAAGCCGCCGGCGTCGACAGAAAACACCGGGCCCGCCTGCGCCGGCCGTTCGACGCGTCCGTCCTCGATGCGTGCCGGGACGGTCATGGCGTCGTGGGCCATGAGCGCGCGCACGTGCTGCGGGTCGCGGTCGCGCAGCTGGATGTAGGCGATCTCATGGTCGAGCAATTCGTTTTCGCCACCGGTCTCGGCGCGTTCGACACAGTGCAGCAGCACGGCGCGCACCGTGCGCTCGGCCGGGTTGTAGTAGCCGTCGGTGTGCCACTTGATGCCGCGATTGGTGTAGGGGATGAATTCGCCGCGCGTGCCGCGCTCCGCGACCGCGAGCGGCGAGATGCCGTCATCGTCGGCGAGGTAATTGGGGTCGAGGTCGCGCAGGCCGAGCTGCAGGCCGAGCCGGCGCGGGATCTCCTTGTCAGGGTCGCCGCCCGCCGGACTGGCGTAGACGGCCATGTTGGCGCGTTCGCAGCGCTTGAGCAGCGCCTGCCGCTCGCCCGGGCTGAGCGCGCGCGGATCGCGCACTTCGACTACGAGCTCGGCCAGCGTTTTGGGAAAGCGCGCCAGCTTGTCGGCGCGCCAGGCCTGATATGCGGCGTCGTCGGCAAGATCGAAGGCGGCGCCGGTGTGGGCGTCCATGCGGCGGTTCAATCGCCGATGTTGCGTTCGCGCCGGGGCCGGCGCGTTTCTTCCGGGGGGGCGAACAGGCCCTCGAGGGTGCTCTCCAGCGCCTTCACCGCCGCCGGTGCCTCGATTTCCATGATTTGATCGATCACCCAGGCATGGTCCTTCTCGGGCACGATCTCGAGCAGCCGGCTGCCGAAAAACCGGCGGAAGCCGAAGTCGGGTCCTTCCTTTTCGTCGTAGGTGAAGTCGGCGTAATCGGCGCCGCGCTCGTTGGCGAGGGCTATGAAATGACGGCGGCAGCGCCCGGGTTCGGGTTCGGCGATCAGCATGTCGCGATTGTCCTCGACCACCTCGGCGAGCTTCAGCGCGAGCGCAGTCGTGAACTCGGTGCGCTTTTCGGCAGCCAGCGCGCGATAGGCAATGCGGTCGGCCGCGTGCAGCATGAACGCCAGATACTCGCACACGAAATCGAAGTACTGCCGGCCGATGTCGATGTCGAACTGCGCCGCGCGCATGCTGCGGATGGCGTCCTGCGACAGCTTCCAGCCGAGCATCGCTATGACGCTGGCGAGTTCGGGCATGGTGCGTTCGCCCGCTCCCTGATGGAAGTGGCTGCGGATGCGAATGGCCAAGGGGCGTGCTTTGCTAAGGGGCGATCTGCACTACCGGCGGACAGTCCGCACTAGTACCCGCCTTTTCCGAACGGCTTGGGCAAGCCGGCGACGCGCGCGCCCTGTTTGGCCGGCCCGAGCGGAAACAGGTCGTACAGCGCTTTGCTGTCGCACCCGGGCATCAGCGCGGCGATGTCTTTCAGCATGGTGCGAAAGTTCGGCGTCTGGCCGTGTTCCTTGTACTGGTCGCGCAGGTATTGCACGACCTTCCAGTGATCGTCGTTCAGCTCGATGCCCTCGGCCTGCGCGATGACCTGCACGGCTTCGTCGCTGTACTCGGGCGCGAGCAGATAGCCTTCGACATCGGTTTCCAGCTCAACCCCATTCACCACATGACCCATGATGCGATCCTCCGTTCCTTTTGATTGCGCCGGTCGTCCCGGCCCCTATGTCTTGCGGATAAAAAACTCGTAGGTCCCGGGCGCCACTTCCTGCTTGGCGAGGAGTTCGAGCCCGGTCGATTTCGTCCACGAACCGACGTCGTCGGGCGAGCCCGGGCAGTTGCTCACCAGAAGCAGGACTTCGCCCGGCTTCATTCCGTCGAGCAGTCGCTTGGCCTCGATGATCGGGCCGGGACAGCTGACGCCGCGAATGTCCAGCGTAACGTTCGCAGTCGGCCGCGCTGCCCCGCTGCCGCGCCGGATGGTGTAGGCCACTCTGAGGCCGCCAAGCTTATCGGTGGCAATCACCTCGTTGCCGGTATGCCGGCTCCAGGCGAACAGGTCGTCCGGCGTCCCCGGGCAATCCGAAATAAGCTGCATGGCCTGTCCGGGGCGCAGGTCGTCGATCACGTGTTTCGCGCCTAGCAGCGGCGCCGGGCAATTCAGCCCGCACAGGTCCAGCGTGACCAGGGGCTTGTCCGAATTCGTTTCCTTGCTCATGGCAATTCCTCTCGCTTGTGCGAATATTCCAACGTTAAACCGCGCGCCCATCACGAACCCACTGCGCTAGCTGACTTGTGCGGGATGAAAATTCCGCAGCCGAGCTTGCGCCCCTCGCCCAGGCCTGCTGCCTGGATCCTGAGCGAATGCTCGGGCGAGAGCTCGTGCAGCATCAGGCTGAAACCGGCGAGCTCCGCGCCCTGCGTCTGCGCCCGGCGCATCCTGCCGCATATCACTTTGCATTCGATCCCGGCGCGCGCAAGCTCTGCGCCGGTGTCGCGCAGGAATCCGGCCTCGTCGGGCGTTCCCGTAGCGACGAAATGGGAATACAGGGTCCCGTGGGCAAACAGCGGTCGCAAGCGCGCGCTGCCGACCTCGACACTGTTGCCAAGTTCGAGGCGTGCGCCAGACAGCGTGAACGACTGCGCCACCCGCTCCTGCGGCAGCCGCAGCATCAGCCGCGCGCGGCCGCCGAGGTGAATCTCGCCTGCGATCGCACGCGCTCCGCGGATCGGATGCACCCCGGCGTAGTCCTCATCGGCAAGCCAGGCTAGCCGCTCGGCGAGCAGCCGGAACAGCTGCCAGCCGTGGTCCGCGGGAATGGTACCACCGCGCAGCGAAAACGCCACGTCGACCATATCCATCGTTCAGCTTTTCTCCTGCGTCTGCGACCAGTCGAGCAGCCCGCGGCCCCAGCGCTCGGCCGTACCCGGATCGATCTCGAAAATGGTGAAGCGGGCGCCGCGTTCGCGGATGCGCAGCCGCAGGAGCGGCATCCCGCCGGCCGCGTAGTCCACCTGAACCAGCTCGACCTCCTGGCCTCCGAACGGGCAGGTAAACTTGTCCAGACTCCGGGTCGTGTCCATATCCTGCGCTCCGCTCATTGCTGGCATGCACTATCGCACCCGGCGCGAGGCCCGCAAATCACCGCTTTGGAGGGCCGTCGACTACTCCCTTCGGGTAGGTGCGGCATCACCCGTCTGGGCCGGCCCGCCCCCCTGCCCGAGTAATGGCCGGCGATGGCGGCGCGCCTTAACATCGTAGCGAAAATAAGATGCGCTCACCCTTTACGGAGGAAGACAGATGGCGAAAAAACCGCATGACACGCCGAACCTGGACGCGCTCGAGTCGGGCCCATGGCCGAGCTTCGTTACCGGTCTGAAGCGTCTGGCGAAGGACAAGGATTCCGTGGTTGACCTCCTCGGCCACCTGGAACACTCCTACGCGACGAGGAAAGGCTACTGGAAAGGCGGAACGCTCGGCGTCTACGGATACGGCGGCGGCATCATACCGCGCTTCACAGAGATCAAGGACGAGAACGGGAAGCCGACCTTTCCCGACGCGGCCGAGTTCCATACGCTGCGCGTGATGCCGCCGGCGGGCATGCATTACAGCACCGAAGTCCTGCGCAAGCTCGCCGACATCTGGGAAAAGCACGGCTCCGGCCTGATCGCCTTCCACGGCCAGTCGGGCGACATCATGTTCCAGGGCGCGACCAGCGAGAACGTGCAGAAGGCCTTCGACGAGATCAACGAAGCTGGCTTCGACCTCGGCGGTGCGGGCCCGGCGCTGCGCACCTCCATGTCCTGCGTCGGCGCGGCGCGCTGCGAGCAGTCGTGCTACGACGAGGGCAAGGCGCACCGCATGGTAATCAACAGTTTCCTCGACGACATCCACCGCCCGGCTCTGCCCTACAAATTCAAATTCAAGTTCTCGGGCTGCCCGAACGACTGCATGAACTCGATCCAGCGCTCGGACCTGGCCGTCATCGGCACCTGGCGCGACAACATCCGCACCGACGAGCCCCTGGCGAAGAAATGGTTTGCCAAGCACGGTATGAACGAGCTGGTGAACGACGTCGTCGCGCGCTGCCCGACCAAGGCGATCCAGCTGAAGGAAATCAAGGACGTGCGCAAGGACGCGGCCATCTCGGCGGTCGCGCTGAACGACACTCACGCGCTGGAGATCGACAACAAAGACTGCGTGCGCTGCATGCACTGTATCAACGTGATGACCGGCGCCCTGGCGCCGGGCAAGGACAAGG
>Ga0182021_10006256_pt1 | contig 14135 bp, 6 predicted proteins | sample 612E3MmetaG_FD_120493 | JGI IMG/M metagenome (GOLD analysis project Ga0182021, IMG submission 120493) | Permafrost microbial communities from Stordalen Mire, Sweden - 612E3M metaG (Illumina Assembly) | ecosystem: Environmental > Terrestrial > Soil > Wetlands > Permafrost | place: Sweden...
CCAACGTCATCGACATCAACGTCGACGAGGCGCTGATCGACGGCGAGGCGACGATGGTGAAGTTTCTCAACCTCATCGCCGCCGAGCCCGACATCTCGCGCGTGCCGGTGATGCTCGATTCGTCGAAGTGGAGCGTGCTCGAAGCCGGCCTCCAATGCCTGCAGGGCAAGGGCATCGTCAACTCGATCTCCCTCAAGGACGGCGAGACCGAGTTCCTCCGCCGCGCAAAACTTCTCCTGCGCTATGGCGCCGCCGCCGTCGTGATGGCCTTCGACGAAAAGGGCCAGGCCGCCACGCGTGACGAGAAGGTCCGCATCTGCACTCGCGCGTACCGCCTGCTCGTGGACCAGCTCGGCTTCCCGCCCGAGGACATCATTTTCGATCCCAACATCCTCACCGTTGCCACCGGCATCGAGGAGCACAACAACTACGCCGTCGATTTCTTCGAGGCCACGCGGATCATCAAGGCCACGCTCCCGCACGCGAAGGTTTCCGGCGGAGTGTCCAACGTCTCGTTTTCCTTCCGCGGCAACAACCCCGTGCGCGAGGCGATCCACACCGTCTTCCTCTACCACGCGATCGAGGCCGGCCTCGACATGGCCATCGTCAACGCCGGCATGCTCGGCGTTTACGCGGAAATCCCGAACGACCTTCTCGAGCGCGTCGAAGACGTCCTCCTCAACCGCCGCCCCGATGCCACCGAGCGACTGGTTGCCTTCGCCGAGCAGTTCAAAGCCGGTCCTTCCGGCGAAAATCAAAAATCGAAAATCGAAAATACCGACGCCTGGCGCCAGCAGCCGGTCGAGTCGCGCCTTTCCCACGCCCTCGTGAAGGGCATCGACACCTTCATCGAGGCCGACACTGAAGAAGCCCGCGCCGACACCGCCAGATTTCCGCGCCCGCTCAACATCATCGAAGGACCGCTGATGGACGGCATGCGCGTCGTCGGCGACCTTTTCGGCGCCGGCAAGATGTTCCTCCCGCAGGTCGTGAAATCGGCGCGCGTGATGAAGAAGTCCGTCGCCTACCTCACGCCGTTCATGGAGGCAGAAAGGGCCGCCGCCCTTTCTGTAAGCGCCGGCCAAGCCGGCGCCGTGCAGAATTCGGCCCGGGGCCGAATTCTGCTGGCCACCGTCAAGGGCGACGTCCACGACATCGGCAAGAACATCGTTGGCGTCGTGCTCGCCTGTAATAATTACGAGGTGATCGACCTCGGCGTGATGACGCCGTGCGACAAGATCATCGCTGTCGCCAAGGAGAAGCAGGTCGACGTCATCGGCCTCTCCGGCCTCATCACGCCGTCGCTCGACGAGATGGTGCATGTGGCGAAAGAGCTGCAACGCGCCGGCTTCACCGTACCGCTGCTCATCGGTGGCGCCACCACGAGCCCGGCCCACACCGCCGTGAGGATCGCCCCCGAATACCCGCACGGTGTCGTCCACGTGCTCGATGCCTCGCGTGTCGTCAACGTCGTCAGCTCGCTCCTCTCGCCCGAGCAGAAGCCCGCTTTCCTGGCCGACAACACCGCCAAACAGGAGCGCCTGCGCACCGATTTCGCCGCGCGACGGCAGCAACACACCCTGCTCCCGCTCGCCGAAGCCCGCGCCCGCCGCACGCCGATCGACTGGGCGAAGGCCGATATTCCCCGCCCCGAGTTCTTCGGCACGCGAGCGTTTTCGTCCGACGTTCTTCTTAAACCTCAACTCTCAACCTTCAACCACGTCGCGCGTCTGACGCTCGACGAGATCGTCCGCTACATCGACTGGGGCCCCTTCTTCTCCGCCTGGGAAATCTCCGGCCGCTATCCCGATCTTTTGACCGACGCCAAAGTCGGTGCCGAGGCCACGAAGCTCTTCGCCGACGCCCAAAAACTCCTCGCGCGCATCGTCGCCGAGAAAAGATTCACCGCCAAGGCCGTCATCGGCTTCTGGCCCGCCAACGCGTTGGGCGACGACATCGAGGTGTATGCCGACGAACAGCGCAGCCGCGTGCTCACGACCTTCCACTGCCTGCGTCAGCAGCAGGAGAAACCCGCCGGCCAATTCAACCACTCGCTCGCCGACTACATCGCGCCGCGCGACAGCGGCCGTATCGACTACCTCGGCGGCTTTGCCGTCACGGCGGGTCACGGAGTCGAAGCCCTCACCGCCGAATTAAAGGCGCAGCACGACGACTACTCCGCGATCATGGCCCAAGCGCTGGGTGACCGCCTTGCCGAGGCGTTGGCCGAGCTGATGCACAAAAAGGCGCGTGATTTCTGCGGTTACGGCCGCACGGAAAATCTTTCGATGCCGGACATCATCCGCGAAAAGTATCGCGGCATCCGACCGGCGCCGGGTTATCCGGCCTGCCCGGATCACACGGAGAAACGACTGCTCTTCGACCTGCTCAACGCCGAGGCTGCGACCGGCATCACCCTGACGGAAAGCTTCGCCATGCACCCCGCCAGTTCAGTGTCCGGTCACTACTTCAATCACTCCGATTCGAAATATTTCGCGGTGGGCAAACTCGGCAAAGACCAGATCGAAGACTACGCCACACGCAAAGGCTTCACCGTCGCCGAAGCCGAAAAATGGCTCGGGCCGTATCTGGACTACTAGATAATCATTTAAGAATCTCTAACTAAGCTTTTTGCAAGAGTTTGTCACGTAATACGTGACAAACTCCTGAGCATGAATTGGGCCCCGTTCGAAAAAGAAATCTTAACCTGTCCCTTTTAGAAAAGTGTTCCGAGCCAGTCGTTGGGGACAATGCGCTCCACCTCGTCAGCCGAAGAGTCCTGGACGAGCTCAGGCGGTAAAGTCGGGCACGGAGGCCTGCCCTACCTCCGCCGTCCGCGGTCTGCTCCTCACCTGATAACTGTTAACCAATAACCGTTCACTTCCCCCGTTGTCCGCCTTTCGCCCTCCGCCGTCCGCCCTCCGCCGTCCGCCTTCCCGGTGGGTTATACCCCATAGCGCCCGGTGGGGGCGCGGTGTAAGTTTATTGCGCTATGCCTGATGCTCCTGTCCCCACTCCCGAAAAAACTTCCAGCCCGGCGGCCAGCGTTCCTCAGACTGCGGCTCTTGTCGCCACTCCTCCTGAGAAAACTCCCGCCCAGGCCGCAGTCCTTCCGAAGACTCCCAAGACTGAAGTTCCTGAAACCAACTTCGGGGACACCGAGGGGACCACGAATAACGACCCGCCGGTCCCCAGCCCATTTACAGTATCCACTTTGACCATCGTTCTCGGTGCAATTGTCGTCGTTCTGCTCGTAATCGTCCTGATATTTTGGAGCAAGGTGGGCAACCGGGACACCACCATCGTGGAAATCCAGAATCGGTCGGATCAGCTGCAAGCCGGCGCGAGCCTGTTGCAGGCGCAAACGGATGAAGCCAAGGCCAGCGCCGCCAGGCTTCAGAAACAGCTGGATACGGCCAAGGCCGAATCTGCGCAGCTCAAAACCGATTTGGAGCAAGCCAAGACTGGCGCCGTCGAGCTGCAAACCCGTTTGGACAAGGTCCGGGTGCTCTCCAACGGTTTTCAAACGCAGTCGGAGGAAGCCAAGGTTGCCTCCATCAAATATCAGGGGGAGACGGAAAACGCCAAAGCCCAGACCGCCGTGGCGCAAACGCAGTTGAGCAAGGTCAAGGCCGACATGATCCAACTCCAGACCCAGCTGGACGAATCCAAGGCTCTGGTCACCGATTTGCAGGCGAAACTGGCGAAATCCGAAGCCGAAAACGCCCTGCTGCGAAAACCGCCGGCGAAGAAATAGTCGCGCGCATTCGCAACGAAGGGAAAGAGTCTTTGACCTGTCCCTTTTGGGATTCCTTTTGGGATTCGGCCAGAGGTATTTTTGTCGCCGAATTTTGGACACCATTCGATAGCCCTTTCAGAAGTATTCGCCTGTCCCTTTTAAAGGTAACCCCTGCAATGCTTCTGAGTGATACGCAGGAATCTATCATTACGATGTTTGCATGAGTTTGTCACGTAATACGTGACAAACTCATGAGCACGGATTGGGCGCCATCCCAGGGAAAAATAACCGCACCTCGGCGCGGAGTTCCTCCCATTTGCCGCCGAAATGCTGACCGTCCGACTAGCACCGTAAGCTCACGAGCAAGGGGAGGCAGGCCGGGTTTTTCGTGAATTATTTTGCGTTGGTTCGCGAGCTTCGCGGGGGTTCGCCGGCAATAAAACGGTGGGCAACTTTCCCCAGAGATTTCGGTAACTTTGGCGGACCGTGCGGGTTTGATTGTTCATCCCACCCTCATGAGCAGCCTTGCCCTGGACCTCCGCTACGCCTGTCGCACGCTGCGCAAGAGCCCCGGATTCACGCTCGTCGCCATCGTCACCCTGGCGCTCAGCCTCGGCGCCAACACCGCCATCTTCAGCTTCGTGAACGCCGTGCTGCTCGAGCCCCTGCCCTACGCCGACTCGGACCGCATCATGCGTGTGCTCGAAGCCCCGCCGGGCGGCGGGCGCAACGGCATCTCGACCCTCAACTACCTCGACTGGGAAAAGCAGAATACATGTTTCGATTTCATGGCGGCGCGCACCGGCGGCTCGGCGGCATTGACCGGCATCGATGAGCCGGTGCAGCTCCCGGGCAACCGCGTGTCGCCGCATTTTTTCGACATCTACGGCGTGAAGGCCGCCCTCGGCCGGACGTTCGCCGACGGCGAGGACCAGGCGGGCAAGGACCATGTGGCGGTCCTGAGTCATTCCCTGTGGCAATCGCAATTCGGCGGCGCACCCGGCATCGTCGGCCGCACCATCCTGCTCGACGGCGAGCCGCACACCGTCATCGGCGTGCTGCCGAAGGACACGCCGTTCGAACGCGGCGGCACCCGCCTCTGGCGGCCCCTGACGTTTACGCCGGCCAATATGACGCGCAATTTCCACTGGTTCGGCGCCGTCGCGCGGTTGAAGCCGGGCGTAACGCTGGAACAGGCCCGCGCGCAAATGGACGCCATCGGCAAACGCATCGCCGCCGACTTTCCGGATTCGAACAAAGGCTGGAGCGTCGGAGTGGACCGGCTGGCCGACACGATCATCCCCCCGCAATTGAGCCGGGCGCTTTACGTGGTGCTCGCCACGGTCGGCATGGTGCTGCTGATCGCGTGCGCCAACCTCGCGAACCTGTCGCTCATGCGCGTGGTGGGACGCGAGCGCGAGATCGCCATCCGGGCCGCGCTCGGTGCCGGACGGTGGGCGCTCGTGCGGCAGTTTCTCACGGAAAGCCTTCTTCTTTCGCTAATCGGCGGCGCGTTGGGCCTCGTGGTGGGGCAACTGACCATGACGTGGTTGAAGGTCACGATGCCGCCGAATGCGCTGCCATCCGACACGGTGGAGGTAAGCCTCAACGGCCGGGTGCTGCTATTCTCCTTTGTGCTCGCCGTGCTGACCGGTGTGGTCATCGGCCTCTTCCCCGCGTTGCAGGCGGCCCGGGCCAACCTCACCAACGCCCTGAAGCAGGGCGGCGGCGGCACCAGCGCCGGCGGCTCGCATACTCGTATGCGGAGCGGGCTGGTCGTCGCGGAGATCGCGCTGGCGTTCGTGCTGCTCACCAGCGCGGGCCTCTTGATCCGGAGCCTCGACCACTTGAGCCGGGTCGATCCGGGTTTCGACGCCACCAATGTCCTCACCTTCCGGCTGCCCGTCTCCGACAAACGTCTCCCCGATCCGGCCGGGCTGAACTCCTACCTTCGCGAGATCGGCACGCGTCTCCGGGCGTTGCCGGGCGTGACCGACGTGGCGCTGACCTCGGCGTTGCCCATGCAGGGTTGGGGCTATGGCATGCCGTTCCAGATCGCCGACCGGCCAACGGTCGACCGGTCCAACCGCAAAGCGTGTTTCTTCAAAATGGTCAGCGCTTCGTATTTCCACACCCTTGGCATCCGCTTAAGGCAGGGTCGGACGCTCTGGGACACCGACCTCCATGGCACGCCGCCCGTCGCCGTCATCAACGAAGCGATGGCAAAACAACAATTCCCCGGGGTGAACCCGATCGGCAAGCGCATCCTCGTGCAGGAAATCGTGCCCGGCAAAACGCAGCTCGGTGACGAGATTCCGTGGGAGGTGGTCGGCGTGGTGGCGGACGAAAAGGTCGGCGGCCTGGAAGATATTTCTGCTCCCCTCGGCATGTACGTGTCCAACGAGCAAAGCGCCAACTACGGCCAAGCCGTGCTGATCCGCAGTGCCACCGACACCGCCCTGCTGCGCGAAGCCGCCAGGAAAGCCGTGCATGAAATCAGCCGCGACCAGGTGCTCCCCGGCATGAGGACTCTCGACGACATCAAAACCCAATCGCTCGGCAACAGCCGTTTTCTGGCGATGCTGCTCGGGATCTTCGCCGGCATTTCGCTGCTGCTCGCGGCGGTCGGCATTTACGGCGTCATTTCCTATTCCATGACGCAACGCACCCGCGAGATCGGCATTCGCCTGGCACTCGGCGCCAGCCGCGGGAACATCCTGCGGCTCGTGCTGGGCCACGGTCTGACCCTGACTCTGCTCGGCCTGCTGCTCGGCCTCGGCGGCGCGCTGGCGCTGACCCAATTGCTCGCCTCCCTGCTCTTCGGCGTCGGCGGACGCGATCCGCTGACCATGGCGGTAGTAGCCGGCATCCTCGGTCTCGTGGCGCTGTTCGCTTGCCTGCTCCCCGCGCGCCGCTCCATCAAGGTCGATCCGCTGATCGCGTTGCGTTGCGAGTGATGCCGGTCGCCCTTGATTTTCAGACTGTAGGGCCGGCGCTTGTCGCCGGGCCGTCATGGTAGTTGCGGCCTGCCGGCGAGCGGCAGCCCTACAAAAGTTCAAAAGCTACGCGCGGCTGATATGATGCCGGTCGCCCGGAAACGATGGGTATCACGCCCAAAGGAAACGGACGGATGGAATAAGGCGGACGATCCTGCGGATATGTCCGCGCTCCCACTCTCCGATCACGGAGCGCGGACGTATCGCCGCAGGCGATCGTCCGCCTACAATTTGTGCGTGCGTGCGGAATTGCGCCGCGGAACACCGCCACTTGCGATTTGTCATCTCCGGTCCGCAGTGCCTCAACTGTACCAGCCGACCAATACCGGACCGCTCCACCCTCACCGCGTATGTTCAAGAATCTCCTCATTGCCCTGCTCGCCGTTTCGACAGCCGCCTTTGCCTTTCTGGCGTGGAAATCCGGGCCGACCCAGCCCGAGGCCGATCAAAACGCTTCGGCCCAGCGCACCTTGGTCGCAACCGCGTTCAAATCCACGCAAACCGCCGCGAGCCAAACCGCCGCGCTCAAAAACGAACTGCAACAAACCGCGCAGGAGAACAAACGCCTCGACGCGCTCGTCCGCGAGTTGCGCGGCGAAATTTCGATCCTGCAAGCCGGCCGCTCGCCCGGACCCGGCGCCCAACGTGGTGCCGGCAACCCGCCGCTACCGGTGTCGCGGGCCATCCTCAACGAACTCCTGGCCAAACCGGAATCGGTGAAACTGGCGATGGACTGGATCAAGGCCGATCTCGCCCCGCGCTACGCCTCGCTCATCGCCCTGCAAACCCAGTTGACCGATGCCCAGCGCGAGCAGCTCCGCACCCTCCTCGCCGAACGTTATGCCACGCGCATGGACCTCGCGGCGGCCGGCACCGCCTCCCTCACGCCCGAGCTGAAAGCGCAACTCGACACCGACTACCATGCGCAACTGGTGCAACTCGTCGGCGCGGACGGCGCCGCGCTGTTCGAGAAATCCGAGGTGAAGCCGGTGTCGTGGGATCGCATGCAACGCCTCGACGAACGCCTGCGTTACGAGGCCACACCGCTCAACCAACAACAGTACGCCGCGCTTTGGCCGATCCTGTCGGAAGCGGTGTTCTACTACAAACCGCCGACCAACGACGACGAAGTGGCTGCCCTGATCCAGCAACGGGGCGACGGCAACCAGAAGGCGCTCGCCCAAGCCGGCGCCCTGCTCAACCCCGGCCAACTGGCCGCGCTCTCGCGGCTGAACGACGACGACCTCGCCACCTGGCGGGTCCAGCTCTACACCATGACGAAGTTGGCCCAGCCACGCCCCCGCATGCAGTCTGCGCCCGCCGCGCCGCCCGCTCCAGCCACGCGTTAAGGGCAACGCGTCATCTGCCTCCTCGTAGCCACGAGCGTGAGCGAGTGGATGGATCTATAGAGGCTCGCGAAATGCGGCGACTGCTTTGGTGGAGCGGCTTGACCTCAAGACGCGCAAAGCGCGTTGAGGTCAACGCGCTCCACCTTTAAACTGCCGGCCAAACCTGGGTCGATCTGCCCGAGGAAGCGGTCATAAACCGTCGTTAGAATTTTCCGTACTGCACCGGTTCCTTTTAGCAGGGTTTTGACCATCACCCTCCAATAATCGATTTACTATCAACTTATGGTGGTTTTACCGTCGCGTCCTATGACTACCCTCTCGCGCCTGTTCTTGGCGGCAGCCTGTGGCATTTTCTGCGCAGAGCTGCACGCTGGTAATCTCAAGGTCACACTCACGCCTTCGCAGGCGGTCACCGCCGGCGCCGAGTGGCGCGTCGACGGCGGAGCTTGGCGCGGCAGTGGCACCACCGTGAAAAACCTTTCCAACACCACTCACCAGGTGGATTTCAAATCCGTGTCCGGTTGGCTCTCACCCGCGCCCGTCACGGTCACCATCACCAACGGCAACACGACCACCCTGACCAGCACGTACGTTCAGCCTGCGTCGTGCAAGATAACGCTCACTCCCAATACCGGCCAGTGGCGTATCGACGGCGGAGCTTGGCGAAGTAGCGGCACGACTGCCACCGGACTTGCCCCGGGCAACCACACGGTCGACTACTCAAGTCTGTCAGGCTACACGAGCCCACCAACCGAAACCGTTGCTCTCACCGCGGCACAAACCACCACGCTGGTGCGCAGCTACACGCCGCTGGCCCGGCTCACGGTTACGCTCGCACCGACATCCGCCCAGTGGCGCGTCGATGGCGGCGTCTGGCAACCCAGCGGCACGACCGTGGCCAATCTGGCTCCCGGCTCGCATGCGGTCGATTACTCCGCGCTCGCCGGTTACATCGCACCGGCAGGCGAATCGGTGACGTTGGCCAGCGGGCAAACGTTGTCCCTCAATCGCAGCTACGTTCAACTCGCCCAGCTTTCGGTTTCCCTTACGCCTTCGTCTGGCCAGTGGCGTATCGATGGTGGCGCGTGGCAATCCAGTGGCGCCGTGGCCACCAACCTCACCCCCGGTTCACACACGGTCAGTTATTCTTCCTTGGCCAACTATGCCAGCCCGGTGGCCGAGGCGGTCAGCCTCGCCAGCGGTCAATCGCTCTCCCTTTCCCGCAACTATACTCAGCTCGCCCAGATTTCAATCGGCTTGGTGCCTGCCTCCGGGCAATGGCGTGCCAACGGGGGAGCCTGGCAACCGACGGGTTCTTCGCTCTTCGTCCTCCCGGGCAACTACCTCATCGAATACTCCAGTCTGGCGGACTACGATCCACCCGCGAATGAAACCATCACCCTCGCGGCCGGCGGCGTTTTCGCCGCGACCCGCAACTACACCACGCAAAAGCCCAGTTTGCGCATCGATCTCACGCCCGCCAGCGGCCAGTGGCGCGTGGATGGAGGCGCGTGGCGGGCCAGCGGCGCGCAGATTGCTGGGCTCAACATCGGTGCGCATACCGTCGAATACACGGATATTGGCGGGATCTACGCTCCGCTCCCTTCCGAATCAATCTCGTTGGGGCTGCGGGAAAATGCCGTCCTCACCCGCACGTATCCACCAAAACCGCCCGCGTCGTTCAACGTCTCGCTGACCCCCGCGTATGCCCAGTGGCGTCTCGATGGCGGCGCCTGGCAATATACCCCCACCACCCTCAACAATCTTTCGCTCGGCACTCACACCGTCGATTTCTCCCCGGTCGAGGGTTACATCACTCCGCCGTCCGAAACCGTCACGCTGGTCAGCGGCGCCAACCCCACCCTGGTCCGCAGCTATGCGGTCAATTTCGCCCAAGTCACAGTGACTCTCGATCCGACGCAGGCCCAATGGCGGATCTATCCCAGTGGATCGACCCCCGGCGGCGTTTGGAACAACAGTGGCGCCACCGTGAGCAGTCTCGTCCCGGGGAGCTACACGGTCGAATACGCTCCAGTCGCTGGCTACGAAACGCCGCCCCCGGAAACCATCGCGCTCGCATCCGGTGAGAACAAATCCATCAGCCGCGCCTACACCGTTACCACGCTCAGCTTTGTTTACCGGTTCAACGACACCGGAAACTTCCCCACCGCCATCCTCGGCCGCGATGGATTCCTCTATTGCGCCGCCAGCACGGGTGCCAGCAGCGGGCTCGGCCATATTTTCCGGCTTAATCAGGACGGCACCGGGTACCTGGAATTGAAACGGTTTGGCAGCGATCCGGCCGATGGCACCGAACCAACTACGCTGCTGCAGGGCAGCGACGGCGTGCTCTATGGCTGCACCAAATACTCCGCCGGGGGAACTTCGACCAATAATGGGACGATTTATCGGATCAACCAGGACGGCACCGGCTACGCCGTGCTCCACGTTTTCGATATCGTGAGCCAGGGCTCCAATCCGAACTCACTGATCGAAGGGAGCGACGGCATGCTCTACGGCACGACCAACGCCGGCGGTTATTCCTCGAGCGGAGTCGTTTTCCGGATCAACAAGGACGGCACGGGGTTCACCATGTTGAGCTCGCTCTACAACATTGACGGCACGAATCCCCAAGCGATCGTCGAAGGACCCGACGGCGCGCTCTACGGCACCGCGCGCAGCGGCGGCGTCAACAACAACGGCTTGGTGTTCAAGCTGAACAAAGACGGCTCCGGGCTCGTCGTCCTCAAGAGCTTTGCCGGCGGCACCGACGGCTCCAGCCCCCGCGCCGGGTTGTTGGCAGGCAGCGATGGTTTGCTCTACGGCACCCTCGCCGTTGGCGGCACGTCGAACTGCGGCTTGGTTTTCAGTCTGAATCCTGCCGGCACCGGCTACACCGTGTTGCATCATTTCCTCGGCGGCCCCATCGACGGTCGTGGATCTGAAACCGCGTTGAGCGAGGACGCCAGCGGCGTGCTCTACGGCGCCACTTTGAGTGGCGGCACCAGTCAGCGGGGCACTCTCTTCAAGCTGAACAAGGATGGCTCCGGGTATGCGCTGTTGGCCAACCTCTCCGGTGGTACGGTTGATGGCGGCTTCCCGCGTCAACGCCTCGTTGTGTCAGGCGCCGGCACCGTATTTGGGTCCGACACGTTGGGCGGCCTCGGTGGCAACGGCACTCTCTTCAGATTGGGCGCCGACGGCTCGGCCTTCACGGTCATCCGCCCTATGGGTGCACCCGACGGTGCCTATCCCGATTCCAATGTCATCGAGGCCAGCGACGGGGCGCTTTACGGCACCACCAGCATCGGCGGCATCAAAAAAGTCGGCACCGTGTACCGCGTCAACCAGGACGGCACGGGTTACACCGTCCTGCATCGGTTCAACGATTCGTCCGATGGTGCCCTTCCCTTCAACCACGTCACCGAGGCCAGTGATGGCCTGATTTACGGCACAACTTATGGATCTCAACCAACGTACAGCACCTTGTACCGGATGAACAAGGATGGCTCGGGCTACAGCGTGATCCACCACTTTGACAGCACCGCCAACGGCACCGGGGCATGGGGTGGAGTGCTCGAAAGCAGTGACGGCACCCTCTACGGCACCTGCACCGGTGGTGGCACCAATGGTTTGGGCGCAGTCTATCGAATCAGCAAAGACGGTTCCGGTTTCGCGTTCATCCACTCCTTCGCGGGCGGCGCCAACGATGGCTCGACGCCCAACGCCGAACTGGTCGAAGCCACTGACGGCCGGCTTTACGGCACCACGTACTACGGTGGCGCGGCCAATCTCGGCACGGTGTTCGGCCTGAACAAAGACGGTACTGGTTACTGCGTGCTCCGCCAATTCACGGGAGGCGCCGCCGATGGCGCCAACCCTGCTTCCCCCCTGTTCCCAGGCGATGACGGCCTGCTCTACGGCACCACCCCGGCGGTCACCGGCGGCAATCTGGGCACCGTGTACCGCCTGGCCACCGATGGTACTGGCTATACCGTGGTCAGGATCTTCTCCGGGACCACCACCGATGGTTCCGATCCATCCATTGCCGGCGTCATCGAAAAGGCCGGCGTCCTCTATGGCACCACGTCCAAAGGCGGCAGCTTCGGCAAAGGCGTCATCTATTCGCTGAGCCCGAACGGCACCGGATTTCAAATCTGGGTCAATTTTGGCGCGGGCCTCGACGATGGCTGGTATCCCGCGGCTGGCGTCGTCAACGGTCGCAACGGAAATTTCTTCGGCACCACCTTTAACGGCGCCAGTGGCGGAACCATCTTCCGTTTCCGGCCCAACTGACCAGCTCCACCCGCCCGCCGCGCGCGATCCAAATCCGACACGCTGCGGGCAAGCCCGGTGGGCCGCCCGTTTCGCGGTAGCGCTCCATCTGTCCCGTGGCCGCGAGCGTAAGCGAGTGGATTCGCCAGGTTCGACCGGCGGTTTGAATTGTGCTGGCGGAGCAGGGCTTCAGCCCAGCAGCCGCCAGCCCGCCTTGCGCCAAACCTGCTGCGCCTCCAGCGCCTGCGTGGCTGAATTTGAAAACACGCCCTAACGCATATTGAAGCTGGTACTGAGCGAGAAGACGGCGCTCACGATCGAGAAGGCGATGAAGCCCACGAAGACGAATACGCCGAGCAGCACACCGCTCGCAATCACCCGGGTGAAGATATTGAGCTCCTCCGAAATCCGCGCCTGGTAGCTGTGGGCGATGTCCTTGAGGCTCGGCACCACGTTGCCGGTGTTCTCGCCCACGGCAAGCCGGTCGAGCACCAGGTCCGGAAAGCAATGCATGCGGTTGAGCGCGAGCGAGAGCGACTCGCCCTCGAGCACGCGCGCCGTCGCCGCGCCAAAGGCGGCCCGGTGTACGCGGTTGGCGATCTGCCGCTCGGTCATTTTTAGCGCCTCGGCGGTGGTGATGCCGTTTTCCAGCAGCACCGCCAGCGTCTGGCTGATGGCGAGCACGGTCCGCGCCACCGCGAACGATCCGAGGAACGGCAGGTGCAGCAGCCAGCCGTCGCTGGTGGCGCGGCCGCTTTCGGTGGCCCGCCAGCGCCAGAACGAGACGCCCAGAAACGCGGCGGCGATGAGCACAAAGACGCCATAGTGCAGGGCAAAACTCGAGAGACCGATCAACAGTTGCGTGGAAACCGGCAGCTTGCCGTGGAGCGAGGTGAGCAGGCTCTGCAGTTTCGGCAGCAGGTAGAACAGGAAGAAGAGAATCACGCCGCCGGCCACGAACATCATGAAGACCGGATAGGCGAGCGCCGACAGGAGCTGGCGGCGCAGTGTCCGTTGCTCGGTGAGGTGGGCGATGAGGCGGGAGAGCGTGTCGTTGATCGAGCCGGTGGTTTCGCCGGCGGCGATGAGGTTGATCGACGAGGCGTCGAACACCTCGGGGAAAGCCGCCATCGCGCGCGAAAGCGGCGCGCCCTCGCTGATGTGTTCCCACAAGCCCGCGCACAGGGCGCGCAGGGCGGGTTCCTTCAGGCGGACGGAGAGGAGCCGCACCGCCTCGCCGGCCGAAAGCCCGCTGTGGGTCAGATCATTGAGGGCCTGCAAAAACGGCAGGCGTTCCTTGCGGCGCGGCACGATCGCGCCGCTCGAGCGGAAAGCGGCCAGCGGCGAGCGGAGAGAACGGCGGGAGGAGGTCGGCGGCGTCGCGGCCGTTGGCTTTCCGCGTTCCGCTTTCCGCTCTCCGCTTTCGTTTCCGCCGGCTTCACTCACCCGCACCGGCGTGAGACCACGCGCCGCGAGCACCCGCAGGGCGTCGCGCCGGGTGGGCGCCTCGAGCGTGGCCGAGACGGCGGCGCCGGAACGGTCGTGGGCGGTGTAGGTGTAGCTGGGCATGGAAACAGAGGGCGGACGACAGAAGTCAGATGGCTGTCAATGCCGGGCGCTCTTCGTAGCCACGAGCGTGAGCGAGTGGAAGCAGATCCACTCGCTCACGCTCGTGGCTACCCGGAGGACAAGAGAGCAGGAGTAAAATCGCCATTACTTGTCGGTCACGGTGATGACGCGCAGCACTTCATCGAGGGTGGTGTAGCCCGCCTGCAC
>Ga0182021_10006257_pt1 | contig 14133 bp, 9 predicted proteins | sample 612E3MmetaG_FD_120493 | JGI IMG/M metagenome (GOLD analysis project Ga0182021, IMG submission 120493) | Permafrost microbial communities from Stordalen Mire, Sweden - 612E3M metaG (Illumina Assembly) | ecosystem: Environmental > Terrestrial > Soil > Wetlands > Permafrost | place: Sweden...
CCCAAGGGAAGGTACAAAGGTGCCAGGTCCACGTCGCGCGTAATGTGCTGGCTAAGGTTCCTCAAAAACTGAAACAAAAAGTGGCTGACGATATTCGCTCGATCTTCTATGCATCCAGCAGGGGGCAGATGACTACCCGGTTCACCCCCACATACATGGGGAATACGACAAAGTTTAACTGGCTGACCTTCTGGGTGACGGTTCACCCCCACATACATGGGGAATACTGTTAAAGTCACCTGTTTTTCTCTCCAATCATCGGTTCACCCCCACATACATGGGGAATACCAATGTCCACTATTTTAGAGGAAATAAAGGTACGGTTCACCCCCACATACATGGGGAATACGCTTGGTCTGCATCAAACTGTTTCGCGCCTTTCGGTTCACCCCCACATACATGGGGAATACTTCGTGGCATTATCTTGCGCCTCCATTTATCCAGGTTCACCCCCACATACATGGGGAATACGCTACAGGTTCAAGTTCTACAGTCCTTCATGCCGGTTCACCCCCACATACATGGGGAATACCACTACGTTTTTTAGTCAGTATATTTTATATACGGTTCACCCCCACATACATGGGGAATACTTAATAGGTTCGGGAACAGGATAGGAACACGTCGGTTCACCCCCACATACATGGGGAATACCTAAGGCGTGAAGGACGGTAGAACCACCACCGCGGTTCACCCCCACATACATGGGGAATACGTGGTGTTTCGGGCGACATCGAGGAAGCAGCTCGGTTCACCCCCACATACATGGGGAATACTGATGGTCAACTGCATAACTGGCAGATCGTTTCGGTTCACCCCCACATACATGGGGAATACGCACGTTATAACTAATTAATATTGACAAGTATCGGTTCACCCCCACATACATGGGGAATACTTCTGATATCGAAATCTTAACCCGGGCTCTAAAGGTTCACCCCCACATACATGGGGAATACGTGGCAATCGGTAGACGTTCGGTTTTGGTGTTCGGTTCACCCCCACATACATGGGGAATACTGATTCGGGTGGGTGAAAAGGCTGAGCTTGCTAGGTTCACCCCCACATACATGGGGAATACGGTTGTTTGAAAGGGGGAGGTTACCCCTCCCCCGGTTCACCCCCACATACATGGGGAATACGGCTTTCGTGGGTGTGGTGACATTCATACTGGCGGTTCACCCCCACATACATGGGGAATACGGGAAAAATCGCACAAGCTAGAACCACTATTCCGGTTCACCCCCACATACATGGGGAATACCCTGATAATAGGGACACGGCTTAGTACCGTTCCGGTTCACCCCCACATACATGGGGAATACTACATTCGAGGATGTAAAACTTCTGGTTCGGACGGTTCACCCCCACATACATGGGGAATACGTGGTATCCTAAGCTATACTCAAATACCTTTGCGGTTCACCCCCACATACATGGGGAATACGAGATTGGTTAGGGATAATACTAGGGATACCACGGTTCACCCCCACATACATGGGGAATACTTTTTGATGTTTCCAATACCAGCAATTATCACCGGTTCACCCCCACATACATGGGGAATACGTTGTTCCCGCGAGCGTAATATTGGGAATCTACGGTTCACCCCCACATACATGGGGAATACCTGATGAATGAAGTCATGGCGGTAAGGCTTATACGGTTCACCCCCACATACATGGGGAATACGCCATTTGAGTCCAAGCGTTTACTCCGTTCCACGGTTCACCCCCACATACATGGGGAATACATAGTTACGGCCATATTTAACAAGGGTGATTTCCGGTTCACCCCCACATACATGGGGAATACTCCATGGTCCGCGCGGAAAAGCGGCTGCAGCACGGTTCACCCCCACATACATGGGGAATACATTATTCTACTAATCGCCGCCGTTTATATTTACGGTTCACCCCCACATACATGGGGAATACGTGATCTCGTATTTTTGCATTACTCTATACTCCGGTTCACCCCCACATACATGGGGAATACGGATGGGCAATAATTACGGACGCCGCAACATTCGGTTCACCCCCACATACATGGGGAATACCCTTGATGTTCCCAATGATAAAAGCACAGCACCGGTTCACCCCCACATACATGGGGAATACTTCTGCGTATTCACTACTTTATAACTCGGATGCGGTTCACCCCCACATACATGGGGAATACTTAAAGCAAAGCGGATTGTTTGCTTATGTGTACGGTTCACCCCCACATACATGGGGAATACTTTAAATTTGTCGCAAAAGGTGAATTGGGCGGCGGTTCACCCCCACATACATGGGGAATACTTCTGTAAAAATAGCTAAGATCAATGCCAGGGCGGTTCACCCCCACATACATGGGGAATACGAGTTAATGCTTGGACTGTCGCAGCTCCCCAGCGGTTCACCCCCACATACATGGGGAATACGCGTCACCTGCTGTTCTGTCAGCCTCATTGTTCCGGTTCACCCCCACATACATGGGGAATACTCAATAACGTGGTTTTCACTGCGGGCAAGTTTACGGTTCACCCCCACATACATGGGGAATACGATTTCCTTGTTGCGGTTGTAGGTGCCGTATGCGGTTCACCCCCACATACATGGGGAATACGTTGCGTGATTCTTCGATACTGATTCGGCCTGCGGTTCACCCCCACATACATGGGGAATACGCAATAACCTCTTCTTTTGTTGGCTCCAGTCCCGGTTCACCCCCACATACATGGGGAATACCACGGTTTTCCCTCCAATTTATCTTGTAATCCCGGTTCACCCCCACATACATGGGGAATACGCCGTTGTTTTTTGCCAACGTTCCCAAAACATCGGTTCACCCCCACATACATGGGGAATACTCTACAAACTCACAGCTAACAGCGTGATGCCCCCTGCCTGACTAAGTGGTTGTAGTGTCAGAAATATTGGTGGCAGGTAAATTAACCGCACGTATATACTCTACCAACGCCAATCCATCCAAATCAATAAACCGTCTGTCTCTTTCACCGAACTGACGATAGGAAAACCCTTGGGGGTTCTGGTCTGTCCAGATTTGCATTACAACCCCGCTATCTTTTGCTTTCTTTATTGCCGTAGCCCACAGTTCATCTCTAACTCTCGCGCTCGGGTTCCCAAGAAAAACCCCCGTCTTCGGTTCCAAAAGCCAGCGTGACAATGCGCCCTTCAAGCTCGTCGGCGTTTTCTCCAATATCATCACTAACACCCAGCACCTCCGCGATGTCAGGCAGAAGCCTATCCATCAGTCTGAATTCGTGGAAAACCTTTCGACATTCCATGCGCACTACTCTTTCCAATTCCGGTGGATTTTGCGCAACAATTCTGAAAGCAGTCGGGATTGTCACTTCAGTTTTGTACAAATCACCAACGTCATAAACAAAACTTAGCATTTTTCCGGTGTGTACAAATCCCAACGCTGCGGAATATCCGGCAGAGAGAATACCGGCATGGCACACCCCATAAAGGCATGCATTTGCCGCCGATAGCGCGCGGTTTATTGGGTCCCCTTTATTCCAATCATCTTGGTCATACTGACGGCCTTTCCATTCTACCCCGTATTTAGCCGAAGCCTCTGCGTAAGTTCTGCGTACACGTATGCCTTCCATCCCGCGGATTTGCTCCAGGCTTACAACAACTGGCATGGATTCGCTGAACCTGAAACGATACATTCGCCAAGCTACTTCTAGTCTCTTCTGCTCGTCACTAACCAGTTTCGCCTGGCGAATCATCCTTCGCGCACTATACGTTCCACCGATGCTTGCCGCGTAGAGCCGAATACCATCCTGCCCTGTCCATGATAACAAGCAATTATTTTGGGAAAGGGATTTCACGGCTGCGTGTGTTACTGTGCTTCCCGGCCCTAACATGATAATGCTTAACTGGTCAATAGGCACTCGTACAGAGCTTTCTCCCTGCTGGAATACCAATCCATTTGCATCAACGTCCAGTCTACCCATTTCCAGGTAAAGGTGACTCCATCTGTCGCGGAAACGCGGTAATTCATGTAAAGTACGCATCTTATTATTCTTTTAGCGGTGCAAGCGACAATAACCCAAACCCGAAACCTTTGGCGGAACCGACACCTTTCTCAACGGTGCCTCTAAAAATGGACTCGTCTGTAATTTTCAGTACGCCTTCAAAGCAAACGGAATAATGTCTAAGTTTGTCGTTGGCTGCACCACTTCTGTCATCGTGGGAAATACCTTCCGGGATAACACGGTACGAAACAATCGAAAAACCTCCCTTTTCTGCTTTTCTGTTCAGCCATGCTAATTGATCTTTTTCTTGAATAAGCCCCACGCGGTAACCGTTCTTCTTCCCCTCTTCCTGCTTCTTTACCGAGGGGTTAGCTCTCAATCTGAAAAACAAGGTTCTCCCGTTTTTTAGGTCGGGAGTAAAATGGTGAAATTCGACTTTATCCAGTAAACATAAGGTAAGATATTCCGCTCGTTGCCAATCCGGCTCCTTTTCCGATTGAACGAAAAGCGAGATTGTTCCAAGACGCTGATTTTCATCAATACGATAGAGCACTCTCCCTGCGCCTTCTTCCGGAAACGCATGGTAAATTGCCTGATGGAGCTGGTACGGGCTGATCAGCAATTCTCTGGTTTTACGCACAGCCGGATTTAATTTTAAGCGAGAAAGATACATGATTCCTCCTTTGCTGCCGGGAGCTCTTTTAGTGTTACCACGTCACTTTGGAGATAACGAAGGTTGAATTGACGATTATCACTCACAAATGATATTGGTTGGTCTTGCTTAATTCGGTCATAAGGTTCTCCGAAATCCAGTTCAATCTCCAATCTTAGAGTTTCGGCCTCAGTTTTATTATAGGGAAGCAGATAGGGAAACGCCTTTAGAGCTTCCGAAAGATTATTGCAGTCGGCCATCAACCCGTCTTTGAGATAGACAGGCAAAGCGGGCACGAAGGATTTTCGTCCCAAAGACAGTTGCCAGAAAGGATTTTGCACAGCGTTATTCACTTCCTGTAATAATTTAAACTCACCTTGTAAAGCTACCAGGAAACAGGCGTCGGAAAGGTAAAAACGGTCAGAGAGTTCGCAAGGTTTTAAGTCCTTCCCATTTGCTTTAATGACATGGAGCGCTGTGTGAAAATCCTTTTTGATGATCCCCTGCCGGTCAACCCGGACTCCCATTTTAAGTCGGGCGAGTTCTGCCAGTCTTTGCATATCGTCCCGAGGTATACCCATTGCGGCGCACAGCAGACCAATCACCCCGGACTTGGATGGTTCCAGGTCAGTATCGCGATTGCTGAAACGGCTTTGGGTCCCCCATGATTGCATCTGCCCGGCAAGCCGTAATAGTAGTACTGCCATTTTTCCCTCCTAACAGCCTGTGGTAATTGTTTCATTCACTTTGGCAATCAGTTTTTCCAGGGTGTCCACAGCATCCAATCCTGCAAGTTTCTTTGCATCAAGAACAAATGCCGGTTTTGCTTTAATGTCCTTATCGCCGTAAACATTAGAGAGTTTGCCCCAATATTCCACCAACTTTTCGATGGATTGCTCCACGAGATCACCAGTTTCCCCTACCCGGACCGGTTTAACGAAAGCATTGGTTAACGACCATGCTCCGGAATCACGGACAACCGCAAAAACAAAAGACGGCGGGTTCTGCGCTGCGAAGGAATGTTGTTTACCAGTGGGTACGGCATTAACTGCGGCACGGATAAAGGCTTCGATAGTTTTTCGCGCCAGTTCTTTATCGCCTCCCAGATTATTTTGTAACTGGTTGCAATCAATATTCGCGTAGCGGTAGAAACAGGCGGAATTGTACTCGACGGTGCCCATCATACCCGCGCCGGCTTCTTCCTCCGGTTTCTTAAGGTCATCCATTGCGGTATAGAAATCAAATTCCACCCCGACCTTGCTGGTAGAGATGGCATGAGCAACCTGGCAAGCAGCGTCCCTGTTTTTATCGGGTAAATCCGCCAGCATCCTTCCGAAGAGAGCTAAATCAGCTGCTTTCCCCCCATCAAGCACTTTGAGTAATTCTTTCCCCAAACCGGATGTTGCTTTCTCTTTTTTACCTTTAGAATCCTTTTCTTCAGTTAGTTCGCCCCAATGTTCGAGTATCAGATCAGTAAGTTTTTCAAATTCCATTTCACCCAAGAAAAACAGATATTGAGTTTTTTCGTCTTTTAAATAAAGCCCCATATTGGAAATAGCTGTGCTTGCAGCTATTTTCGCCTGTTCTTTCTCTTTACCCTTGCTGACTAATCGTTCGGTAACATTATCTACTAATAATTTTGTTCGTTTTGCCAATGCTTCCGGCGGTAGCAAATGGTTTATTCTGAAGTATTCTCTAATGGAGCGTTTAATACATTGGCTGGAAATACGGGCGCGGCGGTAGCCACCGAAATCGCATTCTTTAGGTGAATTAGTATCGTCCCGGTTTAAATTTGACGGCGCGAAATTTTGTAAAATGTGCAATTCGATAATCATTGGTTATTCCTCCTCTAAATTACTATTATTTTCTAAGGCTATTTTTATTGCATTGTGGGAAATTTTCCAGAAACCTCTTGCCCACCTGCGCTGGATTTCCCGGTCTTCTCTTTGCCAGTTCTGCACATCGCTCAACAACTGTGACCAATTAATTGGAATGTCTTTTGATTTCAGCAAGCTTACAATGTGTTGCAGGTGTTTTGGCAAATCATCCAGATGAGAATTCATTAGCGCAACGAGACGTTTTTCGGTACGCTTTTCGATTTCGTCGCGATTATTATTACCAACTGCTTCCAAATCTACTAACATGCGTAGAGATGACCCCAGATTTTGCGATGGATTCTGATGGACATCATTCGTGCCCTGATACCAGCAAGCAAATAGCATAGCAACGAGATAATAAACGTTTTCTTGATCCCCACGTGCTCCAGTTGGGACGTAACGTAAAACCCAGCGGTCCATTTCTCTAGTTGAGCCCGGTGGTTTACCCAACCCCCTGCGTAGGTTCGCCAGCGCCCCAAGATCTTGTTCTTTCACCATTTTCTCCAAATGCGCGATAAACGGGTGAGTCTCAATCCTTACAGCAGTCATTTTTCACCTCCTTCATTTTTATTTTTTAAATATGGTTTCAACATCTCAAATAAACGGTATTGAAATTCGTTTTCTGCAAGAGTAACTGCCTTTAGCATTCTACCTGTACGGTCGAAACTGTTGGTAGCTTCACTAAAAGCATCCATCGCGGCATGACGGATCTCTTTTGCCCACCAGGGTAAAACTTTTTTGCCATACTCATCATCAATTTTGTCTTGGGGTAATTTTAGTAGAAGCTCGTTAAATGAAACACCAAGCTGAGCCCAATAAGGACGGGTGGGAGATAATGATTCGATCAACGCTTTTATAGTGTCCTTATCCGCCTTTTCCGGCTGTTCTGGTTCAAGTATGTTGGAAGCTAACAACTGTAACGGACTTGGGCTGGATTTATCAATTGTCTTACCTTTTTTGTCGTTGATTTCTATTTTAATAAACCCTAAACTAAGAAGCTTCCCAACGTCTTCGGCCAACCCCAAAGCATCTTTGAGAGCACCAAGCAGATTCTCATTCTCTTCTGCAAGATATGCCAGAGGTAACGGTAAACGTTCTTGACGCCAAAGTGCAATACTTGCTCTATCAGATACTAATCCTGAAAGGATGAGATTGCGTGTATCGTTCCATGAAATTTTCCCGGCGTCAGACAACTCATAAAGCCAATTCAATGTTTTAGGTTTAGTCGATGTCTCCGCAACCGACTGAAAAAGTGATAGACTGTTACGCCATACCGCTCTATTTTCATAAAAAGCTAATGCAGGCCAAGGGTCCTGTCCTTTGTTGGGTTTTAATACCTTACGGAAAGCCAGCATGGGTTCTCGCTCGTGAAGGGAATAACCGCTGGGGAATTGGTTCCCTTTCATGATTACAACCTGTTTGACAATACAATCACCGCTTGAATTATATTCGGGAATGAGACGAACGCGGCGACTTTGCCATGTTAGTAAATCCAGATAACCTTTTGGATAACGATCCATCGCCAATGTTTCATCTGAACGTTCCCAAACTGGTGCATCGTCAGATTCAAGTTGAAATGGTTCAGCATCCAGGCGATTATATTTGTGCAAATTTAGAAGTAATGTTTGAAATAAAGTGGTCCCCTGAACCATAGTAACAGCTCCTTTCACCAACGGAGCATTGTCTGCCGACTTAAATATTTTGGGGTCTTGGCCAACTTCGAATGTTAAAAGACCTACAACTGCAAAAGCCTGAAAGGTGACCAGTAATCGCGCAGCTTCAGATGGAGAAACAGATTTGGGTTGAATATCTAACGAATGATCAAACAATGTAGCATTGTTCCCTGTAACGAGTTCATGTACAATATTTGCGATGGATTTAAAATAGGGTTTTTTATTACCGTTGCTATCAGTGATTGAAACAGGCATAGAAGCACATTGATAAAAAGGGTATTTGTCATCAAAGAGGTCAAAACGGGCTCGCCAATGCGCAATATATGTGCCTAACTTTGCTTGATCCAAACAACCAGTACCATTTTTCCATAACGCCCCCCACTCCTCTTCATTTGCTGGACCATAGTTTCGATGGAGCATGGCCAGTAGCAAACGATGCAAAGCCACGGTTACTAAAGGAGAGCTATCACAAATTTCCTTTATAACCTGAGATCGGAATAATGTTTCTTTAATCGAGAGTTCTTCTTTCTTGCCATCTGGAATCATAAGGCAAGGTATCCATTTCTCATCTATCAGATTGAAACTAAACATTGGCTTCCCCCTTTTAGTTGTCTTTTTCAACGACTAAGCCTCGATCATCATCGAGATTAAGTAAAAAACCTTGAAGTTTACATCGTCCGTTTTCATCAAAATATAGTATCCGATGATGTCGTAAAAGTGGTTCCTGGCTCAATATTTGTGGGAATTCGTACTCAGTGTTATTGATTATGATTTCAGTAAGACCATGACGTGATATTGTAACTGAGCGGTTTAAAAGCTGTTTAATCGTTTCTGCGCCGGGTTTGATATCGGCATGCAGAGGCGTTAAATGGCGGTTCTCCATGAAACACTCTGATGGTTTTCCATAAAGGCAAACAACATTTACGGTTGGTTCCGCGAGGCGGGTTAAAGCTTGATGTGCCTGATGAATATCGGGATTATCTTCTTCTCTCGGATCAGAGACTATTTTACTTAACGGGCCGCTGAATCCCGGCCACTTGATGTAACGATTTTCCGCCTCAATTTTCTCAAATTCGAAATCGGATTGTAATTTCTGCCCACTCTCTTGCCACCTGCTCTTTATTGCTGTTGTTTCGTTATCAGGACAATCCATCTTTTCGTCATACACTTTTTCGATTAATCCTTCTACATCGTCCGGTATTTTGACAGGTTTCTTATCTACGAATTCACTTAATGCCAGCCAACTTCGTAAAAGGATATGATAATCATAAACAGCCTCTGTCCCTCCGCCAAAATACGGCACACCGTCATTTAGCTTCGGTCTGCAAATCCACAGCGTCGGTGTCATCAACTTTTCTGGACGTTTAACAGGCGCGTTCATACTATCTACTTTGTGCCTGTGCATTCGCCCGGACCTTTGCAGTAAAAGATCAACCGGGGCCATCTCTGTCACCATCAGGTCAAAATCTATATCAAGGCTTTGCTCGATAATCTGTGTTGCTACTAATACAGCTTTCCGAGGTCGTAATGTTCTATCTTTGCCAAACCGTTTTATTGTTCTTTCCTCACGTTTTTGCCGGTCGCCGTAGAGATAGCGAGCATGGAGCAGATCAAGTTCAGGAAAGCCATCACCGGCATCCTGAACCCGAAAATACTGCTTCAATTGTTGATACACTTTTTGTGCCTGGTCTACAGTATTACAGATAACGGCAGCACAACCACCATCTGCCAATGCTTCTTGCAACTGCTGACCAAGAAGATATTCCTTGCCATTTTCCGGCAAGTCTCCATTTACCATCCGAATATTCAGTTCTTTAGTGGTATCCAGCGAGGTGCCAATCGTTTTAGCATGAGATTCACAGTCATTTGTCCACGAAATGCGTGGATATTTAGTTTCGTCAACTTCGTTTGAAAACAATATTTCCTTTCCGGTCAAACCCTTTTGGTATGCTTGAAGCAAAGCATCTCTTTTGGTTTTGGGTAATGTTGCGGAAAGCAGCACAACTGACGAACCTAATGCCGCCAACCACTCCAGCAAACGTTCCAATAAAGTTGACATATAGGCGTCATAAGCATGCACTTCATCAATAATAATGGTTTTATGGGCCAACCCAAACAATCGTACAAATACATGACGAGTCTGAAGTACTGCCAATAAAGATTGGTCAATCGTACCGACTCCGAAAGGAGATAACAGCCCGCGTTTACGTGAAGTGAACCATTCAGAAGCTACCACTCCCGCATTTACGCTGTCAAAGGTTTTATCATTAGGGTCATCGCTTGCAACGTTTCGTATTTCAAATTTGTCTTTTATCGCCTCAAACTCGGTAGATAGTGATGCGTGGCCATGTAATAGCATTAAGTTTACCGAGTCTGAGGGATACCGTTTCGTGAGATAAGCTTTTACCCGTCCGAACATTTGGTCACTGGTTGCCATAGTTGGCAAGGCAAAATAATAACCTCGTTGTTTCCTGTTCGTAACCCATTTATCCGCGAGGTAAATCGCGGCTTCGGTTTTACCTTCACCCATCGGGGCTTCAATGATGACCAGTCCGGGTTGCTCACTAATATTTTCTGCAAGATTGATAACTTCATTTTGCAATGGTCGAGGAACGAACGACTTGCCATTAGCATCTTTAAAAAGATCTGTAAATATTGCGTCTGTTTGTGCAGGTTTCCAACCTGTCCAGTGCAGCGTTTTTAAGGCGTTCGCAGCTTGATGCTTCGCGTATTCAATATGGGTTTGATAACTATCGTGAGCACTAATAGGAAAGAAGAGTTCATTCGAAGCTATCCAATCAGCCACAGAAGTAAGTCCTGCCAGAAACATAAATAATGCATTTCCTGGTTTACTATTCGGAAGAATTCTATCCCTTGTTTGACAGCTTTCAACCATCTGGTTATACAATTCGGTTCTTATGGTATTCCATTGCCCGTTGCCCAAAAATCGCCGAGTCTCTTGTAGCTCCTCAGAACGAGGAAACGTTCCGTGATGTCCACCAATAGCTATAGCCACTTTTTTACTAAAATCTATGGAAACGGCCTCTTTAAAAAAATCAGGTAGAAGGCATGCACTGGCGACGCCATGATATGTCATTGGTTTACGATTAAATTTAAAGAAGGATTTTTCCAATTCGCCTTTTATTTTTTCGCTCTCACCCTGAAAATCTGGTGTGGCCTTACCGAAATCATGCAAACCCACGAAAAAGGATAGCCATTTCCCTGCTTCAAATTCATTATCACTAAGCTGAAGTTCGCTGGCTACAAAACGTTTAGCACTTTGATGCAGACAATTCTGCCAAATTTGATCAGCAACTGCGGCTGCATCCATCATGTGGCAAAGTAGTGGATAATGATCTTTGTCGTCATCAGATTTCTTTGCCCATAAATTCAGTAAATCGAAAGTTGCCAAATTATCACCTCTTCGGAGAAGCAGAACCGGGTTGATATATATCACACAATTGCTTTGCCCAATTTTTAAACTGTTCCCTGAGTTCTGTCGGTTCCATTACTTCCACGTCTGGGCCCCATCCTCTGATCCAGGGTGTTATTTCTAAGGTGCTTCCGACTAAAATAGTCAGAATACAACCCCCATCCGGGAGGTCTTGTATTTGCTGGGACTGATGCCACGTTGTCTCTTTTACTCGCCGTGTTACATTTGGAGAAAACTTTAGTTTTACCGTAAAGTTGTCTCCCCACATTACGCCCCAACTGGAACCCAGTAGTTTTTCTATATTAAAATCTTCTGGAATATCAAATTCTTCGTCCAAAATAGTGACTTCTTTAATTCGATTCAACTTGAAGGTGGTGGTACCATTTCTATCGGCGCTTTCTCCGTAACCAATGAGGTAAGTGGAATACCCAACCCCGGTCATTTCAATAAAATACGGATTAACCAGCCACTCTTTATCCTTATCCCGGCTGAGTGATTGATAAATAACTTTCATACGCTTTTGGGTTACCCAAGCAATAGCAATTTTCTCGAATACATCTAATTCTTCCAAATCAACTAATCGCTTACCAAAATTCGCAATGCTTTTCCGCAGGTTTATTCCTAAAGATTTAGGCATCGCAGAAGTTAATTTAACCAGCGCACTCTTAATATGGGGATTGTTGTCATCTGTCTGCCGTATAATGAGACGAGCCGCCAAAAACAATCCTAATGCTTCGTAAAGGGAATAGGAAACGGGGGGTAGTACATACTCATTCATAATCCCATAACGGTCATGGCCTTTATTAGTCAGCGGTATATGTAAATCACTTTGAAGAACCAAAAGATCTCGTTGTATAGTGCGGACGGTTGTGTCACATAATTGAGCTAATTCCTTAGATGTTAATCCGGCTTTGTTTTTGTGAAGGAAATGTTGGATTTGAGTTAAACGAACTAACCGGCTCTCGTCAACGTTTTGTCTATACACTATTTCCCCTTGTGACTAATTCAGAATTTAGATTAGTATAACATAAGTTAGCGATAGCTAATGTCGTTTTGCGAAGCTATTGTCGCGGGGAAATAGTTTTCTCTTGTTTTCGGCATTAAATCCGAATTAAAGATTGGTCGCATTTCGTCGTTGTATTTAATAATCCGCTAAAAACTACAAAAGCTCCAGATTGAAGTGAGTTCCGGATAATTACTTTCTTTTCTTTTAAGAAAGTCCCTACCTTTCGCTATAATCCGGTAAGGGATGTTACCCACCTTACCAGGGACCGGCCGGCAGTAGGGGTATTCGTACCGCTCCTCTCCCGTCCGGATGTAACCGCGGTACATTCTCCATAAGCTCTGACGTATAGCAGGAAGAGATAAGGGTAACCCCTTGGCCAGTTCCTGCGCCGATGCCTGCTGCGGTTTGCCCTGTACCTTGTAAGAGTTCAGGGTTTTAAGGATCATGTACTTTGTCCGTTCTCTTTTTGACAACCCTTGCCATCCCAATACGGTATACTAGTTGTTAATCTATGATTGTTAATACAGTAAACTATCTCTTTGTTACCGTGATCTTTCCATAGTTGGGCGATAGATCCAGCGGGTCCGGGGACTTGACCCATTTCTGTGAGGACAAGTCAAGATACCAGTAGGATTTAATAATGTAATCCGGTCCGGACTGCGTGACCTGGCCGGCGTAATAGTACCGGGATGAAGTCTGCACGAGGTAAGGGGCGGTAATGGCACTGGGGATAGTGACGCTTTCCGCTGCGGCCGTTGCAGCCGGTGTCGTGGTGTGCGAAGTAGCGGTAATGACAATCAGGACGATCATCCCGGTAATAACGGCCATCACGCCGAAAGCAATGTACCAATTCCAAGTTTTGAAGAGCCAAATCACGAACCGGAAAGGCGCCGTCACTATCCACCAAAGAAACTGAACCTTTTATTTTTTATCCCATGGCTCATCGGGTATCATCACTTTCCCAAAAGTGATAGGTTGGCTGAAATTGTAGAGGAATTGATGAAACCAAAAAACGCAGAATTAAATGACTATCATTTCACCACACCCGAACCGATAACCTGTAAATGGTGTGGTGCGATTGATATTAAAAAGTTTGGCGTTACCCCCGCCGCGCCCGTTTCATGCCTGACAATAGCAGTATTAAAATCGTTTTATTTCTTGCGACATAATTCGACCACACTGCATTCAAATTTCGTTGAGCATGCAGGACATCGCCGCGCATCAATGGCAACAACCTTGAACTTACCATATGGAATGCAATAAACTTTCTTAAAATTATACCCGATTATTTTACTCAGATGGTTTCTCCGATTCCAATTGCTTCTTGATTATTTCTTCATATCTTTGCCACGCTTCAACCATTTTCTTTACACGAACTGCAGGAGAATCTTCAGGATGAACCAGATCGGCATTAGAACGAAAAACACCGGGAGTATCATCCCAACGCGTTTCCTCAACAGACGCTTTTACTTCATCGGCAATCACATCGGGTTTAACCGGA
>Ga0182021_10006259_pt1 | contig 14132 bp, 10 predicted proteins | sample 612E3MmetaG_FD_120493 | JGI IMG/M metagenome (GOLD analysis project Ga0182021, IMG submission 120493) | Permafrost microbial communities from Stordalen Mire, Sweden - 612E3M metaG (Illumina Assembly) | ecosystem: Environmental > Terrestrial > Soil > Wetlands > Permafrost | place: Sweden...
ACCATCTCAGTGCCTGCCTGGCCAGATCGCCATGGTCATCCTTGAGAATGAGCGGCGTCCAGTACCTGACATACCCGAACCATCCAGGCATCGAAACAGCAAACAGCCCTAACCCCGGCCCAATCGCCGCAAAGTAATGAGGTCTCTTCTTCCCTCTCATACCCACCATCCTACAAGAACCCCCACCCCAAGGTCGACCTGCCCACACCCGTACTTCAATGCAAAATGACAACCCGGTGCCAAGCACCGACAACAGGTTCAAGACGTCGCCGAACCAGACCAAAGTCTTCTTATTATCTTAAAGTGCAGGGCGAGGGGTACTTTTTTCCGTAGAACTCCGCAGTGGACTTAACTCTGAAATATATCGCTCTTTCCACGAGGACCTCGAGGAAAAAACGTACCCCGAGCCCCCCTCGGCTATTGAGGAAGGAGGGAAGTCAGGCGCTGCTCGAGGGAGTTGAACTCGTCGAAGTTCTCGCCGCGGGAGACCATGGTGATCATCTTTCCGTGGTCGTTGGGCACGAGGGTCTGGGTGACGAGGCCCATTTCCCGGTAGCCCTTGATGGCGTTCTTGAACGCTACCCTGCAGAGCGACTCCTCACGCCTTATCGAGCCTTCCTTGAGCATTCTCTCGCCCTCGCTGAAGCAGAACTCGACCGCGTCGTCCACCTTGACGGGCTCCTCGGCGGGAATCGATGTCAGGGCGCGGCTGGCGATGAGATAAGCCTCCAGGTAAGAGTCGAGAAGCGACCGCAGTGTGTCGGCGTACATCTGGTGGTCGAGTTTCCAGGCCTCGGCTTCGCGGGTCGGGCTGAAGATGAACTCCTGCGAGAACACCGTTCTGAGGAATTCGAGGTCATCAGCCTCGCCGTTGCCAGTAGTGCCGGCGACCACGGCGGACATCGAAGCCTCCATGAAGTGACCCAGAGGTATATTCTTGTTGTACTCGAGGAATCGCCTGCCGCTACCTTCCACCCGGTAGACCTCTTCGTCGGCCACCGTGTCACGCGAGACGTGGCCCTCCCTTTCGAACCATTCGACCGCGGCGAGTATGCCCTCCCTGTCACTGTCAACCGACAGCGGAAGCCTGCGCCTCTCGGAGAAGCGCAGCAACTCCTCGACCGCCGACTCGAACTCACCGGAGGAGATAACCGTGGTCCCCGGCGCGAGCAACGCGCACGCCGCCAGCGACCTTGCCGTGACCGGGGTGATCGCATTGACTCCGTCACAGGCGATCTCCGCGGTTCCCTCTAGACCGTGATTGGCGAGCAGGCTCTTGAAGCTCATGGGCGTTCCGAACTTGACGTACGCCCTGCCCAGCCTGGTGTTGATCGACTTGTATATGCGCGCGAAGCCTTTCATGCTCTCGGAGACCTTCCTGCCTCCGGCCATCTCCTTGACGTGCGCGGACTCTTCCGGGACCTTGTCGTAACCCAGGTAGACGGGCACGAGGGTAATGTCGGGGCAGACGCCCATGTTGAGCGATTCCTCGAGTATGCTCAGGTAACCGGTCTTGGGCCTCTGGAGCTTGCCGTCCCTGCTCCGGGTGCCCTCAATGTAAACAACGCTGGTGTAGTTCTCGGCTAGCAGGTACCTGACGTAGGCACCGAACACCTCGCGGTAGACGGTCTCGCCTGCGAACGTCCGCCTCAGGTAAAACGCTCCGGAGTGCCTCAGGAGCCATCCAACGGGCCAGAAGTTGAGGTTGAGCCCGGCCGCCTGCTGCGGCGGTACCATCCCGCACCGGAACAACGTGTAACCGATAAGGAGCGGATCGACGTAGCTCTTATGGCTGCAGATGAGGACGATCCTGGAGCGCGTGTCGCACTCAGAGAGGAACCTTACCCCCTCGCGGTCGACATCGAGCCCGTCGAGGAAGCGGCTGAAAGCGTAATCCACAGCGCGGCAGAAGTACCGGACGACCCCCACCCTGTAATCCGATGCTATCTCGTCGAAATACTCTCTCGCCTCGCCGATGACCGCTTCTCTCGTCATGCCCTCTCGTAGCGCGTAATCCTGCATGTAAGCCGAAAGGACCGGGTCGGCGAGGACACGCCTCTTGACCTCCCACTTGGGAGAGAGCGGCGGCCCGGTGCACGCCCGGCGCTCCGACTCGATGTTGCTCATGAGCCGCACCCTTAGCGCGGCGGCCTGGGAGCACAGGTCACCGGCCTGGTTTTCAGAGATCCATGTGGAGAGGACGAACGGCTTGCAGTTCTTGACCCGTGCGGTGCGGAATGTCCTGAACCAGTTGGTGGTCTTTCTGAACAACTGCAGTGGATGAAACTTGTAAACACGCGCTGCGACCGTAGCCGGAGGCGCTTCGGATACGAGCTGGTGGTGCGCCCGCGCCACGGGTACGACCGTTAGTCCGACGTCGCTCTCGTTCTGTATGGCGATGAGAGCCTCGAGGTCAAAGTTGGGGCCTCCGCCGCCGTCGATGTCCTGGCTCGATGAGATTCCGGCCTTGGAGAGCTTCTCGGCGAGCTTCTGGAGCCTGGGGTTGGCCTCTTTGCCGGCACGCTTGCCCCTCTTGCTCTTCTTCGAGGAAGCGGGCTTTGGTTTGGTCTCGGCGGGAGCGTCGTGGATGATGTTGATGGGCCCGGTGTTGCGGAGCCGGGCGGCAAGGTACATCTTTTGGCGCAACCCCGCTTCGGGCAACACGAATACCGTGAGCGGCGAGGCGATCACCCACGCGGCGCGCTGCGGATCACCGGAGAGGACGGGCCCGCTATACGTTCCGTGCTCGAGCGGGCGCATGAACACGAACAGGGCCTTGATGATCTGCGCCTTGACCCGATTGGGTTTCCACGCGAAGAATCCCTGGACGATATCGGTGGTCTGCCGGTAATCAAGCTTCCTCTCCACTGCGACCGCTGGCTCTGTCGCTGCCCCTTTCAAAACCGTTACCCCCCTGGTTCTTCCACGGGTTCAAACCCCCGCGTTGCTGCTATCCGGTAAGAAATCTCTTATTCGCGCTTCTGTCCCCTCGCGTTCCGCGAAGTTGTCACCGGGCACGATGCTCTTGCTGATGGTCCCCTCATCATCGGGCAGTTCGACCTCTTTTGCGAGCCCCATCTTCGTGTAACATTTGACCGCGTTCTTGAACGCGATCCTTGACAGGGATTCCTCGCGTCGGATAGATCCGTCATGGAGCATTCGCTCGCCTTCGGCGAAGCAGAGGTCGACCGCTTCGTCCCGCGTAACCGGTCTATCGAACTCGAGGCGCCCCATGGCCCGACATGCCACGAGGTAGCCCTCGAGATATGAATCGAGGAGCGAACACAATACGCCGGAATAGGCCTTGTAGTCCAGTTTCCAGGCCTCGTCGGCGCGGCTCGGGCTGAAGACGAACTCCTCGCCGAAGAGGTGTCTGAGGAATCGAACCGATTCCTCGGAACGCCATCCGTCAGCCGCCCCACCGGCTTGCGACCGCTCGGCGACCGCGGCCAGGGCCGGCTCCAGGAAATGAGCGAGCTGTATGTTCTTGTTGTACTCGAGGAACCTCCGGTTGTAACCTTCGACCCGAAATCCGTTTTCGCCGCTTGCCGCCGCGGGAACGACGTAGCCTTCCTCCACCAGAAGGTCCATGGCCGCTCCTACGCCGTCGAAATCGGCATCGAGGGCCATCGGTAGCCTCCGCCGCTCGCAGTAGCGCAGGAGGTCCCTGACACCCTCCTCGTACCGGGTCTCGGAGACCCAGTTCGTTCCCGGCGCCAGCAGTGCGCACCCCGCGAGCGACCTTCCGGTCACCACGGTTATGCGGTTTATCTCGTCGCATGCGACCTCCGCGGCGCCCCTGAGGCCGTGCTCGTCGAGCAGCGCCCGGAAACTCATCGGGGTTCCGAACTTTACGTACGCTTTCCCCAGCTTCGTCCGCTGAGAGGCGATGAAGCCGGCAAAGAAGCCCATCGTCTCTGAGGCCTTCCTCGTCCCCGCCATCTCCCGGACGTGGGACGCTTCATCCGGTATCTTGTCGAAGCCCATGTAGACCGGCACCAGGGTTATGTCAGGGCAGACGCCCATACGCAGGGCGTCCTCGAGGATCCCCATGTAGCCTATCTTGGGTTTCGCCAGCTTGCCGTCCCTCGTCCTCGTGCCCTCGATGTAGACGACGGTGGTGTAGTTCTCGGCGAGCAGGTACCTGACGTACGCGCAGAAGACCTCCTTGTATAGCGTCTCACCCATGAAGGTGCGCCGTATGTAGAACGCGCCCGAATGCCTCAGGAGCCATCCCATGGGCCAGAAGTCCATGTTCTGCCCCGCGGCCTGCTGCGGTGGCACCATCCCCGAGCGGAACATGGTATAGCCGATGAGCAGCGAATCCGCGTAGCTCTTGTGGTCGCAGACCATCACGATGCGGGACCGGTTATCGCACTCGGCGAGGAACCTTATGCCTTCCCGGTCCACTTCCACACCTGTCAGGAACTTATCGAAGAGGTAGTCTACAACGCGCACGAAGTATCTCGCGACGCCTACCCTGTACTCTGACTGGATCTCTTCCACATAGTCACGGGCCCGTGCGATGACCGCCTCGCGCGTCATGCCTTCGCGAAGCGCGAACTCCTGCATGTAAACAGCCAGGACCGGGTCGGACAGCACGCGCCGCCTGACCTCCCACTTAGAGGGGAGAGGGGGTCCGGTGCACGCGCGGCGCTCGGACTCGATGTGGCTCATGAGCTCGTGCCGGAGCTCAGCGGACTGAGTGCACAGATCCTCATAGGGATTCGCCTCCAGCCACCGTGAGAGCACGACGGGGCGGCAGTTCTTGACCCTACCGTTACGGAAGGTCCTGACCCAGTTGGTCACTTTCCTGACCACCTGCATTGGTGTGAACTTGTACACCTTCGCCGCCATCGTCGCGGGTGGAGCGTCCGGGGTGAGCTGGTGGTGAGCCCTGGCGCACGGTACGACCGTCAGCGCAAGGTCACTCTCTTTCTGAATGGCAATCAGGGCCTCGAGATCGAAGTCACAACCGCCGCTCGCGCTCCTGTGATGCTCCGAGGCCGCCCGGCCGGTCTTCCCGCCCTTGCCATGGCGACCCCCGGTCTTCTTGTCGCCGCCGGAAGCGGGGGATTTGCCGTGCTTCACCTCAGCCCGACCGACAGGCGGGTCCTGGATGATGTTGATCGGCCCGGTGCTCCTCAACCTGGCTGCCAGGAAAAGCCTGTGGCGTCTCCCGGCTTCCGCCAGCACGAACACCGTCAGTGGAGAGGCGATGACCCAGGCGGCCCTGTGCGGCTCACCTGACAGGCTCCTGCCGCCGTATGCGCCCTGTTCCAGCGGATGCATGAACCGCGAGAGCGCCCGCACGACAACGGCGCTCACCGGGTCGGGCTTCCAGGCGAAGAAGCCTTGGATGGCGTCCGCCGTTTCGCGGTAGTTGAGCTTTCGATCGGTTTTCTTTACGGGTTCGAGCGCTGTCCCCTTCAACGTCTTACCCCCTTATTGCCATGTGCAACTTCGACCTTCGCCCCCAGCTCCACCGCGACTCGATCCTCGCGCATCACAGGGGGACCCTGTCGCGGGGAGCCACAACCGGGCTGGAACCCGGGCGCTCCTCGTGTTTCATCTTGCTGTTCCATGCGACGTCCATGAGCGCCTCGAGGCGGGTCTGCATGCCCGCCCTTCCGGTCTGTTCATCGACGGATATTGAAAGGATCGGGATGTCGAACTCGTTTGAAATACGCATGAAGACGGTCTTGGATATTACCTCCGGAAGGCAGGTAAACGGAAAGAAATGGACTATCGCGTCAAAGCCCCTGCGGGCGAACTGGACCGTCGCACCGACCGAGATATGGCCGTGCCCTCCCACCTCGTGACAGAGGAAAGGAGACGCGGCCTTGTTTATCTCCGGGGTGTTGTAGCCCAGCACCGGGTTGCGCCCCAGGGGTGTGAAGACGTCCGACATGTGAAGAGAGCGCTCCACCGTGGCGCCATGTCGTGCCAGCCATCGGACCACGTCGAAGTTGAAGTACGGCTCAATGCTCATCAACAGCTCGCCGACCAGTCCTACCTTTATATAAGGGCGCTCGAGGTCAACCGGCACCCGGGCAAAGCGATCGGCGATCCACTCACGGGCCTCGTCTATCTCGAGCCTGGTCCGGGCGGCATCCAGCACGGAAAGGCATTCCGCGATAGCTTTGTCGGTAGCGCTTTCCTCCGACTCGAGAGCGCGTACGGCCATCGCCTGTTTTTCGATCTCGTCGAACGCCCAGCCCTTTCTGAGCGAAAGGGTCATGTCCCTCGCCATCCCCGCCAGCCCCTTGTTCGCAGCGGGAACGATGAGCCGGACATTCCTGAAGAAATCGAGGGGCGCATCGCGGGGGCCGTCGAAGGTGATGATCCTGAAGCTGTACCCTTCGCGCTCCAGGACGCGCCTCATTATCTCCGCGAAATAGTTGAACCGGCACGGGCCGAACCCCGCCGCCATCATGATCGTATCGGCACCGAGCTCGATGGCTTCGACCGAGCTGCCTATCAGCACCTTGCACGGGAAGCATACGTGTTCGGGCGACAAGGTGACCCCGAGCTCAACGGTGCGCTCGCTGTACTCAGGCGCCTGCACGAACCCCAGTCCCAGTCGAGAGCACATGTCCCTGGCCATATATTCGGTGCTTCCGCACTTGGGGACGGTGATGTTCATCGTGCTCCTCCAGCCGCACTGGACGGGTCATTGGCGGACGCATACCGGAGCATGTCCAGGAACGCTTCGATCCTGGTCACGAGCCCGCCCTCCCCGGAGTGTTCGTCGAGCGTTATGCTCATGAGCGGCACGGACTTCTCGCGGCCGAACTGGTCTTCTATGAGAGCTCCGATCATTGAACCGGGGCCGCACGCGAACGAGGAAAGGTAGATTACGCCCGCGACGGACCTGCTCCTGCTCCAGTGCAGGACGGCGCCGACGATGTCGCTCTCTGAATCCCAGCGTATCTTCCTCTCGAGCGTCTTGAGCTCACGCCTGATCAATCGCCTTGGGACTTTCTCGACGACCAGGGGGCTGGCGCCCATGACCCTGATGCGGTCCAGGAGCCCCATCGACACGCGTGGGTCCTGAAGGTTGTACACGTGTCCCGCTACGCCCACATTGAAACCCGCATCAGTGGTCGCGGCACCGGCGAGGGGCGCCATGCAGGACTTGAGGCTGGCGAGCATCGCTTTCACCGCCGCCCGTGCCGCGCTCTGGCTTGCCCCAAACCGCAACGCCATCTCGTACCAGTCATTCACCCACTTGTGCCGCCGGTCGGCGAGATCCATGACGGGAGCAAAGATCGGTGGCAGGTCATGGTCTATCGCGCGCGCGATGTCGGGCAGCCCGAGGTATTTCGGGCACGATTTCATTCCACGGTTCTGCGTGACTACCCTCGGAACCAGGATCGCGTCAGCGGCTTCCTTGAGCTTCAGCAGATGGCCGGTAAAAACTTTCACGGGGAGGCAGGACTCGTTGTCGGTGTGAGCGGTGCCGCTGGTGAGGATCTCGCCCGTCGTCGTGGACGACACGACAGGCTCGAGCCCAAGCGTTTCGATGAAAGACTTCCACGCGTCACCGTACTGGTGGAACAGCAGAGCCCTTGGCAAGCCGATCCTGGTCACGCTTCCACCCCTTTCATGCTGAAAGAAGCGAACGCGCGTGCTGGGCGCATTACGTCACCGCCTGCAGTTCCGCGCGAGCATGCAAGCTCTTGGCCTTGTTGCTCCATGCCAGATCCAGAAGAGCCTCGAGGCGGGTCTCCACACCCGCCTTCCCGGTCTGTTCGTCGATGCTCAGGGAAAGCACCGGCATCTCCAACTCTTGCGAAACGCGACCGAGGACTCCCTTGGCGATCACCTCGGGCATGCACGTGAAAGGCAGAAAATGAACCACCGCGTCGAAGCCCCTGCGGGCGAATATGACCGAGGATCCCACCGTTAGTAGCCCGTCGCCTCCGACCTCGTGGCTGAGGTACGGTTTCGCCATGCGCGCCACCATGTGCTCCGGGTAGCCGAATACCGGGTTGCGATGGAACGGGTCGCAGGTGTCCGAGATGGTCACCGACCTCTCGACTACGACGTTGCGCCTGCCCAGCCAGTGCTCGATGTCGAAGTTGAAGAACGTCTCGAGCACAACGAATATCTCACCGACGAGGCCGACCTTGAGGTGCGGCCGGTCCCACTCGATCTCGACCTCCCTGAAGCGCGCGTCGCCCTCTTTCCTGGCCGCGCTCAGCTCCTTCCTGGTGAACGCCCTGGAGACGATCTCCTGGGCGTCGGCGAGCGCCTCGTCAACTGAGCCGGCCACCACCTCGAGTCCACGGAGCTGAAGCGCACGCTTGTCGAGCATGTCCAACAGGAGGACTTTACTCAGCGTCAGGTACAGCTCACGCGCGAGCGTGCCGAAGCCTACCTGCTCCCTGGGGATGACCGACCGGATGCTGTCGTGGAAAGCCCTCAGGGAGACCGATGGCGGCTCGAGCACGACCATCCGGAAGTCGTGTCCCTCTCGCTCGAGGATGCGCCGCTGAATCTCGCCGTAGTAACCGAACCGGCACGGACCGTGTCCTCCGCCGGTGACGAGAGTATCGGCGCCCATCGCGAGCGCGCCGACAAAAGTACCGAGGACGGCCTTCAGGGGAAGGCACGCGAACTCGGGGGCCAGCGCCGCTCCGATCTCCATGGTCTGCTCCGTAAACGGAGGCGTCTCCAGGTAATCGAGGTCGAACCTCTGGACCATGTCCTTTATTATGAGAGACAGGTTTCCCATCCGTGGGACTGCGATCTTCACGTCAGGCACCCCCGCTCGCGCCGTCCGCCGACGGGGTCGCATGCGCGCGTGAAGCGTACTTGAGCATATCGACGAACGCTTCCAGTCGAGTCACGAGCCCCGCCTCCGCGGCATGCTCATCGAGGGTGATCGTCATCAGAGGAACCGACCTCTCGCGGTCCAGCTGGTCTTCGAGGAGAGCTCCGACCATCGAGCCGGGGCCGCAGGCGAACGACGTCACGTAGAGTATCCCCGACACCGACGCCGTCCGGCTCCAATGCAGGACCGAGCCGGCGAGCTTGCTCTCGAACCCCCAGAATATCTCGCGGGACAGCGTGCGCGCGTTGGCAAGCGCATTGTTATGTTGTACCTCGTCGATGGTCACCGGAGTCGCGCCCAGCTTGCGGATGCGGTCGAGCATGCCCATTGAGACCCGGGAGTCGTATACGTTGTACACGTGCCCGGCAACGCCCACCCTGAGGCCGCCCTTCTCGTAAGATTCGTCCACGAGCGACTTGTGGTGGTGGTACAGGTTCTGCAGCAGGCCACTCACGGCGGATACCGACGAGAGCCAGCTTCCTCCAAGGGCGCGGGCGGTGTCGTACCACTCGCGTGCCCAGAGATATCGCCTGTCGCCCATGTCCAGCCGGGGCGCCAGTACCGGTGGCATATCAGGAGTGAGGGAGCGGGCCAGGTCGGGGAGACCCATGAACTTGGGGCAGGCGCACATGCCGTACTCCTCGCTCACGACCCGTGGGACCAGGACGACGTCGACCCGCTCCTTCAACCAAAGCATGTGTCCCGAAAAGACCTTGACCGGCAGGCACGTCTCGTTGTCCGCGTGGACGGCGCCGGTTGTGATCGTGTTTCCTGTCGTTTCCTCGGAGACAACGGCCTCAACGCCCACCGTCTCGAGGAACTGAAGCCAGTACTCACCGTAATGGTGGTATAGCATTGCCCTGGGGATGCCGACCCTCATTCTGGTGCCACCCCCATGCCAGGCTTGAAGCTGAACGATGGCAACTGCTCGGCGAGCTTCGCCAGCGGCCGGTTATCGGCGTGCATCACAGGCGGCGTGGCGCTGCACGCGGCCTGGAGAATCACACGTGGGTTCTCTGCGCCTGCCATGACCGACCAGACAGCCTCGAGTAGCTTGAGGTCGAGGCCGAGAGCGCGGCTGCGCCTGAGCGCCTCCTGCGCCGTCTGGGATCCTTCCCTTACTCCGCGAGCTTCTTCGTTCTCCCCGGCACGCCCGGCTATCATGCGCCCAAGGTCGTGGTTGCGGCTCAGTGGAGACGAGCATGTCGCGATAAAATCACCGATGCCCGCCGGGGTCATCACCACGGACGGGTCACCACCGACCGCGTGGGCGAAGCTGGATGTCTCAGCCAGGCCGCGCCATATGAGGACGGCCGTAGCGTTATCACCCCAACGGAGCCCCGTGGCTATGCCGCAACCAACGGCGTAGACGTTCTTGAGCGCGCCGGACACCTGGGCTCCCAGCGGGTCGTGGTACGGCATGAGCGACAGCAGCGGGTGCGACAACCTTGCGGCTATCTTCTTTACGGCACCGGCATCGCTCCCTGCCAGCAGGGAGACCGTCGGCATGCCTTCACAGATCTCGCGGGCGAGGTTCGGGCCGGAAAGGACCATCGCGTCGCGACTCCCACGCCTTCCCCCGGGCGGGTTCTCCTGGCGCCAGACCTCCAGGCTGAGAAGGCCGGTGTTCTGCTCGAGCCCCTTGGTGGCGAGCACGACCGAGAGCCTGTCCGCGAACAATCCCCTCAGGTCCTGCGCTACCCTCCGGGTCACATGCGAGGGCACAGCGATTATGAGCACGGAAGCGTCGTCGACCGCGCGCTCGAGCGACGACGTCGCAAACACGTTCCTCGGCAGCCTGAAATCGTCAAGGTACCTGGAGTTGGTCTGGAAGCGTGCTATCTCTTCGCATACGTCGACCTCCGGAGTGAAGAGATTGACGCGTGCGAAATTCGAGGCCTGCAGGGACGCCAGCGTGGTGCCCCAGCACCCCGCGCCTATCACTGCCAGAGTACCGCTGTCCCTGTCATTTTGAGTTTCTGTTCTTACGTTCATTTTGCACCTTCTGCCGGCCGATTCGCGGCCGGCCCCCGATAGTGAGTCCGCCGGTTTACAGTGAAGCTTCAGGCAGTGCCGATCGGCGCGAGCCCATCGTCGCCGTCGGTGGCGGCACCCGGTGCTCTACCGAGCACCCACCTGACGATGGCAAGCGCCACCGCGGCGGTAACGCCGAGCCCGGCGGCTCCCACCACAAGGAACATATTGCGCCGGCCATGCTCGACCTCAACCAGGTGATCCTCGATTGGCGCAACACTCGACAGCAGGTACGCCATCACTGTATCTACCAGGTCTTCAGGGGCGCGCACCGAGCCGAATTCGGACAGGGCCTCTATCAGGGTCTCCATCCTGCCGAGGTAACCGGCGCACTCCTTGCACTTCCTTGCGTGGCGCTTGAGCAACAGCCACTTGACCCTTCCAAGGTCACCGTCGCCCAGTTCGTCAATAGCGCCAACCGCCCTGTCGCAACTGCTGTCCATCACGCTAGACCACTCCTTCCAGAGCTTCGCAGAGCAGGCCCCTCGCGCGATGGCCCCAGGTCTTGGCCGTGTTCCTGGGTACCCCGAGCACACGCCCTATCTCCGCATAGCTCACGCCCTCCATGTGATGCAGTACTATAGCAACCCGGTAATGATCCGGAAGCTGCTCGAGCGCGTCCCACACGAGACCTGATGTTTCGTTGGTCACGCTTACGTTCTCAGGTATATCAGTCTCGGGGCCGGGAAGCTCGATGACGACTCCGTATTCGCCCTGGTTGCCGTAAGAGTCACCAGCGGCGGCGGCAACCTCGACGGGAATGTCGCGGACCCGGCCTCGTCGCCTCAGGTGGTCGATGGAAGCATTGGCGCCTATGCGGTATAACCACGCACGGAAAGGCATCCTGGAGTTGAAGGTATCGATGCCTTCGAACGCATTTATAAAAGTCTCCTGCGCCAAGTCTTTTGCCTCCTCGCGGTCACCTACCATCCGGTAAGCGATGCCATACACAGGGTCCTGGTACTTGCGCACAAGGCACTCGAACGCCCCCGCATCGCCTTCCCGGCACCGCTTGACCAGGCGGGCATCATCACGCCCGTCCCGGGATAACCTCGTATTCGGCATGCCTGTCCCTTTTTCCCCGACTCGCCATTGGCTTTACTCATACTATACGCAAGCACGCGCCGAGTGGTTTCAAGTTCCGCCAATAATGGCATGAAACCCGCATTGCCGCGATGTTCCGCGCTCCCTTCGGGAACCATTCCGTGCGAGGTGCCAAAGACACTTCGGAAGCAACGGGTGCATGGAGTGAAAAGAGGATATCATATCGTCAGGGTTGTAGAAACAGCTCCGGAAGGATCGCTTCAAACCTACTATTACTAAAGGCATTTCCCGATACTTCAAGAGAGGGACGAACCGGACGCAACCTGCGGGGTGGGAGTCCCCTCTGGTATCATTAATATGGCCAAGAAAGGCCAGTAATACAAGCATTCGGGAGGAACAGATAGATGAGCAGATCCAGATCCGAGAATATAAACAAGATAAAGTCCAAGCCGTACGACATCCTCGTGATCGGTGGAGGCGTCACCGGCGCGTGCATCGCGCGAGACGCGGCGCTGCGCGGCTTCTCCACGGCCTGCATCGATAAGAACGACTGGGCGTTCGGCACCAGCAGCCGCTCGTCAAAGATGATACACGGGGGCATCCGCTACCTCGAGATGTTCGACTTCAAGCTGGTCTTCGAAGCGTGCCGGGAGCGGCGGCAGTTACTCCTGAACGCGCCCCACCTCGTATACCCCCAGGCGTTCACTTTCCCCATATACAAAGGCGACAAGAACGGTATATTCATGATCGAGTCCGGGCTGATCCTCTACGACATGCTGGCACTTTTCAGGAACGTCAAGAACCACCGCATGTACCTGCGGGACAAGGCGCTCGAGATCGAAGAGGGCCTGAACAGCGACCGGCTCAAGGCGATGGGCATCTTCTTCGACTGCTCGACCGATGACGCCAGGCTCACCCTGGCGTTCGCCCTCACGGCTCTCGAGGCCGGGGCCGATTGCGCCAACTACGTCGAAGTGGTCAACCTGCTCAAGAACAGCGACAACATCGACGGCGCCAAAGTGAGGGACGTGCTCAGCGGCGACGAGTTCGACGTCGAGGCCCGGCTGGTGATCAACGCGGCGGGAGCCTGGGGGGACAGGGTCTGCGAGCTCGACGAGCCGGGCGCCCCCGAGAAGCTCCACCTGACAAAAGGCTCACACATAATGGTCCCCCGCGGCAGGGCAAAGACCGAGAACGCCATGCCTGTCGTCAGCCCGTCCGACGACAGGATGATGTTCCTGATACCGCGCGGGCATTTCTCACTCATAGGCACCACCGACATCTACTACCACGAAGACCTCGACAGGCCGTTTGCGACCAAAGACGAGGTCGAATACATACTCGAAGCCGCAAACTGCGCTCTGCCACGCGCTCACCTCGACAAAGGTGACATCATCAGCACCTACTCCGGCCTGAGGCCGCTCGTCATGCAGGAGGGCGGAGAAGACGTGGCGGCAAGTGCCGTCTCGCGCGAGCATCGCATCTACGAGGGTCACTCCGGCCTCCTGACCATCGCCGGAGGCAAGCTCACGACCTCACGTTCCATGGCCGAGGAGATGGTCGACATGGCCGCGCGCAAGCTCCTCAAGGAGCACGGGGTGCGGGCTGTCACGGGTTGCCGCACGAAGAACAACCCCATCCTCGGCACACCTGCCCCGGATACGGTCGCGCGGGTGCGCGCGCTCTCCACGAAGCTCAGCTTCGACGACGACATACTGAAGGGGCTCTTCAAGCAGGGCACCGACGCCCTCCAGGTCCTTGCCATGATCGACAAAGACGCCTCGCTCGCCGGCCGCCTCTCGCCGGAAGTACCATACATCAAGGCGCAAGTCCGTTTCGCGGCCGAGAGCGAGATGGCTTACACCGTTGACGACTTCCTGGTGCGCAGGACCGAGATCTACTACACGGCCGCTGACCAGGGTCTCTCCGTCGCGCCCATCGTGGCGGACCTGATGGCCCAGGTAAGAGGCTGGGACGACAAAGAAAAAGCCCGCCAGTTGGACGCGTACCGCGAGACCGTGGCGCTTTCCAGGCGATACCTCGAATAAGCCCACTGACCGCACCGCATCAAGAGGTAATAGCGCTCGATCATAGAACCATGCCGTCAACCGGGTGACTTCGGAGGGCGACTGGATTGAACGGTGCCATGTTCCTCGATCGGATTGATGCGGGAAAGCGGCTCATCGGAAGAAAGAAGACCATGAGGCTCCCGCTA
>Ga0182021_10006261_pt1 | contig 14131 bp, 8 predicted proteins | sample 612E3MmetaG_FD_120493 | JGI IMG/M metagenome (GOLD analysis project Ga0182021, IMG submission 120493) | Permafrost microbial communities from Stordalen Mire, Sweden - 612E3M metaG (Illumina Assembly) | ecosystem: Environmental > Terrestrial > Soil > Wetlands > Permafrost | place: Sweden...
CCCATCATTGCGGAGAACCGGATCCGCGAGGCGATGGAGCAGGGAGAGTTTGAGAATCTCGAGGGCGCGGGCCGGCCGTTTCACGATCTCGACGGCCATGATGCTCCAGATTGGTGGATCACACGCAAGCTGAAGCGCGAATGGTTGAGCGCCGGGGATGCCGCGCTTCTCGTTCATCCCGACGACGTCGATGGTCTGGCCCGCTCAATGCGGCGGGGACTCGAGGATCGGGAATTGCGGAAGGCCCTGATCGATAAGGGTTTGAAGCGGGCCCGCCGGTATTCCTGGTCCAGGACGGCCGATCTCACCTGGGCCCTTTATCGAAGCACGGCCGGGGAATCCGGGCGATGACCGGATCCGTACGAATGCGGAGCGCGAAGGAGCTTGCCGGATGTTCGGAATCCTGATGACACTGCTTGTGGCCCGCAGCGCCCTGGAAGTCTTCACCAACGTCAACCTCGGTCCGCTTCGATTGAATGTTCCCGGGCTCACCAGCCTGGCCGTCCTCGGCTTAGCTGCCTGGCTGCTCATCCGCCGAAGAAACGTGGCCTGGCATCCCCTCGCTACGGGCTGGATTGTCTGGCTCGTCGTTCTGCTTCCGTTCGTTTTTCTCAGTTGCCGAGCTTTCGGACATGAAGGCCTGATGGCTATTCGGGAATGGGTTCGGCTCCTGTCCATCGCCGCGGTCTTCCTCCTGGCCTACAACCTCCGCCCTAAGGAGGGCCGGCGGAGCGGTCTTCGCCTCTTGTTCCTCGGGCTTCCCATTCCGCTTGCCGTCGCCCTGTACCAACTGATCTTCCGAAAGGGATGGGTCATAGGCACGGAATTCCGCCTGATGGGAACGCTGTCCCATCCGAATTCCCTTGGTGTGCTCCTCGTTTTCTTCATCGCTTTGACCTATGGCCGGTCGCGCACCTCTTCCCATCCCTTGTGGACCGTCCTGATCGCGATCGAGATGGTCTTTCTTGTCGGCACGTTGAATATCGGAGGATTTCTCATGCTGGGGGCTCTCTGGGCCTGGCTATTCCTCCGCGAGGAAGCCCGCGGCCGGGCCGTCGTCGTGGGCCTCTGCGCCCTTTTCGTCTTGACGCTTCTGACCAACCGGCAGGCGCCGGCCAAGGTGGAGACAGCCGGGTCGACGTTTCTGACCAACCGGCGGGCGCCGGCCGAAGCGAAGACGGTCCCATCGATCGCTCCCTCCACGATCATCCCGGCCGACGCGGCGAAGAGCTACAGTAGCTCTATGGGCTGGCGGTTCGGCAATTGGGCCAACCTGATCGATCTATGGAAGAAAAAGCCCTGGTTGGGGTACGGCCTGCATACGACCTCCCTGATCAACCCCTGGAAGACCGACCAGAAGATCGGGTTCGCGCCCCACAACGACTTCGTCCGCTATCTCGTCGAAACGGGAGCGGTGGGCTTTCTCGCCTTCTGCGGCTTCATCCTTTTCTCGGGCATCGAGATGCTGAAAGCCGCCTTGAGAGCGCGCCCTGTCCGCGGGGCGCCCCTGCTCTGGATCCTGACGGGCGTCTTCCTGGCATGGCAGGGCGGTAGCATGGGCGACAATCTGATCTCGACGACGGTTTTTCAGTACTATTTCTGGGGCGCCCTCGGCTTCGCCTTGCGGGAGGAAGAAGCCGCGGAGCGGCGATTCCGGGATGAGGGCGCCTCCCGCCAGGTCTGGACGACGGTATATCCAATCGATGACCGGGGGGCAAAAATTGGAGGCATCGAGACCTATATTCGGCGGTTCATCCAAGCCATACCGTTCGAGGGAGAGTTGAGAATCATCGGCATCACTGCGAAAAGGGGGGGGTTGGCCAAGGGCGTTTGGCACACGATTCCGTTCGAGGGGAGAACGATCCGATTCTTTCCGGCGTTGAGAGTCGCGGATCCTAATCGGCGGACGAAGATCCCCCTCTTTTTCCGTTTCACGGCCGCGTTGGCGGTGCGCCCGGGTCTTCTGGCCAGAGAAAGGGGCTTTTGGATCTTCCACCGGATCGAGCCTCTCCTGGTCTTGGGCCGCGTTCCTGGGAAAAAAGTCCTCATCGTGCACGGCGACCCTCGCCATCTCGGCGACCCCGCATGTGAAAGCCGTTGGCGGAGGATTCGAAGCCTTTACGGATGTCTCGAGCGACGCCTGATTCCCAGGCTGGACAGGGTCTTCGTCGTAAGCCGGCCCGCTTTGGAAACGATGCGGAAACTCTATCCCTCCAGGGCGGATCGCTTCGCCTTTTTGCCGACGGCGTATGATTCCGCCGTTTTCAATCGACGGCCGGACGCCGACAGGTCGGTCTTACGGACCCGCCGCGGCCTTCCCGGGGACGGGCGCTTGGTCCTTTCCGTCGGGCGGCTGGAAAAGGCGAAGGACCCGTTTCTCCTCCTGGACGTGTTCCGCCGTTTGCTCGACCGATATCCCGACGTCCGTCTTGTCGTCGTCGGCCGCGGGCAACTGGAGTCCGCGCTGAAGGCGAAGAGCGAGGCTCTAGGTCTCGTGGACCGGGTCATTTGGATGGGACCCCGGCCGCCGTCGGAAATCGCGGACCTCATGCGGGCGGCGGATGTCCTTCTCCTGACTTCAGCTTTCGAGGCCATGCCTGTGGCCGTCTTGGAAGCCTTGGCCTGCGGCCTCCCCGTCGTCTCTCCCGACTTGGGCGAGATGAGAAGTCTGGTCACAGACGAGACAATGGGGCTTCTCACCCCCTCGCGTGATCCGGAGAAGCTCGCGGCCTCGGCCGCCGCCGTGTTGGCTCGGCTCCGCCCAACCGCCGGGATATCTTCCCGCGTCGGCGAATTCGCGGCGGAAACCGTTTTTCGGAACTTGGAGCTGGAACTCCGAGAATTGGTCCGGCCCACCTCGAGCGACCCCTTATGAGAATCGGATACGACGCCACGTCGCTTTGCCGGAGGATAACGGTAATCGAGTCGTATGCCTTGAATCTCATCAAGGCCCTCTTGGAATGCGACACGGAGAACCAATACGTTCTTTTTTTTCGTCGTGAAGTCCACCCCGAGCTGAAAGCTTATAAGGATCGGGCGAAAATGCTGATCGGTCCGTCTTCCCAGGTTGTCTGTGAACAGCTCTGGCTTCCGTTCGTCCGGCGCCGGCAGCGCCTCGATCTCATGCATTTTCCCGCCTTTCCGCCCGGCCCGCTGACGCGCGAGCCATTCGTCATGACCGTTTTCGACGGGACGCTATGGCGGAATCCCGACTGGCTCTCCTGGAAGGCTCGGCGCTATATGGCCCCGTTGACCCGCTTGGCGGCCCGGAGGGCGAAAAAAGTCCTGACGATTTCGGACTTTTCCCGAAGCGAAATCCTAAAATATACGGATGCGGCGCCGGAGAACGTCGTCAATGCTAGAATCGCGATTCATTCCGCCTTTCGACCTGAGCTTGAGGAAAGCCGATGCCGGGCGGTCCGGAATCGGTATGGCCTTCCGGCGTCTTACATCCTTTGGGTAGGTTCGCTCGAGCCCCGGAAAAACTTGGGCGTCCTCTTGGAAGCTTTCGTCCGCCTGCGAGGGGAAACTCCCGGCCGGAACCACAAGCTGGTCCTGGCGGGACGTAAGGCTTGGGGCGCGGTTCGGATCGACGACGAGATCCGCAGGCTCGGCTTGGAGGCAGATGTCCAGGTCACCGATTATGTCGAGTTCCGGGATTTGCCGGTCGTGTATTCCATGGCCGATCTTTTCGTCTTTCCCTCTCTCTATGAGGGCTTTGGACTTCCGCCGTTGGAGGCGATGGCATGCGGGACGCCGGTTGTATGCTCCAACGCGGCCTCGCTCCCCGAGGCCGTCGGCCAGGCGGCCGAACTCGTCGATCCGGAGGACGTTGTCGCGTTGACCGCAGCCATCCACAGGGTCGTGACGGACGCCGCCCTCAGGGCGCGGCTTCGCCGAGAAGGCCTTGAAAGAGCCCGCCGGTTTTCCTGGGCCGATGTTGGACGAAGGGTGCAAAGCCTTTATAAGGGGTTCGGCGGAGGGCGGAATTAGTATCGGAATCCGCTGGATGCCCTTGGCGCGGCCGGAAATCCGCGGTTCAGCGGCCGACCTCCCGGTAAACCTCCAGCGTCCGGCGAGCCGTCTCTTCCCACGAAAGCCGCTCAGCTCGCCGCCGCCCGCTTTCGATCCGTTCCGCCCGGAAGGGCCGGTCCAGCGCAAGGCGGGCTAAGGCCCGAGCCAATTCTTCTTCATTCCGCGGATCGACCAGGACGGCCGCGCCGGCGGCCAACTCGGCCATCGAACTCGACGCGGACGTCACGACCGGGACCCCCGAGGCCATGGCCTCGAAGACCGGCAATCCCATGCCCTCGAACAGCGAAATATAGACGAATGTTTCCGCGGACCCGTATAAATGGCGGAGGACCTCGTCCGGGACATATCCGGTCGCGACCACGTCGGTTTCATTCCCGGCCGCGACGGACGCCATCGTTCGGTCCGAATCGTATTCAGGCTTGCCCACGACGACCAATTGTCTCGCCTCGGGCACCAGTTCCCTGAAACGCCGGAAAGCCGCGGCCAGCCGCACGAGGTTCTTCCGGGGATTGATGCGGCTAACGGTGAGAATAAACGGGCGGCGGACGCCATACTCGGCCAGGACGCGGTCGGTCTCCGCCGCATCGCGCGGGGCGAAATATCCGGAGGGGACGCCGTAAGGGATGAGCGCGATCCGGTTGATGCGAAAGCCGTACGAATTCATCATATCGTCACGGGAGAGGCGGGATCCGGTGATGATCCGCGCGGCCCGCCGCCCCGTCCAGCGGATGAGAATCCGGGATCGCCAGACGAACAAACGCGGGAACGTCTGCGGGAGATGGAGAAACGCCAGGTCATGGATCGTCGCCACGATCTCTCCTCGGTGCACGGGCGGAGCGATGTACTGGACGTGAAGGACGTCGAGCCTGTCCCGGCGGGATGCAAGGGCCAGGCTGATCGGAATCCGCAGAATCGGCGCTTTCGGGCGCAACCGGCGGATGTGAAAATTGGCCGGAATCTCCCAAGCTCGGATGAAAGGATGATCGGCATCGCGGACGTAGAGGAAATATTCATTCTCGTGGTCGAGGGCGAACAGCGCCGTCAGGAGATTCCGGATATAGGTGCAATTGCCGGACCCGTCCTCCTCAGCGGCATGCGCGTCGATCCCGATCCTCATCCTCAGAAAGCCCCTTTGCCGCTGGCGGCCACAAGCGCCGTCTTGGCCAAGATCATGAGGTCCAGCCAGATGGACCAGTTCCGGACATACCACTCGTCGAGCTTGAGCCGTTCCTGGAACGGCAGTTCCGAGCGGCCGCTCGTCTGCCATAGGCCCGTGATCCCAGGCTTCACTTCGAACAAAACGCCCGGAAAGGGCCGAATCAGCTCGATTTCCTCCCGTAGGTACGGCCGCGGACCCACGATGCTCATGTCCCCTTTGAGGACATTCATCAGCTGCGGCAATTCATCCAAACTGAACCGGCGAAGGAGGCGGCCGAAACGGGTGATGCGCGGATCCCCCCATTTGATCTTTTTATAGCGGGTCCATTCCTCCCGGGCTCGCGTATCCCGCGCTAAAAGATCCGATAAAACCGACTCGGCATCGACGCGCATCGTCCGAAACTTGACGATCTTGATGACCTTTCTCCGCCGGCCATATCTCTCCTGGCTGAAAAAAACCGGACCGGGCGAGTCGAGCTTGATCCCCGCCGCAATAAGGGCCATCAAAGGAAGAAGGAGAATGAAGGATAAGGCCGCTAAAGCTAATTCGCCTCCCCCTTTGATCAGAAGATTCCAGGGTTTGTGGAGGTTTTTGCGTATGGCCAGCGAGAGGACGCGACCGATGTTCTCCATTTCCACGCCGGCCGTGATAAGGTCTCCGGTCCGGGGGATAAATCGGATCGTCTCGCTGATGCCGTCCCAGCGCCGCAGGAGCTCAATCAGACGGTCCCGGGGGATGTCGGGGAACGTGACGATGATGTCCTCAAAAGGGATTCGGGATTTCCAGTTCTCGATTTCATCATAATGCCCCAAGATCGGGACCCCCGCCGTCGTCCGACCGATATCCGCCGGATTATCGGTCAGGCAGCCGACGATACGAAAACCCAGGGACCGATTTCGCCGGATGGCCTCGATGACGGCTTCCGTGCCGTTCTTGGAGCCTATGATCAGCACGCGCTTTTCCCACAAATGGAGGCTGACCAGGATCCGCTTCGTCAGGAAGCGGGTGAAGGGCAGGGCGGCGAAGCTGACCAGTCCCATCAAACCCAGAATGAGCCGCGAAAAGGAGAACGACTCCCGGGCCAGATAGCCGGCGGACAGGATCAAACCGAAGCCCATGGTCGCGCTCTTGAGCAGCAAACGCGTCTCATCCCAATACGAAAACCGCTTGGTGTAAAGCTTTTCAAAGGCGAACACGATCACCCAGATCAAGGCGAGATAGGACTTTTCGAGGAACGGGGCGAACAGGATCGGGCGGGAAAGAAGAGAGGGGAAGACGAGGGGTAGGACGTCCCGGCGCAAGAGAAAAGCGACCAGAAGGGACAGGGCCAGGGCGGCCAGATCCGAGAAGATGAGAAGGCCGAGGCTGGCGATTTTCTTCAGCATAGTCTCAGGAAATATCCCGGGAGTTCAAAAAAGAGATTTTCCACGTGGATATATATTTTTGATATAGCATGATTTTTCAGGAAATGCTACTAACATTGAGATATTAGTTGGAGCATCGGCTCGCGCCGGCGGAACCTTGTTCGCGGCCGCCGGATTCCAGGCTTTCGTCCTTCAAACGCCCGAGGAGCCGCCGGACCTGGTCCCGACACTCAAATCACCGAATGAGGTCGCGTTTCTCGAAACCGTTTCAATCACGGCGACGGTCAAGAACGCAGGCGCGAAGACTCCGCTCCCGGATCGAGGACGGGCGGGGGAGGGCAAACGACCTCCACGTCCTCGCCCCCCACCGGATGGGGGAACCGGATCTTCCACGAGTGCAGGAAATAGCCGACATCGCCGGGCCGCGCGGCGATCTCGTCGCCGGCGACGGCGGCGCGGGGAATTCCCCCCGCCTGATAGAGCGGGTCTCCAACCAAGGGAAAGCCCGCATGGCTGAGGTGGATCCTGATCTGTTGGGAGCGTCCCGTGGGGATCGTCACCTCGACAAGCGTCGCATTCCGGCTGGAGCTCCGCTGGATCACCCGGACATGGCTGATCGAAGGCCGGCCCTCGGGGCTGTAGGCGTGGACGGTCGCCGGGCACCGGTAGGGAACGGGACCGATAGGCGCGTCGATCGTGAACGCGTCGGCCATGGATGTTCCCGACGCCAGCGCCAGGTATACTTTACGGATCCGTCGTTCCCGCATGGCCGCCCCCAGGAGCCGGCCGGCCGTGGCGTTGCGGGTGAACAGGATGGCGCCCGACGTGCCGCGCCCGAGCCGATGGAGCGGCGAACAGCCGGCTCCGTACTTTTCGCGCACGAGGTGAAGCAGGGTATTCTGCAGGAATCCGCCGCCGGGAAGGACGGCCAATCCGGAAGGCTTGCCCAAGACCAGGACATCGCCGTCTTCGAACAGGGTCGTGAAATCCGCCGGGGCCTCGGGCTCCTCCCAGGGGAGGCGCTGGTAAATCAGGCGATCGCCGCGGGTCAGAACATCGTCCGGCGCCGCCGGCCGGCCGTTAAGGAGAACCTGCCCCGCCAGGATCCGCCGCCGCCAAGCCTCCTTCGAGGAATGCCGGTAATGACGGGCGTAGAAATCCGCGATCGAAACGTCCCCGCCGGACGCGGCGACGCGATCGCGGTACCGATAGCCGCTGTTCTTCATCCGAGTTCCCGGTTCCACTGTAGCACGGCGAGGCCGCAGCCGGAAGAGTGAGTCCATCTCGCCCCCCCCGGCGGAAGGCCGGAATCGGGTATTGTGTCTCCGTTTTCGATTCATTATGATATGGGCGCCTAAAACAAGGAGATTGCCCATGATCGAAGGACAGGAGACCCTGACCCGGATCGCGCGCCTGAAATACGGCATGGTCGGCGGCGGCAAGGGCGCTTTCATCGGCGACGTCCACCGGAAGGCCATCGCCATGGACGGCAAGGCCGAGCTCGTCGCCGGCTGCTTCTCCCAGTCCCTGGAGACGACCCTCGCCACCGGCGAATCGTGGGGCGTCGCCCGGGACCGGATGTACGCGAGCTACGAGGAGATGATCGCGGCCGAAGCGCGGCGCAAGAGCGACCGGCTCGACTTCATTCTCATCGTCACCCCGAACGACACGCACTATGCCATCGCCCGGCTCGCCCTGGAGAAGGGCTTCCACGTCGTCTGCGACAAGCCCCTGACGACGAGCTCCCGCGACGCGCAGAAGCTCGCCGCCCTGGCCGCCCGCAAGGACCGCCTGTTCTGCGTCACGTACGCCTACCGCGGCTATCCCGTCGTCTTCCAGATGAGGGAGATGATCGCCGCCGGCGAGCTGGGCGACATCCGGTTCGTCGCGGCCGAGTATCCCCAGGACTGGCTGGCGACGCTCCTCGAGAAGACGGGCCAGAAGCAGGCCGCCTGGCGGACCGACCCCAAGCGCGCGGGGCTCTCCAACTGCGTCGGCGACATCGGCAGCCACGTCGAGAACATGGTCGCCTACCTCACCGGCCTGGAGATCGAAACGCTTTGCGCCCGGCTCGACATCTTCGGAAAGGGCCGGACGCTTGACGACAACGCCTCGATCCTGCTGAACTACAAGGGCGGGGCGAAGGGGATGTACTGGAGCTCACAGATCGCCGTCGGGTACGACAACGGGTTCCGCGTCCGGATCTTCGGCACCAAGGCCTCGCTCGAATGGGCCCAGGAGGAATGCAACTACTGCAAGGTCGGATACATCGACAAGCCCACGGTCCGCCTGTCCCGGGGACGGGACAAGATGTACCCGTCCGCCCAGGCGCGGTCGCACATCCCGTCCGGGCATCCCGAGGGCTATTTCGAGGCCTTCGCCAACATCTACACCACGTATCTTACGGCCCTGGCCAAGAAGAAGGCGGGCGAGAAGCTGACCCAAGACGATCTCGACTTCCCGAACGTCCTCGACGGCCTGCGCGGCGTTAAGTTCATCGAAGCGTGCGTCAAGAGCTCGAAGAAAGGCGCCGCCTGGGTCAAAGCCTGACCGAAGCGAGGAGACCATGAACCGACCGATCACCCTTTTCACCGGCCAATGGGCCGACCTGTCATTCGAGGACATCTGCAAGAAAGCGAGCGCGTGGGGCTACGACGGCCTGGAGATCGCCTGCTGGGGCGACCACATGGACGTCCGCAAGGCGGCCTCCGACCCGGCCTACGTCCGGAACCGCAAGCAGATCCTCAAGAAATACAAGCTTCAATGCTGGGCCCTCGGCGCCCATCTCGCCGGGCAGTGCGTCGGCGACGACTGGGACGAGCGCCTTGACGGCTTCGCGCCCGCCCCGGTCAAGGGCAAGCCCGATAAGCTGCGGGCCTGGGCCGTCGACGAGATGAAGGCCACGGCCAAGGCCTCCAAGGCCATGGGCTGCGCCGTCGTCAACGGTTTCATGGGCTCTCCCATCTGGAAATTCGTCTATTCGTTCCCGGCGACGACCGAAGAGATGGTCGAAGCCGGCTTCGACAAGATCCTCAAGCTCTGGACGCCCATTCTCGACGCCTTCGACGCGGCCGGCGTCAGGTTCGCCCTCGAGGTCCATCCGACCGAGATCGCCTTCGATTTCCACACCGCGGCGCGCCTTCTCGCGAAGTTCGAGCGGCGTCCGGCGCTCGGGTTCAACTTCGACCCGAGCCACCTCGTCTGGCAGGGCATGGAGCCCCACATCTTCCTCCGCGAGTTCGCCGACCGGATCTACCACGTCCACATGAAGGACGCGGCGATCACCCTCGACGGCACGTCCGGCATCCTCGGCTCGCACCTCCCCTTCGGCGACCTTCGCCGCGGCTGGAATTTCCGGTCGCTCGGGCACGGCGACGTGGACTTCGAGAAGATCATCCGCGAGCTCAACCACATCGGCTATCCCGGCCCGCTCTCGGTCGAGTGGGAGGATAACGGCATGGACCGCGAGTTCGGGGCCGAGGAATCGCTCGACTTCGTCCGCGGGATCAATTTTTCGCCGTCCTCCGTGGAATTCGACAAGAACATGAAAAAGTGAAAGCCAAAGCTCCCCTCCCAGGCTCCCTCTCCCGCCGCGGGTTCATCAAGACCACGGCCGCGGCTGCCGCCGGCTTGGCCGCTTTAGGAGGAACTCAAAGCGCGACCGCCAGCCAGACCGCGGCGCCAGCCACTCCACAGACGCCTTCGGCGGGCGCGCCGGTCCCCGCGGCCAAGCCCTCCTCCGACGACTTGCGCGTGGCCCTTATCGGCGCGGGCGAGCAGGGCCGCGTCCTGCTCGAGTCCTGCCTGCGCATCCCCGGGATCCGGATCGCGGCCGTGTGCGACATCTGGGAATACAGCCGCCAATACGCCTCCGGCTACCTCCGGAAATATGGCCAGACCCCGGCCGTCTATGAGGACTACCGGGACCTGCTGACCAAGGAGAAGAGCCTCGCCGCGCTGATCGTCGCGACGCCCGACTGGATGCACGCCGAGCACGCGAACGCGGGCCTCGAGGCGGGGCTCCACGTCTATTGCGAAAAGGAGATGTCGAACTCGCTCGACAAGGCCCGGACCATGGTCGAGACGCAGCGGCGGACGGGCAAGCTTCTCCAGATCGGCCACCAGCGCCGCAGCAATCCCCGCTATATCCACGCTATCGACCGGCTCATCCGGGAGAAAAAGCTGCTCGGCCGGTTGACCGCAGCCTATGCCCAGTGGAACCGCTCGAAGGCCGAGATGCTCGGCTGGCCCAAAACCTACCCTATCCCCCAGGATCGGCTGGAAAAGTACGGCTACGAGTCCATGGTCGAATTCCGGAACTGGCGCTGGTACCGGAAATTCGGGGGCGGGCCGATCGTCGACCTCGGCTCCCACCAGATCGACCTCTTCGGCTGGGTCTTCGGCGTGAACCCGAGCACTGTCGTCGCGAGCGGCGGCGTCGATTACTACAAGAACCGCGAATGGTACGACAATGTCATGGCCATCTATGAGTTCGAGACCTCCGAGGGCACGGCCCGGGCCTTCTACCAGGTCCAGACCACGACCAAGAACGGCGGCTTCTACGAGACCTTCATGGGCGACGACGGCGCGCTCCAGATCTCCGAGGTCCCGGCGCGCGGCAACTGGGCGATGCGCGAAGCGCACGCGCCGGAATGGGACTCGCTCGTCAAGGACGGGCTGCTCCTGTCCGAAGCGCCGGCGATCCAGAAGATCGACACGCGCAACGTGTTCGTCGACGTCCGGGTGACCGCCGAAGCCGGCCGCTGGCCGATCCCGGTGGACCTGGCCAAGCCCGCCCACCAGCCGCACCTCGAGAATTTCTTCGGCGCCGTCAGGCACGGCACGCCCTTGAGCTGCCCGGCCGCGCTGGCCTACGAAAGCGCGGTCGCCGTGTTGAAGGTCAACGAGGCGGTCCGCACGCGCGCCCTCCTCCGCTTCCGGCCGGAGCAGTTCAAGGCATGAGCACGCTGCACTGCCGGCGTCGTCGCGGGTCCTGTCGCCGACCAGCCCCAGCGGCCTCGCTCATCACCCTGACGAGGGTCCCATTCGCTTCGGCCGCCGGGGCGCCCGATCGGCGCCACCCGCCGGCAAATCGAGATACAGTGCCATGGAATTGTCCCGTTAGACCTCTCCGCGTTCTCGCGGCGATGGGACAGAGGGCAAGAAGGCCGTGTGGAGGCGAGCGAGCACGGTTCGACGCCCGAAGGGCGGCGATCGCGAGCCGGAACCCGAGCCGGTGTCCGCGCTGGGGAAACCGGCGTGCCGACGACCCTCTGTCCCATCGCCCTTTCCACCAAGGGGCTGATCGGAGACAGGACCCGCAACCTAAAATAATTTTCCCGATCCTTGTCATCCTGGCCATTCTCGCGCCCCCGGCGCGGGCGTCGGCCGACACCCAAAAATGGGCGGGGAGCCGCATCTCGCCCGTGCACCAGATCCCGCTCAAGGACGAGATGAACCAGCCGATCGTCCCGACGGAATCGAACCCGCTCCCCTTTTCCGCGCGATATACCTGCGCCCCCTGCCACGACTACGACTCCATCAAGCGCGGCCTCCATTTCAACGGCCTCGCGCCGGACGGGGCCGGCCGCCCGGGCGAGCCCTGGATCTGGCTGGACGAGCGGACGGGCACGCAGATTCCCCTTTCCGCGCATCCGTGGAAGGGCGTCTGGGACCCGGCTCGGCTCGGCCTTTCGGACTGGGACCTCACCCTTCTCTTCGGACGCCACATGCCGGGTGGCGGCGCGGCCGAGCCGTCCGACAAGGACATGACGCCGGATTCGCGCTGGAGCGTCTCGGGCAAGATCGAGATCGACTGCCTCGGCTGCCACAACGCCTCCCGGCGCCAGAACCCGAGCGAGTGGGCCAAACAGGTCCTCCGCGAGAACTTCCGCTGGGCGGCGACGGCCGCGGCCGGCCTGGGCGAGGTCGGAGGCATGTCCTCCCGGCTCCGGCCGACGTGGGACGTCTTCGACGGGCCCAACCCCGACGACAGCGAATGGGCCGTGGCCCCGTCCGTCAAATACGACCGGACGCTTTTCGACTCCAAGCAGCGGGCGTTCTTGGACATCGCCTACAAGCCCGACGACGCCCGCTGCCTGGCCTGCCATTCGACGGCGCCCGCCGGCCGGCGCAAGTTTGAGGCCGACGACGACGTCCATACGGCGGCCGGGATCAAGTGTGTGAGCTGCCACCGCCACGACGTCAGCCACGCCATGGTCCGCGGCTACGAAGGCGAGGCCGCGGACAACCCGGCCCTGCTTTCGGAGGACTTCACCTGCAGGGCCTGCCACCTGGGCGGCGTTTCGAGCAAGGGCGAAAAGATCGCAGCCGGGCGCCTGGGCGCGCCCTATCCCCTGCACAAGGGCATCCCCGCGGTCCATTTCGCCCGGCTGGCCTGTACGGTCTGCCATTCGGGGCCGATGCCGGCCAAGGAAACGGCGCGGGTCCGGACCTCGCGGGCCAACCGCCTGGGCATCTTCGGCGTGGCCGATTGGGCGACGCCCCTGCCCGCGATCCAGGAGCCGGTCTATATCCGGGACAAGAACGGCAAGCTGACCCCGAACCGCATGATGTGGCCCGCGTTCTGGGGCGAGGCGAAGGACGGCAAGATCGCTCCCCTCGCGCCCGACAAGGTCCTCGCCGCGGCCGGGGACATCCTCTTCCCCGAGAAAGCCGCGACGCGCGTCCTGGCCGCGCTGCTCAACGTCGCCGACCTCGACGGGACGCCGGTCCTGGTCATGGGCGAAACGGAGTTCGAGATGAGCGTCGACGGGGGCCTGACCGCGTCGCCCTATGACTATGACGGCGAGAAAGCCGGCGACGAGCCTGCCTGGGCGGTCCGCAAAAACGGCAAGTCCTCGGCCGTGGTTCCGGCGTTCGACCCGGCCAACGCCGAGACTTCGGCGGACCCGGAAGCGCGGATCCAAAAGATCCTCGAAGCCCTGAACACGGCCGAAGGCGCGCCGGCGAAAGCGGCGATCCTATACAAAGGCTATCTGTACCAGCTGATCGACAACGCCCTCGACAAGTCGGAGAAAAAGGAGCCGCCGGCCGCCGCACCGCGGTTCGGCTGGCTCAAGGACGGCACGCTGCTGCCGTTCGTCCCGGAACCCGAACGCCAGGCGATCCTCGCCTTGGCGGGCTCGGACCTGACGTTGACGGAGGGCCTGGTCGGCGGGGTCCTGAAAGCGCTCGGCCCGGCCGATCACATCTACATCTCCGGCGGCGTCCTGTTCCGGCTGAAAGACAAGGGCGGCCTCGCCGCGGAGACGAACGCCGCCGCGGATCCCGTGGCGTGGCCCCTAGCCCACCAGGTCCGCCCGGCGCGGCAGGCCCTGGGGGTCAACGGCTGCACGGACTGCCACAGCCCGGCCTCGAATTTCTTTTTCGGCCGGGTGCGGGCCGCCGGGCCGCTCAAGACGGAAACGATCGCGACGCGGTCGGCCGCCTCGGCCATGGGCCTGGTCAAGCCCTACCAGCTCCTCTTCGGGCTGTCGTTCACGGCGCGCCCGGCCTTCAAGCTGTTCCTGGGAGTGGCCGCCGCCCTCATCGGCGCGCTGCTGCTTGTCGC
>Ga0182021_10006262_pt1 | contig 14131 bp, 11 predicted proteins | sample 612E3MmetaG_FD_120493 | JGI IMG/M metagenome (GOLD analysis project Ga0182021, IMG submission 120493) | Permafrost microbial communities from Stordalen Mire, Sweden - 612E3M metaG (Illumina Assembly) | ecosystem: Environmental > Terrestrial > Soil > Wetlands > Permafrost | place: Sweden...
CAGAGGCTATTATCAGGAATGGGGAAAGCCGGCACAGGAGCTTCACGCAGGAGATGTTGTCAATATTCCTGCCGATGTTAAGCACTGGCATGGTGCTGCCAAGGATAGTTGGTTTGTACACCTAGCCTTTGAGGTCAATCCCGAAAAAGGGCCGGCAACATGGCTGGAGCCAGTATCGGACGAAGATTACAATAAATTGAAATAAGAAGGCATTTTTTATGGCTATCAATGAAACGGCACAGAAAAATCATGAGGAACTGTTCCCAAACCATAAAGCGACATTAAAAATAACCGATCCAGAGCTGATAGAAGTATTTGACAACTTTGCTTTTGACGAAGTGCTTCGTTATGGAAACCTGGATACCAGAACACGGTTAATGGTTATTTTGGGGTCAATGATTGCGAGCCAGGCTTTAGGCGAATACAAAGTGATGCTTGGTGGTGCATTGAATGTCGGGGTCACTCCGATTGAACTGAAAGAAATTGTATATCAAGCCGTACCTTATGTAGGAAGTGCAAAAATTTTTGATTTTATTCATGCCACAAATGAAATATTGGAAAGTAGGGGGATAAAGCTGCCATTAGAAGGCCAATCCACCACTTCGCCGGAAACACGATTTGAGGAAGGATTGAAATTACAAAAATCAATTTTTGGCGACACGATTGATAAAATGTATCAGGAATCACCAGCAAATCAGCTTCATATTCAAAAATATTTGTCAGCGAATTGTTTTGGTGATTATTTAACAAGAAACGGATTAGATATCAAAACACGAGAGTTGTTAACATTTTCCATGATTCTGTCGTTGGGAGGATGCGAGCCGCAGCTAAAAGGGCATATACAAGGCAATATAAATATTGGCAATGATAAAGAGGTATTGCTGAGTGTTGTTACGCAATTATTACCGTATGTGGGATATCCTCGAGCATTAAATGCACTGCGATGTATAAATGAAGTCGGGTGACCGCTGAGGTGATACCTAGAAATATAAATAGTTGCATGTTCAGATCGCGCTCGCGTGGTTGCTGGCCCAGAAGCCGTGGATCGTTCCCATCCTGGGTACAACGAAGCTGGAGCAAATGACCGGTCGCTGAGGGGCTGACAATGCTTTCGATTCCTGACTCGGCAGGTTGCGAAAAGAATAGTGTCTTACGCCATTGAAAAGGACTCTTATCGAAAGGAGAAAAAACATGGAAAGGCAAATTTCGCGTCGCAATTTTCTGAAGGCAAGTGCCATCGCGTTGGGTACTGTCGCCGCAGCCGGTTTTACAGGAAAAGGCAGCGCTGTTGGCGCAGGACAGAACAAATTCCAAGTATTCTTTACGGAGGATATCAGTGCCAACGGATTGCTGAAAATCTATTCCAAAATCAATCAAGGTATGACAGGCAAAATAGGCATCAAGTTGCACAGCGGTGAGCCGCATGGGCCGAACCTGTTGCCTATAGAGCTCATCAAGGGATTGCAGCCGCATATTCCGAACAGCACCATCGTGGAATGTAACGTTCTCTATCCAAGCCCGAGACAAACCACAAAAGGCCACAGGGAAACGCTGAAAATCAACGGGTTCGATTTTTGCCCGGTCGACATACTGGATTCGGATGGCGCTGCCACGCTTCCCATACCGGGAATGCGTGAGTTTCTTGCTGCTTGGTTAGATCCCGCGCTAACGCAGCGCCCTTTTACTCCGGGGGTGCATCTAACAGAGATCGCCGTAGGCAAACATCTTTTGAACTACGATTCCCTTTTAGTTTACACGCACTTCAAGGGCCATACGATGGGCGGCTTCGGCGGATCGCTCAAAAACATCGCCATAGGCTGCTCATCCGGACAGGTGGGCAAGCGGCAGATCCACGGCGAGGGTTGGCCTAAGGGGCTGCTCTTTCTGGAGCGCATGGTTGAGGCGGGCAAGGGGATATCCGCGCATTTCGGCCCGCATATTACGTATATCAATGTCCTGAAGAACATCTCCGTTGACTGTGACTGCGATGCGCACGGCAGAAAGCCCACTTGCCGCGACATCGGCATAGTCGGCTCAACAGACATTCTGGCAGTAGACAAGGCTTCGGTCGATATGGTGTACGCGCTGCCGGATCCGGAACGACGCGATATTGTGGAACGCATCGAGACCCGAAGCGGACTGCACCAGCTTGAATATATGAAGACCCTGCATATGGGAAATGATCAGTATGAGTTGATTACGCTATAAGGGGAAATGGCAACCGGCAAAGCCGGATCGGGGTATTACGTTACAGCGCACGCGAGTTTACATTACAGATAAGTCTAATTAAAATACATGAACGAGGCAGATAGATATGGAAGCACTACCGCTTTCAGGAACCAAAAAGATTCTGGTGGTTTATTTTTCCCACAGTGGTAATACTCGTGAAATTGCCAATCAAATTCACAAAAGCGTGGGCGGGGATATTTTTGAGATTCAGGCAGTAAAGCCGTATCCTGATGATTACGATGCGGCTGTACAACAAGCAAGGCAAGAACTGGATTCTGGCTACAAACCAGCATTGAAAATAAAATTTGAGGACATCAAGTCATATGATTTGGTTTTTATAGGCTACCCTATTTGGTGGGGCACGTTTTCCGCTCCGGTTAAAACCTTTTTATCGGAATATGATTTCTCGGGAAAGACCATTTTACCATTTTGCACGCACGAGGGAAGCGGTCTGGGACGAAGCGTTACGGATATCTCAAAACTTTGCCCAAAATCGACCTTGCTGGATGGTGTTGCCTTTTGGGGAAGGGATAGAAAAATCGAGCAAAACAAAGTATCCGAGTGGTTGCGAAAAATTAAAATCACGAAATAAGAAGTTTCATTATGCTAAACTTTGATTTTTACAATCCAACACATATTTTATTTGGCAAGGACAGACTTGAGAGCATTGATAAGTATGTTCCAGCCGAGGCCAGTGTGTTAATGACCTACGGAGGTGGAAGTGCTAAAAAGAGTGGCCTTATCGACAAGGTTAAAACTGCACTTGGGAACAGGAAGGTTTATGAATTCGGTGGCATAGAGCCGAATCCACGTTACGAAACATTGGCAAAAGCGGTAGAAATTGTACGGAATGAGAATATCGATTTCTTGCTTGCCGTTGGCGGGGGTTCTGTCATCGACGGAACTAAATTCATAACACTTGCTTCTTATTACGATGGAGATTCGCGTGACTTGTTGAAGTACGGCTTGGCACCTATTCCTTTGGATGTAATAGGAAAAGCAGTTTCATTCGGTACGATGCTTACTTTACCTGCTACCGGCTCTGAAATGAACAGCGGAGCCGTAATCAGCTATGGGCACGGAAAACACCCCATTTTAAGTGAATTAGCTTTTCCTAAATTTTCAATATTAGATCCGAATATTGCTTTTAAGCTTCCCAAAATTCAGGTTGCCAATGGAGTGATTGACGCATTTGTACATACAACTGAGCAATATCTCACACATCCTGTATATGGTAAGGTGCAGGCTCGTATAGCTGAGTATATTTTACAACCATTGATTGAAATAGGTGAAACTACAGTTGCTGAATCCGAAAATTGGATAACGATTCCGGTTTCACTTCGAGGTTTCTCGCAGAGTATCTGTGCCAGCACGGTATAAAACACATTTTTGGCACACCTCCTGAATTTTTATCCAGTATTATACCAAAATTCAAACATTAAAAGTGGACCGATTTTCGGGGGGCAGGTTACTTGGAAAAGAGGATGAAATCAGGCTCACGGCCGTTGATATCCGGCGGGTACCAGGCCAGGTATCTGCTGTCCGGTTTGGCGGCGGTTTTCAGAAATCCGTAGAAGTGACGTTCCCCGTCCGCACAGAAGTCTTCAACATCATCAGGAATCATGATGGCCATAAAGCATTCTCCTGCGAATGGATATCACTCACCGAAGACCATGCTGAACTCTCCCACTTACAAGCTTGTCATAGGTCTTTTGATTAACATATTTTTGAGTCTGGTAGGCCTGTTGCTCCCGATATCGCAGGTTGATTTTTATTTTCCCTATTGTATCTTGGATTGACCAAATTACACCCGATTCCGGATATAAACCAATTGGCTGATTTTTATAAACATTTCTTTAGGAACAAGCTTTTTTATTCTTGACTAACTGATTGAAATTTTTTTATGATAACATTTAACTTTTCCCATTTTTTGAGAAAATTAACGGAAAAATTATTAAAAAAGATCTTTTCAGGATAGAGACAAGGCTTTTCCTTGAAGGATAGTTATCCGAGGAGATCCTCATGAAAAAGATCATTTGTTTAAGTTTTATATTTTGCCTTACAGCTAGTGTAGTGTTTCTATAACGGCTTTACAATGGCATCATATTATTTGCTAATTAATACAGCCGTATGTGCTAACAGTTCGTGTCGAGCTAATATAGAAACACTACACTAGTTTATCATTTGCCGGTGAATACCGGGGAAATTTAATTGCCAATCCTGATAAATTCCTTTGTCTAGGAAATTCTTACCACTCTAAAAGGATTTGTTGTCACTTATTGAGCAAATAACTTTTTGGTCAAAATGTTATATTAACCCGTGTATTCGAAGAGATAGATACATATCCTCCATAAAAAGTTTGACCATTGCATGGAGAGCCTACGGCCTAAAGGCCAAAGAGGAAAGTGTTATTATGAGAATAATTCATTTTTCTGATACTCATTTGGGTTTCGCCGATTTTGGGAAAACCGACCCCGAATTAGGAATTAATCTGAGAGAGGCCGATGTGTACCGGGCTTTTTCTCAAGTGATCGAGTATATTAGAAAAAATCCCCCAGATATTGTTTTGCACTCAGGGGATCTTTTCGAAACTTCCAGACCGTCAAACAGAGCAATTAACTTTGTTTTAAAAGAAATTGCCAAAATATCACAGATGGGAATTCCATTTATTCTGATTTCTGGAAACCATTCCACACCCCGCACGCGAGGCTCTGGATCAATTTTTGAAGCCTTTGAGATATTCGATGGCCTTTATCCGGTTTATCAATCCAAATATGAACGAATAGGCATAAAGAACGTCCTATTCCATTGTATTCCACATATGCCTACCGAAGAAGATATGAATACTGCTTTTGAAATGCTTAGTCCAGACCCCAAATCTAAATATAATGTGATCGTCTCTCATGCCGGTGTGACGGCAGCCATTCATTATAAGATGGGAGAGTTTAATGAACTGATGATCCCTTTTAGCGCTTTGACAAAGAAGAACGACTTTGACTATATCGCTATGGGACATTATCACGGACACCTTGCTCTTGCACCTAACGCCTATTATTCAGGCTCGACCGAGCGTTTCAGTTTTCGGGAAGCAAATGATCAAAAAGGTTTCATGGATGTGGATCTTAACAATAAGAAATTCAAATTCATCCCCATCGAAGTGAGGGAGATGAAAACATTTGAGCCGATCGACTGTCTTGGGTTAAGTGTCAAGGAAATTGAAGATGCAGTCGAGCGATTAACTAAGACCCGTATCAATGACAAAATTGTTCAAATCACGTTTGATAAGATGAGTCGGCACCAATATGTGGAGTTAGATCTTCACAGGCTAAAAGAGATAACCAGCGATGCAGTTTATGTTAAGTGGACTCCAATCTGGGTCGTTGAAAAAGGGAAAGAGGTCATACAGACCTCCATAGGAACATTGACCACAGAGTTTGAAAGCTATCTCGAAAGTCAGGAGATAAATGATCTGGACATAACGAAGCTTAAAAAAATGGGTTCTGGCTATCTTTCCGTGGCTGATGAACCGGAGGGAACGTAAATGTTTTTAAGGGCTCTGAAATTGAAAAACTACAGAAAATTTAGGGAGGAAACTATTGAGTTCCCGGAGGGGATTATAGGCATTGTTGGCCCAAATGGGGCCGGGAAGTCTACCATTTTAGAGGCTATTGGCTGGATACTATATGGCAATGTGATGGCGAGAACGGATAAACAGGAAGTGAAACGCCAGAATGCGGGTGACAAGGATGACTGCTCTGCCGAACTCGAATTCGATTTGGCCGGTCATTCATACAAAATAGCGAGGGTAATTAAAGGGAAAAGCGCGGTCTCCAATGCCCTAATCTATGTCGATGGCGGCAATGCCCCGGAAGCTCACAGGGATAGTGGCGTGAACGAATACGTCGAAAAACTTCTTGGAATGGATTATGTAACTTTTTTAAGAACCGTATATGCGAAGCAAAAAGACCTGGCGGCCCTTTCCACGCTTCGGCCAGAGGAAAGAAAAAAGGTCATCAGGCGGATGCTCAACATTGACCGCATTGACCTCGCGATTGGTCAAATAAGATCGGACAAAAGGGACAAAGACGAGTACGTCAAGGGTATAAGAGTGACCCTTGAAGACATTGCAGCGATGAAGGCGAAGAAAAAGGAGATGATGGAGGAGGAGAAAAAAATTAAAAAGACCATCAAAGAAAAGGCGACGGTATTGGAAGGGGTAAAAAAGGAAGTTGGGGAAGTAAAAAAGGAGGAGGATGCCCAAGATCGGAAATACAAAACATTTAACAATATCAATAAACAGATCTCTCGCCTTTCTGAAAAATTGGTTTCTTTTAAAAAGCTGCTAGGGGAATCTGTTAAAGATAAAGAAGAACTGAGCCTGAAGCAGAAGGATTTAGAAAAAATTGTACCGAAGGAGAAAGAGTATATCATTATCAAGGCGGAAAAGGAGAACCAGGAAGCCCTGCGCCTAATGAATCAGACCAAGATAAAGCTTGAGGAAAGTATTTTTGAAAAGAAAGAGGAGATAAATATCAGAAAAAAGAATTTACAGAGAATTGGGGAGGTGCTTAAACCCTTTGAAACGGTTGAAAAAGAAGCGGACATGATAGAGAAAAGCATAAAATCTACTGAGGAGAAAAGGAGGGAGATCGATCAAGTAGTTAGTGATACTCAGGGGGGATTATCTGGCCTCATGTCAATCATTAAAGACCTCTCATCAAAGAAAAAGGGTATTTCCGAACTCGGTCCAGACAGTAAATGCCCAACCTGCTTTCGCCATTTGGGGGATAACTATCAAGATATCATGGGGCATCTGGATAGTGAGCTGAAAACTCACAAAAAAAAGTTAGAGGCGGTCCAGGCAAGAAAGAGTCAAATCGATAAGGAACGTAATGCAATTCTTAAAACCATAGATGGTCTTGTAGAAAAAAAGAACCAGCTAATCAAGGGGCTGAGGGAAAAAACTGGATTGGAGCAATCTTTAAAAGGAGAGCAAGCCGAGATTAAGAAAATCAGACAGAAGCTATCTTTGGAAGAAGAGAAAATTAAAGAACTGAAGGATATTAAATTCGATGAGGCCGTTTATAAACAATTGGCCAAGAAGTTTATCGATCTTTCAAACATCAGAGATAGGATATTGGAGTTGAGAAATGAAGTGCAAAGGATCCCGAAGCTAGAAGAGGCCATTAAATCGTTTAATAAAGAGATCACGGAATCTGCGACAGCGCTCAAGTCCCAGAATAGAGAGCTCAAGGAACTGGACTTTGACGAGAAGAAATACGAAAAGGTAAAGAAGGACTACGAAAAAATCACTGAGAGGTTTAGAAAGGTCCAGGTAGAACTTGAGAGGGATAGAGGGCAATTAGAGCTTTCCAAACAGAATCTCGTCAATATAAATAAGGAGATCGAGCGTCAGATTGAATCCCGAAAAAAGATAGAAAATACCCAAACAGAGCTCCAATACCTCCAGAGACTGGAAAGCTTTATGGATGATTTTAGATTGGAGTTAACTGGTAGAATTCGCCCTTTGCTTGAATCGAGGGCCTCCTACTTATTTGATGAAGTTACGGATGGTCGTTATCCCATGATGGAACTCGATGAAAACTATGAGGTATCAATACTTGATGGGGATCAGACCTATCGCCTCAAGAGATTCTCGGGTGGCGAGGAGGACCTTGCCAACCTCTGTTTAAGGATAGCCATGTCTCAGGTTATTGCTGAGCGAAGTGGAGGGACAGAAGTAAATTTTATTGCCTTAGACGAAATATTTGGAAGCCAGGATGATAAGCGAAGGCAAAATATTCTGAATTCTCTTAATAAACTTTCAACCCAGTTTCGTCAGATTCTCCTCATTACGCACATAGAAGACATTAAAGATATATTTCCGAGGGTATTCCGGGTTGAAGAAAATTTGTCAACAAAAGAAAGCCGAATCATTTTTGAGTGAGAAAATGTTGGGATGTCATACCGTAAATTTTGCGGTGTTTAGGCTTTTATACAAGATACATAAAAACATTGTTGGCCTACAAGCTAAGAACGAAATATCTAGTTGACCCAAGGGCGGTGCAAGCATGATCAGACGCTTTCCGGGCGCACGAGAAGCGCCACGAAATATACAAAGTGTCGAAATTTCTTCTAACACCTTGATTTTATTAACATAGGCGGAGCAGGTTTCGAACCTACGACCTCCGGCTTGTAAGAGCGCCTCAGCGATCCCACCTATTGATTTTACGGGATTTATTTTCCGTTTTGTTCCACTTTTTTACATTAAAAACCGTCAAATTTTTATAGTTTTGATGATAACCCAGGAAGAGAAATTTTAGGAGTTATCACTTTAAGTCTGTTTTGGCCTGTTTTGTGCTGTCTTCTATAGAAAACTATACAATTTAATAATCCAACAAGGGTCTCAATTCGAGGCCCTTTTTAATTTTTATAAAATACAAAGCTGATTTTTCCCAAAAAATTATTAAATCTAATTTAATTCATTATATCAATTTTTATACCTAAACAAAAGGCCAGGTATTTTAGACCTGGCCTTTAAGGAGGAGTAAGAGATGAGAAAGTTGCTTGTTTGTAAAACGACCGAGATAGATCGTTCTTAGTTCTTAAAAAATAAATCTTTTTTTAACGATCTAATGGAACAATGTCCCAACCCACAAGGAATCTGGTTTAGTCTTATACGTTAATGGGGATAAAATTTTAAAAACAATTTTTTTGTTTTTTTATTATAAATTATGTTAAAGAATTGGAAGGCTCCTAACCAGGCTGTTTCGAAAGGAGGAGGAGATGCGAAACAGCATTTCTGGGACCTATAATCTTTTTTACATTAAAAAAAATTGATTCGGGATTCTATCATTAACGATTTTTTTAAGTTGTGATACGCCACGATCCTTCTTTTATAATTTAAATATCTTTTTAAACCGCAAACGGTGCTTATTTCAAGGGTATTAAACGTGAATAAAAGAAAGTCATTCATTGTTTTTAGGACTGCCCTCTTTGCACTGAGATCCGACCATATGTCTATGCATGTGCTTATCCATATGTCTTTGCATATGATCTCCAAAACTCATAGAGGGGCACACAATACCTGCCTGAGCCGACTGTTCTGGGGTGAGATAACCCCGAGCTTCTAACCGGTAATCGGTAACCTTGCTCTGTAATTGGTTAAATAGATTCAGAAGTTCTTTTTGTTTGGCAATGATCTTGTCTTTTACTGGAGTAGGGACTACCCAAAGAGTTCGGAGCTCCAAACGCTTGACATGAATCTCGTTACGCAGAAAAATTGTTTCCTTCCAAAATTTATCCTTCAAAGCTTCCAGCTTGCTCTTCTGTTCGGCTGAGAGGTTTAACTTATAATGATGGCGATAGGAATGGCAAGGGGGATTGTTCTTGCCAGAACCCTTGGCACCTGAAATGGCAGCATAAACCCCGGTGGTAAGAAGAATTAAGCTGAAAAAGAATACCAGAATTTTTGTCTTGTTTATGTTTATCATTTTTTTCTCCTTCTAGATTTTTGATTTATATGTTTCCGCAGGGTCTTGCTATGATTTCCGGTTCAGTTATCTGAATCAGAATATCTATCAACTGAAAAACTAAAAGAAACCCGTTTAACTAGTATAGAGCCTTTAATATTGTAACGGTTATTTTTTATTCTCTCCGGGTAAATACCCCGCGGCTTGCCGCGAAGGAAATAGTTGGGTTTTGCTCTGAATACCCCGCTGCTTGCGGCGGGGTAATTTATTTTGCAATCATCCTTGATGATGCTGTGAATCCATCGGGGGTTTCTATATATACTAATTAATTTACCTCGTTGAGATAGTTAAAAACCGAGGGCTCTACCATTAACTATTTTCTTATGTTTCTTTGCGAAATACCTTTTCGTTATATTAGTTGTAGCCTGATTCGAAAAAGTTACAAAATAAATCATAAAATATTTTTTCTATACTTTATAATATGTTTTTTTACGGTAAACATTCACACGTTTCCTCATTGCAAGATCACATCTAAACTTTTTCTGCGATAACAGATCTATTCTCCTGTAACTTTTCTTAAACATCAAACGTCTATTAGTGTAACGAGACTTCTCATCATCTAAGACAAGTGATTATAAAGAATGGAGGTGAAATGAAACTTTTCCCCTTGATATTGCAGGTAATGATATTTAGAGAAAACTTCCTATTTAGTTTTAAAGAATCAATTTTCACAGAAAAAATAACCAAACCCAATTTTGTGTTTAAAAGGAGGTCGTTATGAATCGTTGTAAGAAATTAGGCTGGATGAGTTTTATTTTTCTTGGTTAGGCTAAGTAGGGCTGAAAAAGGAAGCTGTGTGCGGTTAATTTTGAAAAAACACAATCAAGGTTTATTGCCTGTCCTGACCAATATTTTTAATGGCCTCCGGTATTTCTTATTTTCGATTAGTATTTTGTGATTTTGTATTCAAGCGAACCCTGCCTAACATTGATGATTTCCATGACATACCCTTCCGTGGGAATTTTTGTTTCGCCGGGCGGAAGTCGTATTTGTATTAAATCGGTTGGAACTATCAACACTGAAAATGTTCTTAAAAGGAAGTAACGATATGCTTGAGATAGTTCATTAGAAGAGAAGGTTTCAATGAAACGGATTGCTTTGATTGTTATCGCATTGATGTTCGTTCCCGCCGTCATGTGCGCCAAGCTAAAAAAGGACGATTGCAACCTCATCAGCCGCGGCGCAATGTCACTGGAAGAACTGCGCCGAGAGCCCATCACGTTCGAGCTCGACATTCCTTACGCCGACAGCGACAATCCCAGACAACGGCTCGACCTCTACCTGCCGAAAAATCCCAATAGCAAGAAGCTTCCGGTAATCGTCTTTTTCCATGGTGGCGGGTGGATGAAGGGTGACAAATCCAAGGTGGCCGGATGGCTGATGCCCTTCCTCTGCACCGGCCTGTACGCAGGCGTCTCGGCCGATTACCGATTATCTGGCGAGGCGCAATGGCCTGCGCAGATCTACGACAGCAAGGCGGTAATCCGCTGGGTCCGGGCCAACGCCTCGAAGTATGGGCTCGACGCCGACCACATTGGTGTGTGGGGTATAAGCGCGGGTGCTCACCTGGTCTTGATGCTCGGCGTAAGCGGAAACGTGCCGGAACTCGAGGGCGACGTCGGCCGCTATAAGGGCGTAAGCAGTAAGGTCGCTGCCGTTGTGAACTTCTTCGGCGTGACGGACTTGCTCGCGATCATCGGCCAGCCGGGCCACATTGACAGCACCAGATCGGATGATCCAATGGCTAAGCTCATCGGCGACGGTCTCCACGAAAACCCCGATAAGGCGAAGGCAGCTTCGCCGATTACGTACGTGACCGCGAACGATCCGCCGGTGTTGACCGTCCACGGCACCAAAGATCGGACGGTTCCCTAGGACCAGGCCGTTCGGATGGACGCAACGCTGCGGAAGGCTGGCGTGGTGAGTTATTTTATCACCGTCAAAAGAGGCGGACACGGCGACTGCGGTACCGCTGCGGACGATAGAGTGAAGGCGTTCTTCGACAAGTACCTGCGCGGGGAGGACGTAGAGATCTCGACCGAGCCACTGAATAAACCGTAGTCTGATTAACGACGGAGTAATGGCGGAAAAACTGACGCCCAACAAGGCACTCCATCGGAGTAGTGGGAGCCCCACCAGTGATCTCGTTGTTAAGTGTATTCTTACTTTCTTCGTTTACCCGGTTATCAACCGGTTTTTTTATTTCTTCTTCTTTTTTTCTGCCCCCTTCCTCAGGGATAATGGTCATTAGGTCCTTCGGGGTGCATCCATTTTAGTCCAAACAGCAAGCAGTGCTAATACCTAATAAGTCTATGCACGGGGGATCAATTCGAGGCCCTTTTTTATTGCTGAATGTAAGAATATTGTAAAAAAGAATTCCTTTTTGAAATGGCCCCCGGGTTTCTGGTGCAAATCTTATTTGGGAAAATTTACCTGAAAAGACGGTGAAAAGACCATAGTTCCTGGGGCAAAAACCGATTAAGACATGGTGAGTATAGATAGAGCACCCAGTTCGGTAACATTTGCGCTTTCAGGCGTGTGATCTTCCAGTATTTTATGATAACTGACCAAGATTATTGCTTAATTAATAATCTGTGAATATACCAAGGAATGTGTAGGGCTACCTCTTATGACTACCAGAATTTAACTAAGGAAGGGATTGGCAACACTATGAAAAAGGTTCGTCAATTATCGAGAGGGCCTTCGAGAGGATCGGGATCAGGAGTACAGTTCAATGTCGGAGTTGGCATCTCGAGTTTTTCTGAGGATCGTGACACGATTCGTCAGGTTAGGCTTTAATCTCCTCAATCTTCCCAAGATGAACAGGATTAAGTCATTCATATTCAGGATGTTACGAGACAAACGGCTGATAAGATTTCTCCTGTTAACTTTCGATGTTTACGTTAGATTATCACTGTAACCAATTTGATTTAAAAATCTTTATTCAATTAGGTTGGCATTTGGAAGTGCATTTGATCGAGGCTGACCCAGTGGCTCGGGTGAGGCTGTGATCCAGTGGTTTAAATTCGATCCTTGTACCAACCTAAGGAAAAGAATCTTTTCTGGGGGAGGGGGGGGCGCCTTTTTTGATCGCTCGGACATGATTTTAGGTTCTACCCGATCTGCTAACATTTCATAAAAAAGGGTCCCAATTGGATGCCTTTTTTATTGCTTGAACTAAAGAAATTTTAAAGCATGCTTTTCTAGCAGATGGTCGAGACAATTTTCTGAGTTGAGAGGGACTTCGCTCAGGCGTATATGTTAATAAAGTAAATTAATATTATTGACTTTTCAACCTTTAAAGATTAAAAACAAATGAAATATTGACCTAAACAAATGAATGTCTTTGGGATGGTTGCGAGGAAAAAGTTTTTAAATTGCATTACCAAAAAAAAGGCCGAATTGCCAGATAAAAAGGTAAAAGGCTTTTTTGTTTTGGAGCGGCATTTTGGGGTCTTATACGGATCAATATAAACATTGTTAGATTCATCAGACTGATCACCACTATGTCGCCTGACCGCAGCGAACCTAAGATAGCATGCCGGACCTGTGTGGTCGACATTACGGCACATGCTAAATACAATCGCCGATGGAATCAATGCGCAGTGTGCTACTGGAAAAGATTGGTTGCCGTCGGTTTCAAGCTTTTTTTTTCCAGTGTCTCAGAGACCCATGGTGGATCCCAAGGTTATGCGCGGTTTCTAATCCCTTGTATCCTTGTTTGGTTACCAGTTTAACCGGATCGATCTTGAATTGTTTTGAATAGTGCTTTTGTTTTTGGGCCATTGGATACCTCCTTGAATCTGGTTATTATAACATGCTTTTCGAAGTGTCCACTTTAACTATACCACTGCATTGTTACATTTTTTGCCGTGCTCATAAAGACGAGTAGATTAACTAATAAGTATGATCACAAATTTTGAATGGAATAGTCGAGTGATTAAATTTATTACTAAAAATAATCTATTAGCCTAAGAGGAGGGAAGCTTATGCCATATGATGCAACGAAAATGGCTGATTGGCAAATATCAGAAGCTGCTGAAGTAAATTTACCCACGCCCGATGTATGGAAAGAGAAATTAGGCCTTCAAAAGGATGAGGTTATTCCGATGGGGAGGCTTTGTAAGCTTGATTTCGTGAAGATTATTGACCGTCTTAAAGACAAACCTGACGGAAAATATATCGAAGTCACTGCTATTACTCCGACACCACTTGGCGAAGGGAAAAGTACGACCTCGGTGGGTCTTATTGAAGGGCTCGGAAAACGCGGGGTAAATGTGGGGGGGTGCCTTAGACAGCCATCCGGTGGCCCTACCATGAATATAAAAGGAACAGCCGCTGGCGGCGGCAATGCCCTTCTTATCCCCATG
>Ga0182021_10006263_pt1 | contig 14131 bp, 11 predicted proteins | sample 612E3MmetaG_FD_120493 | JGI IMG/M metagenome (GOLD analysis project Ga0182021, IMG submission 120493) | Permafrost microbial communities from Stordalen Mire, Sweden - 612E3M metaG (Illumina Assembly) | ecosystem: Environmental > Terrestrial > Soil > Wetlands > Permafrost | place: Sweden...
GACGAGCGACAGGCCTTCCACGCTCTTGAGACCCTGTTCGACGATGGCGACGAACGCCCTTCGCGTTTCGATATTCGTACGCAACTTCTCCAGCTGGACACGGCCGATCGCCATGCTGATCTCGTCCTGATTGAAATTCAGCGATGCCACGGCGTTGCCGGTCGGGCATACGACGCCGGCGGGCTTGCCGCGGTCGGCAATCAGCCGCGTTCTCGCGAAGAGCATGGTGTCGCGCGTGAACACAACGCCGCCCTGCGCGCCGGTGGAATGGTGCTTTCCGAACATCGTGGAAAAGGCGGAGATTTCAGTGAGCGTACCGATCATACGCCCCTTGTAGAGCGCACCATGGGCCTGGGCGCAGTCCTCGACCACCGGAATTCCGTGCTTTGCGGCCAATTCGATGATCGGGTCCATATCCAGCGGATGGCCGGTGATGTGCGCGATGAGGATCGCCGACGTGCGATTGGTGATGACTTTGGCGATCTGCTCCGCGGATGTGTTGATCGAACCGGGATCGGAATCGGCGGGGATGGGAATGCAGTTCATCATCGCCACGGGCATGCACCCACCCTGGTCGGTGATCGGCGGCACGATCACCTCGCTGCCGGGCTCCAGATCCAGAGCGCGCAACGCGACGTAGACGGCGTTGGTACCGGAATTGACCGCCTTGGCGAAGCCGCCGCCGAGATAGTCGGCAAACGCTTGGCAATACGCCTTCTCCTCAGGCCCGCCATACACAATGGCGCCGCCGCGACTTATCTCGCGATTCATCAGGCGCATGACCGCGTCGCGCTCGCGCTTGTCAAAGTGCCGCCGCCGGGGCCAGGGAAAGCGGCGTGCACGCGGACCGCCATGTACCATCGGCGGTTTCTTGATGATGGCCTTGATCAACGCCGGCTCGATATTGGCTGCATCAAGGGTCTTGATGATCAAAGGGCCGACGGCCATTTTCAGTGCTCGAAGCATCTTTTTATTCGCGCTTAGAGCGCAATCCTCTGTTTGCTGGTGAAGCTGCGCTCTGCGGCGTCGAGCAGAGCAATCACGTCAAGTGTTTCGGCGGCGTCCGGATCAATCGATTTTCCCGGACGTCCCGACACCGAGCCCGAGTCCGAAGCGCGCCAAAGTCTGGGATAACCGCCGGGCGTCAACACATCGAGGACCGCAGCCAGCGCGCGAGCCGAAATCGCCCCACCGGCGGGAATGTCGATGGTACGTTTGTCAGTGTCGATGCTCACCTCGAACGTGCCGTCGTTGTGAGCACCGATCATCGTCGAGTGGCGGCCGTCCTTATGGTCGATCTCGATGATGTCCTTGTCGCCCTCGGTGGTGACCTGTACTGCGGCGGCGGCGTTGCCCATTACGGCCATCAACATGTCGGCGCCATGGATGCCGTACCAGAAGAAGCGTCCCTGCGTCGGCTGGATCTGGCCCCAATAGCGGACGCGGCAACCCTTGATCTTCTCGCCCGAGGCGCGGATCGAATTCAGCGCCGCAACGAGACCATCCGACCAACGGAAGGCCGAACTCGCGAAAATCTTCGTGTTCGTCTTCGCAGCAAGGTCATAGATCTGTTGTGCATCGGCCAACGACACCGCCAGCGGCTTGTCGATGAAGACGGGCCGTCCGCGGCCGGCAACGGAGCGGAACAGCCCCGGATGGGTCCGCCCGTCGCACGACAGGATGAAGACGATGTCCGACGCGTCAGCGACCGCTTCCGGCGTATCGAGGATCGGCACGCCGTATTTGTCGCGAAGTTCCGCGGTGAAACCGCCGACGCGATCGGCACTCGCAGCCATGTCCGGCGATCCGCCCGGGAAGCCTGCAACAATTCGTGCGCCGGGAATGTGATCGCCATTGTAGGGGTTGTGCAGGTAATCGGCGAAGGTCGTCACGTGGGTCGTGTCCAGGCCGATCAAACCGATGCGCACGTAATTGGTCTTCGGCAGAACCGGAACCGGAGGGATTTCGATCGGCTTCGCCGGAACGCGAGACGCATAGACTTCCTTCGACATGCCAGCATAAGTCTTGGCCTTGGCGTCGAGCGGAAGCGCAACGTTCTTCCCGCCAACGGCTGCTTCATACGCGCCGGCACAGAGCTGAAGCGTTTTCATCGCCTCGCTGGTCGGAATCGGCATCGCAGCACCCTTGGCAACGTTCGCGGCGATATCGCGATAGAGCAGCGCGTGAGCGGTCAACTCGGGCTTCTCCGCAGCGCCCAGTTTCCGTGCAACTTTGCGAAGTACGCGGCTAGGCAGCGACTTTGACGCAGGCTTGGTATCCGGCAATGCCGAGTTGACCGCGGCAAGCGCCCGCGCCTCGCGGCCCGGGTCGCCCAGCGTCAGCTTGCCCGGCGAGATCGATCCCAGGCTTCCCTTGACGACGAAGCTTCCGCGCATCTGGCCCGAATTGACGGACGCCGCAAAGCGCGCGGTACGGTCCTTGTCGAATTGAATCACACCCTCGATCCAGTCCTCGGATTCGATGCTGGTGTAGCGCGTGTCCATCTGGGCGCTGACCGAACGCGGTTGGCCCATCGCCAAGAGAAGAATGTCGAGCTCATGGATCATCTGGGTCATGAGCACGCCGCCGCCCGCGACACCCCAGGCACCCCACCAACTGCCCTTGCCCACCAGAGAATGCGGGATATAGCCGTGACGCTCAACGGTCGCGCTTTCGATCGTGCCGATCCAGCCGTTCTCGATCAGCCACAGCATCCGCCGGAACTGCGGTGCGTACCGAAGCTGATAGTTCACCGAGAGATGTCCGGGATGGCGGGCTTCGGCCGCGGCGATCCGCGATGCGCTCGCCAGCGATTGGGCGAGCGGCTTCTCGCACAGGACATATTTGCCGGCATCCAGCGCGGCGACCACTGCTTCCTCGTGCGACGATGGCGGCGTGGCGACGGCCACAAGGTCCACTTCGGGATCCGCAATCAGCTCGGCCGCGCTCGCGTATCGGCGCGATACGCCGAATGCGGCGCAAAAAGGCTCAAGACGATCAGGTGCGATGTCGGCGGCGGCAACGAGCTTGACGCTTCCCGGAACCATGGCGATCGCCAGAGCGTGCTCCTTGGCGATGATGCCGGTGCCGATTATTCCAACTCTCATCATTTGAAGACTTTCAAATTTTCAGGTGACACAATCGAGATTGCTGCGCCGTATAAAGCAAATATGATCGCTACGAGGATGTGGTCTAGCGTCACGGTTTAGATCTGGTGTTGGTCGCTACTTATTGAAGCGGCTTTTGATTGCCTTGCGGGCCCGTCGTACACGAAATCTTACCGCTTCTTTCAAGAAGCCGCCCAGGGACGTTGGTCCAGGTGGTATCTTCGAGATCGAAAAATAGGGTAACTGCTTTGCGCCAAACCCGCGGGGCACGGGTTCCACTTGAGGCAACATCGATCCTATGAAATCGAAGCGTTTCACGACCGTGCTGGCAAATACCACTGCTTCCCAAAATGCGAGCCGATAGGCACTGCTATTCCGCAATTCGGGATCGCTGCACCCCAAAATTGAATAGGCTGTGTGGTCGTCCCAGACGATATATACCGCAGCATGTACCTTACCCTGTTGGTCGACGGCCGTCAGAGTCTTGCGACCCGCGTTCTTGGCACAAGCGGCATCCAGGCGGTGCACGAATTCGTCATTAGCCAGAGGGTTTTTGCCCTGACGAGCAAAAGTCTTGCGGTTCAAATCCAAAAGCTGATCCAATTGCAAATCGTCCGCGATACGAATTCCGAGCTTTTGAGCTTTTCGGATTTCTTTTCGGCTCATGTGCCGCATGTTGTTCCACAGGGCATTTGTGTCGGAAATATCCTCGAGCACGCCGGTATAACGCGTCGTCTGCGCATATCCCCGCCAATAGAACGGCAGCCAATCCGTGAAGTTCTCGTGGAAATTCTGATAGAAGCTATTCGCTTCTCCGAGCTCGTCTATCAATTCGGCGGCAAGCTTTTGGTTCGTAGACTGAATTTCGACCGGCTTTGCACGCGAGGGCGCGAATAGAATGCCCAATTTCTGTGTTAAGGCAGGCATGCAAACATGCTTTTCGCCGTCAGCCTTACGATGAACCACCGGCCAAGCCGCGTGAATTCCACCACCATCCCTGATTTCGAAAATCTCGTACATCCCCGGCGCGACGGCTTCGAGCCACCAACGTTCGGCAAAGATGCTGCCTTGGGGGGATCGCTTCACCAACTCGTCGTAGGTTGACGGAAGACCGACCAATTCTCCTGGAGCACCGGCGCCTTCGCTGGCAGATGCCAAATCTTCGTGATTTGAGCTCACGCCTCTTCGTCCTTCACTTTCAATTCAAAATTCGAATTGCATGTTGTTCTTTGTTCGTCGAATTCACTAAACGCGACGCTCAGGCTGTGACCGACGCCGCCATAACGGCTGCAGCTTCGATCCGCTCTGACGCCCATTTATTTGCCAGTGCGATGACCGTTGCAACCTCGGTCTTGCTCAGGCATTGGTTTGTAGGAAAGAGAAAATGCTCTTTGAGCACCAAGACCGCCGCAGGATGTCTTGCTCGCTGGTCGTCGGGGATGAAATCCCAACGTGTAGCAAGCGTTAGCCCGGCAACACCATGCCTGTTCAGAAAACGCTGCAAGTCATCGCGGTCGTCCATCAAAACGGGAAACGCGAATGGCCCGCCTCCGTCGGGACACTTTCCCTGCAATTGTCGAAATACTTGTGGGTTCAATCCTGCAGCATAACTTTGCGCATGAGCCAGACGCTCTGCGGCCCAGCTAATCCAATTGCAGCGGCGCAACAGCCACCGAGTCAGCCACGAGGCCTCATGCGGACTCTTATAGTAGGACATCAGCGTGCTGTAAGAGTTCAAAAAGCGGCCTGTCAATCGCCGCAACCCCGCGAGCCACAACCCTGCGGGGATGTGCCGTGCCAGCGTGGAGATAATCAGCAATGAGACTTGCTGACAAAGATACACAGTGTGGCGAATGTTGAACTTGAAATGCGCTTCTGGGAGGGGCGCACTCTGGGAGCGGCACACAAGGATTCCTCCGTCAGGAACCCCGACTATCTTCGTTGGGGAATAGAGCACGTAATCTCCCTCCCTGCCGGCTGAGCAATCCGGTCCGGGAAGAATATGCGCCATGTCCTCCAGCATAATGGCACCGTATGACTTGCATAAATGCCCAAAGCGCTGCGCGTCTTTCTCAAGGCCAAAATAGTGAATCAGCACCGCCAGAGCCGGCGGCTGCTGTGCCAACAGGCCTTCAAACACATTCCAAATCGGATCAAGGTTTTGGTCGACAGGATAAAGAATGATCTGGCATCTAAGCAATTCGAACGGTCTGAATATGCCCTCGGGCATATAGGCAGGAAGCAAAATGCGGCTGTCGGGGCCCAACTGCAACGCACGCCCTAGACTGATCAGCGCCTCTCTTCCACTGCCAAAATATAGCACGCGCCCGTGAGTGGAATAGGGTTCCGGCTTTTTGCTGCTCAGCTGGATGCAACGGTTGTTGTTGATCTCGCGCGGCAAGCCTTATTTCTTTCGCATCCGGAGGTGAAACCGGTATTCCAGACTTGCTGAAGAAAACGAGTCGCATTCGAATCCAACCTCCTTGGCGAGTTCCGCTAGCCCTCGGCGGGAATACCAATAACCAATCCCATCGGCCTGTCCTCGCGCGACCGCCAGAACACGTTTGAGACCACCCCGCCAAGAGTGCATGCGATCTGCCCTCAGAGCATTTGCGTAGTAGTGCAGCCGAAGCTGTGTATCGGGGACATTTGCGACAAGACAATATCCTCCGGGTTTCAGCAATGACGCCAGGCTTTCCAAATGCTGGCGCAACCGCTTTCGATCAAAAAACTGACAAACTTGGTTGGAAAAAGTGAAGTCGAACTGGGCGCGCTGCAACCCTCCCTCGCCGACTTTCAAATCGGCTGCGTCAGCACAGAGCAGTTCCACATCGGGCCATGCGACGTGAAATTCGCCCAGCATGGACTCGGAGAAATCGATTCCGAGGTAAGATTCGCAGCGGTCCTTCAGGTAAGGATAAAACACGCCCGTGCCACAGCCGCATTCCAACACGCGACCGGCATTCGGCGGGAAATACAACAACAGCTCTTTCGCATAGAACTCGATCCACCATGGTTCCGAGTGACGATGGCCAGGATCGGTGGCTCCCTCCCAGTACGAAAAGGAATCCTTTGGGCGGCCCGTCGGCAATTTTCCGGTATGAGAAGCGCCATTCATGATGCAGACATTGTCCCGTTCAACATGTCAACGACGATGCATGATAAATGCCTGCCCATGCCAGCCGAAGGTGATATGCGGTTCCGCCGTCCACTCCTGATGAGCCCGCAAAAATTCGCCAAAGGCCCGGCGCTCTCCAGTATCATCTGCGCCTTCGAAAATATTCCAATCGTCAAATAATACGATTGAACCTTCCTGCAAGAGATCAACGAGAAATTCCAGGACCGGCACGGTCGAGACATACAGATCGCAATCGACCAATACCACCGCGACGGGCTTTAGGCCCAGAGAGCGCTTGAGATCCGGAGTGAGCGAGGCATCGAAGAAGCCCTCAATCAGTTTTGTCCGAGACCAATCGACGCCAAATTGCGTAAGATATGCGATCACCTCGTCTTTGGGGCATGTAAAATCCCCTTTGTACAGTCGGCCCTTGCTTGGTGAGGTGTCTTCCGGCGACTTTTCGTTACCCTCATCTGACGGCAGGCCGGCAAACGAATCAAAACCCCAGAAGCGCATCTGATCTAGCTTGAGCTCGCGGGCAGCCTGTTGCGCACGGCAGAAAGTGTGGCCCCGCCACATTCCAAATTCATAATAGTCACCGACGAGATTCCGCGATGCAGTAAACGCAAGGCATTTCTCGACTGCCGGCCCGGTGTGGGGTGATCCGGGCATGAAGCCATCCGGCATTGGCCAGCGCATGAATCTGTGGATAGCGGGCAACGGCAAATGCAGAGTTCGAACAACCGAACTTGCGATCTTTCTAAGAGGTCGCGGCGTAGATAACCACGCTTGATGAAGGCTCGTCATGTTCTCACTCCAAGTCGCCAAACGATCATTTTGTCACACCAACTCGCCAAACCATTCCAACAATCGGAGCTTCTCGCTTGGCCACGAGTGCTCTTTCACAGCCTGGCGATGTCCCGCGATTCCCATAACTGAAGCAGATGAAGTTATTTGAAGAATTGCTCTTGCCATATCGTCGGCGTCACCTTCGTCTACCAGCAAGCCGCTTACGCCCTCGATCACAGCCTCGGGGATTCCCGCGTGCCTGGTGCTTACGACAGCCATGCCCTGCCCCATCGCCTCCTGAATCGCGGCGGGAAGTCCTTCCTCGTTACCGGTATCTGGATCGGTGATGCTGTGCTGAACGAACACACCGCACTCCTGAAGCAACCTTCGTTTGGTTTCCGCTGACGCGAGGCCGTGTAGACGAACGCGATTTGCCAAGCCGCACGCATCCACAAACTGACGGGCAGCCGGAAATAAGGGGCCGCCGCCAATAAAATCGAGACTGATCTCAGGGTCCCGTGCTATCGCAAGGCGAAAAGCCTCCAATACGTAAATCGGCCCTTTCTTCGGTATCATATAGCTGATCGCGAGGAACCGCTTGCAAGCCTTCGGGTCACGCACCGGTGGCTGTTGAGGTACGTCCACACCTCCGAAATTCACGTGAATTTTGGAGGCGGGCAACCCGAGCCCGATGAGGCGCTGCCGGTGGAATTCGCAACGCGTCAAAATCACGCGCGCCGAGTTGTAAACGAGATATCTCCCGGCCATGCTTGGATCACGCAGCGCCGCACTGACATCAATTCCGTGACCTTGCACCACGTATGGAATCTTTAACTCGTTGAGTATCGGAACAAAATCCAGAAACTGATCTAGAAACTCGCCAAGAACAACCGTCACGCCGTGTTTTCGCAAGAACCTCGCTAACGCATTAGCGCACAGTCGTGATTCCGGGACACCGATCCTCCTCAAGACTCGAACAGACAGATTGTTCGCCCAGCGGTCGACATAGAAAACGGGACAAGTTTGTCGCCACGAATTCGGAGGTGTCGGTATGCTGTATCGCGCTATCGCAACCGTTCGATCTGGTAATAGATCGTCAACATGTCGATTTATGAACGATCCCCCAATCTCGGAGGTAAAGACAGCGAGCATAGAAGAATGATTCCTGAACTTGTGGTGTTGAAGAGGCGCTTTCTTACTGGTCCGGCGAAACTACAATGATGCGAAACGCCGCTGTTCGCCGTTCGTCACCTTAAAGCGATCGTCGATATCGTGCCGCGAGGGTCGAAAAACGTCCCACCCGAGATAGTCGTGACGTCCAGTCGACAGGCTTTCTCCACGGCGAAGTAACTTCAACTTTTTACGGCAATTTTCCCGGTCGAATCGATGCGGCCCAAAAACGGTCCGCGTTCTGCGAAATACTCATCGACAGCTTTCTGGCAGCCCTGCCAATAGCCATAGTCGTCGATGATCAGAATGCCTCCCGGACTCAGCCTTGGATAGAAATGTTTTAGCTCATGAAGCGTTGATTCATACCAATCCGTGTCGAGGCGCAAGATGGCGATCTGATCGGGGCCGCCGGATGGGAGCGTCTCGAGAACGTCGCCTTTGACAAAATGGCACTTGTCCGCCGGATATCCGGTTGACGCCATGTTTGCGCGCACATCCTCCAAGCTTGCGTAGCACCACTCATTGTGGTCGGCGGCTGCTGACGCCGCATATCGGCCAGCTGCCGACGTCCCGCTATAATCAATGTCGTTATCAGTCGGCGTCGTCATGCCGGCAAACGTATCGAACAAATAGAGATCTCGAAGATCGTTCACTTCGCGAAGCGCCAACGCCGCGGCCATCGTGGACCCTCCACGCCAGACGCCGCATTCGACGATCGCGCCGGGAATCTGCATACGCGCCACATATCGCGACGCATCGATCATTGCCGCGATCTTCTCGACCGGGGTCATCGTATAAGGCCGCACGAATTTGATCACATTCGCGTAACGCGGATCTTCCTCCAAATAATGAGGTTCCGGAGGAAGGTTCAATCGCTCGATTTTGTATCCGAGCGTGTTCATCACCTTCAGAATTCCTGCATTAACGGCTCTCATAATCCTCGACCCTGCTCTTCATTGTCTATCGCTCCTGCCGGTCAATTCCGCTTCGGCATTCGCCGCGCGCATTCGACCACTGGCAGGTTCATGAACCTCCGCCCACTTGGTATTGTCAATGAACAGCACACCTGGGCGGTCCGACGCTTGGAGCCACGCAGCGCTCTGCCCTCCTTCAATTCGGAACCCTGGAATAGACTCCAAGACGTCCCACGAGAGTACGCCGGCCGATTCCGCGATGGCCACATTAAGCTGGTAATCGCCCGGTATCAGCGGCAAAGCGGGAATATCGCATCGTATCGTATGGGCGCCCACGCCAAGCGCAATGTTGAAACCGCAGTCCGTGGAAATGACGGTCGCAATGATCTCCAATTGCTCGTTGAGCACGCTGATCACGATGATTGCCTGCTCGACGGTGCGTTGCACGTCCATGTCGAGATCGATCACCACGCGATCATTGACCCCGATGGACATCGTTCCCGCTTCCTGCTCGCAAATCCTGATCGAGCGGATGTTAACGTGGCCCTCGATGCGAAATGGCCGGCGATACATCGAAAAATCCCCGGTGGCCCGCCTTTTCTCATTTGTACTGTGCAGATAGTGGGAGACTACGTCCTTGCTCGACCCGGTCATCACCACTTGGCCCTGTTCAAGCAGAATAGCCTTATCCGTCAGCCCGACGATCGCAGTTAGATTGTGGCTCACAAACAGCACCGTGCGTCCGGCCTCTGCCACATCCCGCATTTTTCCAAGACATTTTCTCTGAAAGCCAATGTCTCCCACCGCCAGGACTTCGTCGATGATGAGGATCTCCGGCTCCAAATGCGCTGCCACTGCGAATGCAAGACGGACATACATTCCTGAGCTATATCGTTTGACTGGGGTATCGAGAAATCTGTCGATCTCGGCGAAAGCGACGATCTCGTCGAACTTCGCTTTGATTTCCCGTCGCGTCATGCCGAGGATGGCGCCGTTGAGAAAAATGTTTTCACGGCCCGTCAGTTCCTGATGAAATCCCGTACCGACTTCCAGCAAGCTGGCGACGCGCCCCCTGATGGCGACGCGGCCCCCGGTCGGCTCCGTGATGCGCGAGAGAACTTTGAGAAGCGTCGACTTGCCGGCACCGTTGCGTCCGATGATACCGATGGCATCACCGCGCTTGACCTCGAACGAAACACCCTTCAGCGCCCAGAATTCTTCTATCTCGTCGCCCTGGATGATCTGGCGCCCGCGTGCCATATCGACGGCCTTGCGGCCGAAACTCCTGACGCTTCGCGTGAGCGTATCGCGTAACGTCTGATAGCCCTCCCGACGGGTGGACTCGTGTCCGACGAAATAGCTCTTGGAGAGATTTTCGACGCTGATTGCGATGTCGGTGCCGGTCATGGCCTCAGATCAAATCCGCAAACGTCTTTTCCATTTTCCGGAACTGCCGTACACCCAGCCACAGAAGAAAGAAGATGACGGCAAGACTGAGCATCAGGCCGGGCCAGTAGATCATGCTTTTTCCGCCCAAAACGCTCCAGCGAAACCCATCGATGACGCCCACAATCGGATTGAGCGAGTAGAGCAGGCGCCATTTTTCCGGCACCACGCTCGAGCTGAACCCGACCGGAGAAACGTAAAGGCCGAATTGCATGAGGAATGGAATGACATAGCGGAAATCGCGATACTTAACATTCAGCGCCGTGATCCAAAGACCGGGTCCGAGCGAGGCAAGGAACGCCAGCAGCACGAAGACCGGCAGGACGAAAATGTGCCAGCTCGGCAGAAACTGATACCAGATCATCATCGCAACCATGATCGCGAAGCTGATCATAAGATCGACGAACGAGACGACGATCGTTGCCGTGGGAATGATCAATCGCGGAAAGTAGACCTTGCCGATGAGAGTAGCATTGTTGATCAGGCTGCTTGAAGCGTCCGTCAGCGCCGTGGAGAAGAACGTAAAGGGCAGCAGTCCCGCGAGAACCATTAGCGCGTAGGGCGCCTCGCCTTCGCTCGGCAGTTTGGCAAGCCGTGAAAAGATGACCGTAAAGATGACCATCGTGAGGAAAGGCCGCAAGATCGCCCACACGATGCCGATGACGGTTTGCTTGTAACGGACTGCAACGTCGCGCGCGGCCAGAACCTGGAACAGCTCGCGATAGTGCCAGAGGTCACGCCAATAATTGCGCTCCGCTCGCCCCGGTTCGAGGATGATCTCCGACGTTTGATCGATGGAAGCTGGGTTGTTCAATGGACGAATATGATGCTGCTGCCTTGCGGCGCGAAGGCAAAGGGCGTTTCGCGCAACGGATGAAGCGCCCGCCGGATCGCATGGTGACGCTCGTGCGGTGCAAAAAACATCAGGAAGCCGCCTCCGCCAGCGCCCAGAATTTTCCCGCCTTGGGCGCCCGCATCCATCGCGGCCCGATAGGCATCGTCGATCATGGGATTAGTGACGCCATCCGTCAGTTGTCGCTTTATCTGCCACGCCTCATGGAGCAACGGCCCGAACGATTCAATATTTCCCGCACATAGATCACCGAAGGCGATTTCTGCCATATGGACCAGTTCGCCGGTTGCATCAGACTTCTCACCATGCTGCGCGACTTTGGCGGATTGCGCTTGCAGGAGCGTAGAGGCGGACCGCGTGATGCCGGTGTAGAAGAACAGAAGGCGCGACTGTAGCTCTTCGAGGACGGAGCGGGGACAGACCGCCTTCTTCACTTCCACCGTCTCGTCGGGGTGAAAGCGGATGAAATTGAAGCCTCCGAACGCAGCGGCATATTGATCCTGCTTGCCGACCGGCTCGCCGCAACGCTCGATCTCGATGCGGCAACTTTCTTGGGCGAGATCCGTCGCGGTCGCGTGCCGGCCGCGAAACGCATGAAGCGCGTTCAGGAGGCCGACGGTGAAGGAACTGGATGAACCGAGACCTGTTCCCTTGGACGGGATGTCGGCGACGGACGTGATTTCGATACCGCCTTCGATGCCCAACAAGGCAAGGGCTTCGCGCACGAGCGGATGTTCGACTTCTGATGCGTGGGCGACTTCCTCAGTGCGCGAATAGCTCACGCGGACGGCATTGTCGAACTTTTGGCATACCGTGACGTAGACCGATTTGTCGATCGCGGTGGACAGCACGGCCCCGCCATGACGCCGATAGTAGGCAGGAAGATCGGACCCCCCGCCGAAAAAGCTGACACGCAGCGGTGTCCGGGAAATAATCACGAGATTTCCGCTTCCCGCTGTTTCACGATGAAGTCCGCGGCGGCGGACAGATCACTGGCAACGTGATCGGGCGTGACCTGAAATTTCTTGTCGCCGCCTGCCACGCCCGTGCGCACCAAAACCGAGCGCAGACCCGCGCGCCGCGCCATCTCAATATCCCGCGTCTGATCGCCGATCATCCAAGAACTTGCGGCGTCGATACCCAGTTCTTCGCAAGCGCGCCGAAACAGGCCCGTCGCAGGCTTGCGGCAATCGCAGTCGATCTTGAGATCGGCGCGCTCGCCGGGAAACCCCCGGTCGGGATGGTGTGGACAGAGATAGATGCGATCGAGATATGCCCCTTCCTTGCCAAGCTCCCACTCCAGGCGACGATGAATCGCGTCCACATCGGCCTCGCTCGCCTCGCCGCGCGCAATCACGGGCTGGTTGGTCAATACCACGAGACGAAAGCCCGCCTGTCGCAAGGATTTGAGTGCTGCACCGGTGCCGGCTATGAGTTCCAAATCCTCTGCCGCCCGTAGAAATCCTCTTTCGATATTCAGCGTCCCGTCCCGGTCGAAAAAAACGGCAGGGACATTACTGCTCGAATTCGCCAGGTTCAGCTTCCCCGCCTGCCAGTCGGCTTTAACGCGCTGTAGCCTGGCGGGCGTGCCCATGTCCTTGATGTATTCGCTCGAGCGGTAGGCGAGGATGCGACCGCCCCGGGCGAGCAGACCAGGCATGATGTCCTTGGTGAAGTCGAGCGGACCGCGCACCGCGGCCCAAGGATGAAGCGCGTCGCGGCGCACGACGTAGAGCGCTGCATTGACCAGATTGGCGAAGAAGCGGCCTTCGGGATGAGGACAGGTATGCAGCGCGCTCACCCAGCCGTCGGCGTCGATTTCCAGCAAATCCGAATCTTGCGGATGATCGTTGGGATGCGCAAACGTGGTGAAGTCTGCACCCCGTTCCAGATGCTGCTCTGCCATCCTCTCAAGATCAACCGCGAGCATGACGTCGCCGTAAACGACGAAAAAATGCTCGGGCAGCGAATTCAGCCCCTGTATCACGGCACCCGCATTTCCCAGAGGTTCTTTTTCCACAAGGATCCGAGCTTTCAGGCCAAATCGCGAACCATCGCCGACGAAGTCCTGTATCTTTTCGGCAAGGTGACCTGCGAATATCGTCACCGTGTCGATACCTGCCGCGGCCGCGAGTTCGAGCTGGTGCTGGAGAACCGGCTTGCCGCCGACGGGCACGAGCACCTTCGGGAGGTCATTGAATTGAGCCGCAAGACGCACGCCCTTGCCGCCGGCAACAATGACGAGGTGACTAACCTTCGGGAGCAAGCGCGTCATCTAACGGCCAAACTCATCGGCGATTTCACTGATGGCACGGAGCACAGCCTCATCCGAACAGAGCTTCGGGCGCCAGCCCAGCCGCGCCAGCTTCTCGGTCGAGTAGCGAAATCGTGGCACGTCGCCGACCCATCCCCGGTCGCCGCCCGTGTAGACGATCGGTGTCGCCGGCAGGACACGGGCGATCACCTGCTCGGCGATGAACGTGACGCGGGTCCCTGCGCCTTCGGGCCCGATGTTGAAGACGTTGCGTCGTCCATTTGCCTTCGCGACGATGAAACTCATCGCGTCGATGAGTTCCGACACGTGGAGATAGGGCTTGGTTTGCGATCCGTCGCCGAGAACTTTCAGGTTTGCGGCCCCCGGCGCGAGCCGCTTGATGAAATCAAAGATCACGCCATGCGTCGCCCTCGGCCCAACAACATTGGGGAACCGGAAAATCCACATCCTCTCCAGGAA
>Ga0182021_10006264_pt1 | contig 14131 bp, 16 predicted proteins | sample 612E3MmetaG_FD_120493 | JGI IMG/M metagenome (GOLD analysis project Ga0182021, IMG submission 120493) | Permafrost microbial communities from Stordalen Mire, Sweden - 612E3M metaG (Illumina Assembly) | ecosystem: Environmental > Terrestrial > Soil > Wetlands > Permafrost | place: Sweden...
AACCCACCGCGACCACCAGCAGCAAACCGACCAGATGCAAAATAATTAATTGCTGGCCAAACACGGCCAATCCCGCGGTGACGGTGATGACCGCGGCCGCGAGTGGCGCGATGATTCGTACGACGCGCCTGGTCGAGCGCAAGACCAGCAGCAGCAATCCGATAATGGCGACCAGCCCGCCCAGCGACAACAGGATGGCTTCATGCAAATAGCCGGAATACAGCTGATCGGACTCGGCTTTCATGTCCACAAACAGAACATTCGGCAATCCCGCGGTGCCCGTGGCGCTTAGCGCAGCGCGAATCCGATTTGCGTTGATGCCGGCACCCTCGGGTGCGGTAAGCGGCAACAAGGCGCTCCACTGCTTGCCTTGTTGAATGAGCAGCGCATCGACCGCCATCGCCATCGAGGTCTGTTCAAGATCGGCCGCCTGCAGCAGGGGCTGGCTGCGCGCGGCTGCGATATCGGCAAGAAACGGCGCAAACAGTTGCGCGCGCAGCGGCAAGCCCTGAACAGCTTGCGCCAGCTGCGTTTCCAGCACGTCCGGGGGAGGCAGACTGGACTGGCGGGCGCGCTGCGTCGCTGCGCTGGGAAGATAACGGCTGGGACTCTCGAACCCGGCGAGTTCGCCTTGGTCGACTTGCGTTTGCAATATCGTGGAAACCTGTTCGGAAGAACGCAATACGGATTCACGGCTCGCACCGGATAGCACCACCAGATAGCGCACATCAGGCGCACCCATGTCCGCGCGCAGACTTGCGTCCAACGCCACGTCGTCCTGGGATACCGGGCTCAATGAGGATATGTTGTCATTCCACAAACTGGCACGGTGCTGGACGAGGACGGCACAGGCCGCCAGCAGCAATATCGCGGCCGCCCATCGCAGCGCAGCGGCGCGCTGCACCAGACGGGATAGAATGACGCCGATAGGCGATACATCGTGAATGCGAAAGTTGATCGGCAGCAAGTGCGGCAAGACGAAGCGGGTCACCGTCGCGGCGATTATCAGACCGGCAATCGAATACAGGCCGAGTTGCGCCAGACCGGGAAAGCCGGACAGCAGCAGCGAAGCAAAACCGAATATCGAGGTCAGCACGCCCAGGCGGACGGTGGGCCAGAAGCGCTTGATCCAGTCATGCTGGTCTGAACCGCCCCGTTCTGATTGCACAAACAGGTAGATTGAATAATCGACCGCCTCGCCGATCAGCGCGGTGCCAAATCCCAGGGTGATGCCGTGTACCACGCCGAAGCCCAGACTGACCGCCGCGACGCCCGCCAACGCGCCGCTGATAACGGGCAAGAAACCCAATGCCAGCGCGGTGAAGGAACGATAGACCAGCAATAGCAGCGCCGCGATGATCGCGATGCTGATGATGGACAGACGGCTGACCTGATTCTTGATAGTGTCGCGCGAAGTAACCGTAAACACACCGGGCCCGGTCATCACCAGCCTGGCGGCAGGGGTCGCGCCCGGTGCTGCGTCGAACGCCTGCCGGATGGCAGCCATGGCGCGTTGCTGGGCGTCGGTATCGGAGCCCGAGGCGCGTGTTTGCATCAGCATCAGGGCGCGACTGCCGTCGCGTGATGCCCATGCGCCATCGACCATCGGCGGGCGGGCGCCGGCGTTGAGCTGGTCGAGTAATCGCACCATTTCACCGGTCGGATCGCGTGGCAGCAGCGACTTGAGCAGCAGCCCGGCAGGCGAGGCGAGCAGGTCGATGCTGACGCTCAACGCCGCATGCAGGCCGTCGGCGCTGAAGCGCGCGGGCGTCACCGCAGGGCTTAGCAGGTAGCGATTGTTGAACAGAAAAGCACGGTCGCGCTCTGTGCTGACGGGCTCGCCATTGTTGACGGTGACAAAACCGGGATCAGCGCGCAGGCGCCGGGCGATTTGTTTGGAGAGCCTGGCACGCGCGGACGCATCGGCGCCTTCAATGCCGACCAGTATCAGGCGCGAGGCGAGGCCGTCACGAATCTGCTCCAGGAGCAGCTGCTGTGCCGGCGTGGGGCTGCGTGGCAAAAAAGCCGATAAATCCGTGGTGACCTGGCTGCGGCTGATGACGATACCGCAGGCGAAGATAAACGCCAGCCATAAGACGATCGAAGTCCGGGGTGTCGCTGTCCGCCCGTGGCGCGCCGGGGCTGGTCTCACGGTGCGGCCAACTTTTCGATGAGCATAAGCGAGCTGTCACCATCGGCCTGGGTGATTTCGATGCTGCGCACGGTGTCGCGCACGCCGGCAACACGGATGCGCTTTACCACGGCCTGCAATTTTTCATCCACCGGCAGGAGTTGCAGTGTCCAGCGCTCGAATGTGCCATCCAGACTCAGTCGGTAACTGCGTTCCAGCGCCTTGCGGTCGCCCGCCAGGGTACCGCGGATGCTGTCGATGAAAGCCGCCAGCTCCGGGTAATCCTGTGATTGCAGGCGGTGAATCTGGCGGCCGCGCTCGATAACCAGGGTGCCGTGATCCAGAATCATGGATTCCGGTTTGGGTTTGACAGTGCGCTTTTCGAGACGGTCCGGCGCGGTGTAGAACAACTCGCCGGAGGATTCCACCGGTTTGTCGAGCATGGCGATGAATTTCTTCTCCACAAAGCTGGAATGGTCGGAGCGGATTTGCGCCAGGCCTTGCATGAGCTGGTCAATATTCCACTCGGCGGCGCGACTGACGACAGGTAGCAGCATCAGCCCGAATACGACGAGCAGGTGCCGCATGACGCGCCGCGAAAAGACAGAAGCGGAGGGAAGCGTCATCATGGTTGTGGAGGCGCTGCAGCGGGTACGGGCTGCCAGAACTCGAAAAAATTAAACCAGTTGTATGGCGCCTTGCGGCAGTAATGGTCCAGCAGCGAGGCATAACGCGCGATGGCCGCTTCCACGGCGGCTTCGCGTTGACCGCGCCCAACCGCGGAAAAATCCGCCAGAGGATCGAAATGGATGGAGTAGCGGTTGCCTCCCAGATACAACCCCGTCATGAATACCGCCGGACGCCGCAGCAATGCGGCTATGCGAAACGGCCCGCCGGGCAGGTTCGCGTTGGTGCCGAGGATTTGCACCGGGTACAGGGTATCGTCGCGAGGCGTACGATCCGCCAACATGCCGACGATGCAGCCTTCATCCAGGCGCTCCCGCAGCTTGAGCATGGAGTCGACGCGCCCCAGGCCGATGATATCCTGCACCGCCTCTGGATTAATGGCAGCCAGCATGGCGGTTATCTTTTGTGCGTTATCCCCGTGCATGACCATGGCGACGCGCAAATCGGTGTTTTTCCGGCCAATAGCGCGGATCACCTCGAAGCTGCCCAGGTGCGCGCCCATCAGGAACAGGCCTTTGCCGCCGGCGAGCAGGCGGCGCAGCGTATCCTCGCCATGCACTTCCAGATCGAATATATCGAAGCGGCGGTTGACCAGATAGACGCGGTCATGAATGGTCGCGGCAAAGGTATAGAAATGCTGGTACAGATCGCGCCAGCGGGGAGGGCGGCCCAAGGCACGCCCGAGATAATTCCTTGAAGCGCGGCGGCTGGCAGGTGCAAAAAGCAAGAAATAGATTGCGATCGGATGCAGCACGACGCGCCCTGCGCGCCGTCCCAGACGCAGTGAAATCCACGTCATGACGCGCAACATGAGCATATTGCTGCGCTCCGGGGTATGCGCCCAGGCGGTTTGGCTGGCTGTCGGGCGCGAGGTCAGACAGGCGATCCCGGCACGATGCTGCCGCTGGCGATCTTGCGCATGCCAGCCACGACGTCGAAACGTATTGTGCCGCTGGCGGAGAGAATGTGCCGGATCACCAGTTCGTCGCCCGGACTTGCCGGGCTCAGAAACTTGACCGAACTGATCTCGCAAAGATCCAGCGCGATTCCAGTGGCCGCGGCCGTTGCGCGCAGCACGGCATCCAGCAGCACTACACCGGGGAGTACAGGAGTGCCGGGAAAGTGTCCGGCAAAGGCGGGATGATCCAGCGGAACGGTCCAGTGTATGGTGCTATTCATGAGGGTTTCCCTGCGCGGCGTCTCTGAAACAGCGCTTGCAGCACTGCGCGCGGAAGTTTTCCTGTGTGGTTGCGCGGCAGTGCATCGACAAACAGCAGCGGGCGCGGCAGGAAAACCGGGTCGATATGTTCGCGTAGTGCCGCCAGCAAATGCGGCGCATCCATGCCCGGGGCCACTACACACGCGGCAAGTCGCGCAATATGAGCATCGCCGGTTTCGTCCGGCATGTAGAAAACGCCATCAACCACGCCGGGAATGGAATTGAGCAGGTGGTTGAGACTCGCCAGCGAATGTCGCTTGCCCGCGATATTGACCAGATCGGCGATGCGCCCGTGCAGCAAGAAATGCTCGTCTGTAACAGGTTCAATCATGTCGTTCATGGTGATCATTGCCTCGACGTGACCGCCGCAAGCGCGCACGCAATCACCCTCCACGATCAATTTTATCCCGGGAAACAGCTGCCATTCTGCCGTTTGCGTGGGCCGGCGGCTAGCGATCTGGCCGGTTTCGGTGCTGCCGTAGATTTCCATTAGCGGAGCATGGCAACGTGCCTCGATGTCCTGCGCGAGTTGGGCAGACAGCGGCGCAGTGGCGGAGAGTACGCAAGTGATCTCCGGCAGCGCCAGCCCCGCATCCAGCAAGGCGCGCAGATGCACGGGCGAGGACACCAACACTCGTGGCGCGGGCACAGCCGCCAGTGCCTGGCAAATGTCGGCCGGATAAAACGGCTGCGCATGGCTGAGCGCGTTGCCGCTGCGCCATGCAATCAGAACCGTGGATTCAAAACCGTACATGTGTTGCGGCGGCACGGTACCGATGATTGCGCAGGGTGTGCCGTGCAGCAGCCCCAGGCGCAATGCTTCCGCCTGCACGCTGCTGGCCAGCGCGCCCCAGGTCTTCGGGTGCGGCTGCGGGGTGCCAGTCGAGCCCGAAGTAAATACCACCGCGATGCGCTGCTCACTATCAATTTGCGGAACCGCAGGTGCATCCGCCTGGCTGACGCCCATGACCGGGTATTGCAATTGGGGCAGATCCACCGTGCACGCGGCGCTATCAGTCAGACAGAACACATCCGGTGCAAAAATCTTGATCTGGCGCGCCACTTCCGGTGTGGGGGTAGGCGGCAGCAGGCTGACCTTTCCGGCCACAATGGCAGCCGCCAGACCAACACTAAAGCGGTAACGATCACTGCACATATTGAGCAGATGACTCCCCGTGGGAAATTGGGCGACAAGCTGCCCGACCTCGGACAGGAACTGGCGCAGCGTTACGGCGCCATCGGCGCGCCAGGCGACGATGCTGTCCGGGGAGACGTGCGATACCAGTGGCAGTGAAGGCATGATTAGGGGTGCAGCAACTAGCGTGGGCGCCCCGAGGCGTTCCTGAACGCCCGCACCGCATCGAGGATGTGCGTATGCTGCATATCAGGCAGCACCCATCGGCGTACCCAATATTCTGCAATGAACATCAGCGCGACCAAAGGCAGTGTCAGAAAATTGGAAAAAACCGACCACGTGGCCAGCGGCGCCAGAAAAAAGAGCAAGGTGGAAGCCAATGCCATCGCGGCAAAAAACAGAGTCCAGGCGATCGTCACCTGACGCGCGTAAATCTCATGCTGCGGTGTCACCAGTACATGCACCGCCCGCGCGAAACGCGTGCAGAGCGGTTGTTGCCCGGCGAGCAAAGTGCGGCCAAACGTAATGAACAGTATTAGCTGCAGACCCACATGCTGCAGCCAGTAAACCAGCCCAAAATGGTTCTCCAGCGCCGGCCACCCGGACCACAGCGCGATACACAGGAGCAGCAGCACGCCCAGCAGGATGAAGCGCCGAGGCGACCGCCAGGCCAGCACCAGCGCCATCAATACCACTGGCGCAATGGCCACCAACGCGCCCAAGCTGCCGCTGTGCGCGGATCCATTAGTGTAATGCGCCAGCAGGGGATAGCCGATCACGAGCGCAGCGATGCCCAGCCAGGGCGCGATGCGACGCGGCATTAGCGGGTTCTTTGTGCTGCGATATAGTCGGAAAGGCTGCGCAGCGAACTGAAAATGAGCTTGTTGTCTTCGTTGTCGCTGCGCAGTTGCAGACCATAACGCTTGGAGACCTCCAACGCGACTTCCAGCACATCAATCGAATCCAGGCCCAAGCCTTCCCCATACAACGGGGCGTCAGGGGTGATTTGATCTGCTGTGACCTCCAGGTTCAGACACTTGACCATCAAATCGGCAACTTCACGTTGCAAATCCGCAGTACTGGGGACAGCGGGCTTTTGATTTTCTTGCATGGTGTTCATAGCGTAGCTCCGAGCAAGTGAGTAACAAATGCGCGTCGGGGTTCTGAGGTGATGAATTCGGTCGGTACACCGGATTTTAATCTGGCATCGAGGTCTGTTCGTGTTCAAATTGTATCGCTTTGCTGTTCATCGGGCTCAGCTATCCTATCCAGCCCAGGGGGCAATGCAAACCCGAGCCGGCCTATTTCGCCCCGCGCTCGGTGATCAGCCTGGCTTTTTGGTCGCGCGGCGCGCTTCGACTGGCGCTGATTTCGAGGATGGTCGCGGGCCGCCTGTCCAGTTCGGGCTTGGCCCGCAGGGCGGCGATTTGCTGGTCGAGCTTGTCCACCGCGCTCGTCATTCCCCGGGCCGCAAGGAGGCTGCGCACACTGAGCAGTTGCTCGACTTTCCCTGGCGCGGCGGGCGCCTGCGCCTGAGCGGCTGCTACCGACCGCACCGGCTCGCCCCAATGCTCCTTGGGCAGGCTCGCGGCGATGCGCGCCCGCTTTGTTCTGTTACGCCGTGCTGCTGCCCGGGGGGAGGTTCTTGCGCAGGCTGTTCTGCCGGCGCCGGTCCAGCCACCAGGCGAGGGCCGGGAGCACGATGAAGGAACCGGGCATCACCATCACGGCGAGATAGGGGCTGACCATGGACAGCCGGCGCAGGTGGTCGACGATCTGGCGCTTGTCCTCCGGCGTCCATTTCTGTTTGTTGCGCGGCTTCATCAGCAAGGGCATCAGGCCGGTTATCTGCACGACTTCGCCGAGTACGTATTTCCGTTCCCGGTCCATCATTTCCATCACGGTCCGGACGATCGCTGGCTTATGCATGCACTAAGCCGCGATTTTCTTCGTCAACCAGCGATAGCCCCGCCAGATCGACCAGGCGCGCTGCGCCCATCTGAGCGCCCGGCGCGGGCGCAGCAGCGCGAACACCAGCGCGGCGCCGGCCACGAGGGGCGGGCGCGAGATGACAAAGTGCACGGCGTCGACGCAGCGGTCGACGAATGCCAGCGGTTGCGCCCATGACTGCAGCGTCTGCGCCGCGTCGGCGCGCTCGCGCGCGGCGCGCTCGAGCAGGAGCGCCCGCTTGGTTTCGATGGCGGCGAGGCGCGGGTTCACGCGTGTGGTTCCCGCAGGATGGCCCCGTCCTTCGCCAGTTCGCCGCGCGTGATCGCGAAGGGCTTGGGCCGGGACTTCGCCTTGTCGCGCAGGACCCAGCCCAATAGCGCGCCCGTGGCGAGGAAGCCGGCGGCGAGTATGCCGACCGCGGCGAGCCGGTGCGTGTCCCAGTAATAGAGGACGACCAGGGCGACGCAAAGCACGGCGCCCATGGCAAGGCAGAACCCAGCGGCCAGCGCGTAGAGCAGCATCTGCTCCAGCCGCACGCGTTCTTCTTCGATCTCGGTGGCGAGTATCTGCAGGCGCGTCTGTGCCGCGCCGAGCAGGGTATGCCCCAGATGCTTGATCGACTGAAGAAGGCCGCCGCGCGCGGCGCCGCCCCCCATGTCCGCCATTGCTAGCGGCGGCTTATCAGCATGCCGACGACCAGGCCGACGGCGGCCGCGATGCCCACGGCGCCCCAGGGATGATCGTGCACGTAATCGTCGGTGGCGCGCGCCGCGGCCTTGGTCCTGTCCATCACGACTTCCTCGGCCCGGGCGAGCTTGTCTTTCGCTACGCGCAGGCTTTCCTGGATGCGCTCGCGCGCGACGACCGCTTTTTCACCCACCTGGCCGGCGGTGGCGCGCAGCAATTCTTCCGCGTCGGCGATCACGACCCTCAGGTCGGTCGCAAGTTTTTCCCGGGATACATCAGTGCCGTTGCTCATGATTTTTTGCCTCTCTGGCTAAGAAATTCCGCTATGGCAGAAGCGCCGGCGGACGACTCCAAGGCTACCGTCTTTCTCTCGGCAAATCAACCTTCTTCGCCCCTAACGCAGGTAGAATCCGCTCCATGCCGTCGCCTTATCTGGAGATCCTGCGCAGCCCGCGCATCGCCGCCGTCCTGCTGCTCGGGTTTTCCTCCGGCCTGCCGCTGGCGCTGACCGGGGGCACGCTGCAAGCCTGGCTCACCGTCGCAGGCGTGGACATCATGACCATCGCCTGGTTTTCCTGGATCGGCATACCGTATCTGCTGAAATTCCTCTGGTCCCCGCTGATGGACCGCTATGTGCCGCCGTTCCTGGGCCGCCGGCGCGGCTGGATGCTGTTGACGCAGCTGGCGCTGATCCTGGGTATCGCAGGCATGGCCTACTCGTCGCCGAAGGCGGACCTCTGGCTGCTCGGCTGCCTGGCGCTGTGGGTCGCCTTCATGTCGGCTTCGCAGGACATCGTCATCGACGCCTATCGCGCCGATCTGTTGCCGGCGCAGGAGCGCGGCATGGGCGCGGCAGTGGGCGTGCTCGGATACCGCGTTGCGATGCTGGCTTCGGGCGGGCTCGCGCTGATCCTCGCCGACCAGGTCGGCTGGCGCCAGACGTTTTTCGCCATGGCCGCGCTGATGGGCGTCGGCCTGCTGACCAGCCTCGCCGCTCCCGAACCCGTCGTGCGCGGCACGCCGCCGCGCAGCCTGCGCGAAGCCGTGGTCGAGCCCCTGAAGGATCTGCTGTTGCGGCCGGGCGCGCTGCAACTGCTCGCCCTGATCGCCTTGTACAAATTCGGCGACGCGCTCGCCGGCACCCTGACCACCGCATTTCTCATCCGCGGCGTCGGCTTTTCGCTCACCGATGTCGGCACCATCAACAAAGGCCTGGGACTGGTTTCGCTGCTGGCGGGCGGCCTCGTCGGCGGGCTGCTGCTGGTGCGCATGAGCCTCACCCGCGCGCTGCTGCTGTTCGGCGCGCTGCAGGCGATATCGAACCTGTCCTTCGCGGTGCTCGCCTGGGCCGGCAAGAGCTACCCGTTGCTGGTGTTCGCGGTCGGCTTCGAGAACCTCGCCAGCGGCATGGGCACCGCGGCGTTCGTCGCTTTTGCCATGGCGCTGTGCAACCACAGTTTCTCCGCCACCCAGTACGCGCTGCTGTCGGCGATCGCTTCGCTCGGGCGCATCCTGTTCGGCCCGGTCACCGGCGGCCTGGTCGAGGCCATGGGCTGGGCGAATTTCTTCGTGCTCACCTTCGTCGCCGCGCTGCCGGGCCTGTGGCTGGTGTGGCAAATGCGCGAGCGCATCGACGCGGTGGCCGCGGCGCAGCCTCAGGCAGCCTGAGGCGATCTCCCGTTGTTGCTTTTATCCAGAACCCTGATTCCTGGACGGATGTGCTTTTCATCCGTTCAGGAATCAGGGTTGGCGCGCGGAGCGCGCAATGACCGTTACGTCGGCATCGATCAACCCAGGACGACGCATCGAGCGGTAGTGATCAAGCTTGCGCGGACGGCGACCCGTCCGCGCGGATCGTCGATAACGCACTGATAAAAAGCACATCCGTGCGCTATCGACGATCTTGTCTAAACCCCCCCGCTCTTGGCCATGCAACGGTAGTCAGGACGCCGCAAATACAGCTTAAGCTTTCTCGAAGCGGTAGACCGCCACGCTGCCGCGCAGATTGGGGGCGAATCGAACCGGACGGCCCTGCTCTTGCATGACCACCCGCTCCAGGATGCGCACGCCGTGGCTGGCGCAGAAATCCTCGAAGTCGGCCAGCGTGCACAGGTGCACGTTGGGCGTGTTGTACCAAAGATAGGGCAGCACGTCGGACAGCGGCATGCGGCCGCGCATAATCTGCAGGCGCTGCGGCCAGTAGCCGAAGTTGGGGAAGGAGACGATGCCCTGGCGCCCGACGCGCAGCATCTCCATGATGATTTCCTCGGTGTGGCGCATGGCCTGCAGCGTCTGCGACAGGATGACGTAGTCGAACGACCCGGCGTCGAAGCCCGCCAGGCCCGCCTCGAGGTCGCTCTGGATCACGTTGACGCCGTTTTTCACGCAGGCGAGCACGTTCGCGTCGCTGATTTCGATGCCATAGCCGCGCACGTCGCGGCTCTGCTGCAGGTACTCCAGCAGCCGGCCTTCGCCGCAGCCCAGATCGAGCACGCTCGCGCCAGGCGGCACCCACGCTGCGATGGCGTCGAGGTCGGCGCGGCCCTCGAGCACCGGGACGGGGAGCGTAGTGTTCATGCCGCCGCCTCCGTTCCGTTGTCGTAGTTCGAACGCAGCCATTGTCGGCGGCCGGCGGCAATCGCGGTCGGTCGCATCCCCGTGTAACGGGGCCCCTGCTTCCTGCTCACGCCGCCTCCCCCAGTTCGCGGGCGACGTTGTCGAAATACGCCCGCACCAGCGCGTGGTAGCGCGCGTCGTCGAGCAGGAAGGCGTCGTGCCCGTGCGGCGCATCGATTTCCGCATAGCAGACGTCGGCGCGGTTATCGAGCAGGGCCTTCACGATCTCGCGCGAGCGCGCCGGGGCGAAGCGCCAGTCCGAAGTGAACGAAGCCACGAGGAAGCGCGCCTTGGCAGGCGCGAGCGCTTTCGCGAGGTCGTCGCCGCAGGCCGCGGCCGGGTCGAAATAGTCCAGCGCCCGGGTGATCAGCAGGTAGGTGTTGGCGTCGAAGTATTCGGAGAACTTGTCGCCCTGGTGATGCAGATAGGATTCGACCTCGAAGTCCACGTCGAAATGGAAGTTGATCTCGCCCGAGCGCAGGCTGCGGCCGAACTTTTCCATCATCGCGTCGTCCGACAGGTAGGTGATATGGCCGATCATGCGCGCGAGGCGCAGGCCGCGGCGCGGCACTACGTTGTAGGCGTAGAAGTTGCCGCCGTGGAAATCCGGATCGGTGGTGATCGCCTGGCGCGCCACCTCGTTGAAGGCGATGTTCTGCGCCGAGAGCTTGGGCGCCGCGGCCACGACGATGGCGTGCGCGATCCGCTGCGGATAGGCGATCGCCCATTGCAGCGCCTGCATCGCTCCGAGGCTGCCGCCCATCACCGCGGCGAAGCGCTCGATGCCGAGCCGGTCGGCGAGCCGCGCCTGGGTATCGACCCAGTCTTCGACCGTGATCACGGGAAAGCTCGAGCCGTAAGGCCTGCCGGTCTTGGGGTCGGTCGAAGCCGGGCCGGTGGAGCCGAAGCAGCCGCCGAGGTTGTTCACCCCGACGACAAAGAACCTGTCGGTGTCGAGAGGCTTGCCCGGGCCGATCATGTTGTCCCACCAGCCGATCTTGTCCGGATCCTCCGCGTAATAGCCGGCGACGTGGTGCGACGCGTTGAGCGCGTGGCAAACCAGCACCGCGTTCGACCGGGCGGCGTTCAGCGTGCCGTAGGTTTCGTACATCAGATCGTAGGCGTCCAGCACCGCGCCGCTGCGGCATGCGAGCGGCGTGTCGAAATGCATGGTCTGCGGCCGGACTGCGCCTACTGAATTGCTCATTTTCCTTCACCAACAAACTTAGAACCTTCGAGCCATGCGCGGGCGGTCCTTAGCCGATTTTCCGCACCCGGCGCATCGCGAGCCACGAGCCTCAAAACAGCCCGCGCTAGCTTTACGCGCGGGCGGTCCAACGGTGGCGGTCCCAAAATGCAAAAACCCGTTCAGCTTGCTCGCTAAACGGGTTTCCCGCGCTTTAGCCGTATTTGTTTTTCACTCGGCCATGTGCATGACCGGCGGCGCCCGCAAGCTGACCATCAAATCGGCGCTGGGATCAAAGATACCCGCGAAGGCGGGGGGCTGTCAATCCGCGGCCGCAGGCAGGCGGTTGCGCGAGACGCTACTTAGAACCTGTAACAAACGTCATTTTGTTACAGGTTCTCAGGCGTTGAGCTTGTCGAGCAGCTGCAGCGCCTTTACCGGGTCCTCGACGCGCAGGATCCGGTTGGCGATTTGCTCCAGCTTGGCGAGGTCGCTTTTCAGCACCTGCTGCTTGATCGCCAGCAGGTTCGCCGGATGCATGGAAAACTGGCGCAGCCCGAAGCCGAGCAGCAGCCGCGTCAGCTCCACGTCGCCCGCCATCTCGCCGCACACCGCCACCGGGATGCGCATGCGGTTGCCGGTCCGGATGGTGTGGGCGATCAGGTGCAGCACTGCCGGGTGCAGCGGGTTGTACAGGTGCGACACGCTGTCGTCGGTGCGGTCTATGGCGAGCGTGTACTGGATCAGGTCGTTGGTGCCGATCGACAGAAAATCGAGTTTGCGCACGAACACGCCTAGCGACAATGCCGCGGCCGGCACCTCGATCATGCCGCCGATATGCATTTCGCGGTCGTAGGGCTGGCCTTCCGCGTCCAGCAAGGCCCTTGCCCTGTCGATCAGCGCCAGCGCCTGAACGATTTCGTGCGCGTGCGCCAGCATCGGAATCAGCAGGCGGATCTTGCCGTAGTTGGAAGCGCGCAGGATGGCGCGCAGCTGCGTCAGGAACATCTGCGGCTCGGCCAGGCACAGGCGGATGGCGCGCAAACCCATGGCCGGGTTGGGCCCGCTCCGCGCGCTGCCGTTCACGGTCTTGTCCGCGCCCAGGTCCAGCGTGCGTATGGTGACGGGCATGCCGTGCATCGCCTGCGCCACATGCCGGTAGGCCTCGAACTGTTCGTCCTCGCCGGGCAGATCGTCGCGGTTGAGGAACAGGAACTCGCTGCGGAACAGGCCCACTCCGGTCGCGCCGGACTCGTGCACCTGCTCGATGTCCTGCGGCAGCTCGATGTTGGCGTGCAACTCCACCGCGGTGCCGTCCCTGGTGGTGGCCGGGGTGGTGCGGATGCGCTTCAGCTTCTGCCGCCCCAGCTCGAGCTCGCGCTGGCGCTGCTGGTACTCCTCGAGCACCAGTTCGTCCGGAGCGACGATCAGCACGCCGTGCACGCCGTCGACGATCACCAGTTCGCCTTCGCGCACCATCTGCCGTGCCGAGTGCGCGCCGACGATGGCCGGGATGTCGAGGCTGCGCGCGACGATGGCGGTGTGCGAAGTGACGCCGCCCAGGTCGGTGACGAAACCGGCGTACTGGTGCTGCTTGAACAGGATCATGTCCGCCGGCGACAGGTCATGCGCCACCACGATCAGGCTTTCCTCGCGGGCGGGGGCGCTGCTCGCGCGGACCTTCTGCTCCTGCATCGCCTTGAGCACGCGCTCCACCACCTGGACCACGTCCGCCTTTCTTTCGCGCAGGTAGGGGTCCTCGATCTTGTCGAATTGCGCCACCAGGTAATCCATCTGCTGCACCATGGCCCATTCGGCGTTGCAGTGCAGGCTGCGTATCAGGTCGCGCGGCGCGAACGACAGCGTCGCGTCGTCGAGGATCATCAGGTGCAGGTTGAGGAAGGCGCCGAGTTCGGTCGGCGCGCTGGCGGGGACGCTGCGGCGCAGCGCCTGCAGCTCGGCGCGCACCTTGTCCACCGCCACCGAGAAGCGCATCACCTCGAGCTCGAGGTGCTCCGGCTTGATGTCGTAGTGCGCCACCTCCAGCTGCGCGCTGGAGATCAGGTGCACCTGGCCGATGGCGATGCCGCCGCCTACGCCCGAGCCGTGGAGGGTGAAGCTCACTCGTCCTCTCCGAATTTATCGCCGATCAGCTTCAGCAGGGCCTGCAGCGCCGTGTCGGCGTCGCTGCCCTTGGTTTCGACGCCGATTGTCGCGCCCTTGCCCGCGGCGAGCATCATCACGCCCATGATGCTCTTGGCGTTGACGCGGCGGCCGTTGCGCGTGAGCCAGATTTCGCTCTGAAATCCGCTCGCGAGCTGGGTCAGCTTGGCCGACGCGCGCGCGTGCAGCCCGAGCTTGTTGACGATTTCAATCTCGGTTTGCGGCATTGCAGGCATCGGTGTTCATGTGCACGACCCCCGCCAGCCCGCCGCTGATGGCCTTGGCGGTAACGGCGGCGAGCGGCTCCTCGCGATAAGTCAGGGCGCGGATCAGCATCGGCAGGTTGACCCCGGAAAC
>Ga0182021_10006265_pt1 | contig 14131 bp, 13 predicted proteins | sample 612E3MmetaG_FD_120493 | JGI IMG/M metagenome (GOLD analysis project Ga0182021, IMG submission 120493) | Permafrost microbial communities from Stordalen Mire, Sweden - 612E3M metaG (Illumina Assembly) | ecosystem: Environmental > Terrestrial > Soil > Wetlands > Permafrost | place: Sweden...
AAGCTGAGTTACGTCCGTAAATACTGATCGGCATAGAGGCCAATTTACCGGTTACACCCAGCTGTCCCCAGGTGGTGACATCGGCTCCGCCGCGTTTGTATGTTTTGGAGAAGATAGCATCGACCTCATCAAGCGAAAGACTTTTGATTGGGTTGTCTTTGTTGACGAATACCGCCAGAGAGTCAAGCGCTACACCGATTTTGGTTGGCTTATAGCCGTACTTCTTTTCGAATGCTTCAATTTCGGAACTTTTCATTTCGCGGGACATGGGGCCAAGCTGTGCAGTGCCCGCAATCAAGGCAGGAGGGGCTGTGGTAGAACCCTTGCCTTCAATCTGGATATTGACATTTGGATATTTCTTTTTGAACCCTTCAGCCCAGTAGGTCATCAGGTTATTGAGGGTGTCGGAACCAATGCTGTTCAAGTTACCGGCTACGCCGGCAGCGGGCTTGTACTTTGCAATTTTGGCATCTACATGGGTGGGAGTGGCCTGGGCAGCCACAGCGGTGATCGTCAGCAGTGCTGCGGTCAAGATTGACTTCTTAATCATTGAAAATTCCTCCTTTGAGTTTGGTGCTAAGAATATTTGCTTACCTTAGCAGACTGTTGTTACATAGATGTTACAGCTTCGAAAATACTCGGTTAAATTTGTATTTAATGACTACGCTTTTTTTATGGTGAACGAAAATTGTGAGCCTTTTCCCGGTTCGCTTGATACTGAAACAGTACCTCCGTGTAGTTGCACAATATGTTTCACAATGGCTAACCCAAGTCCTGTTCCACCCTGTTCACGGGTTCTGGCTTCATCGACACGGTAAAAACGTTCAAAGATTCGCGGCAGATCCTTGAAGGGGATTCCAATGCCAGTGTCCACCACCGAAACCCTGATACATTCACCGTCATCTTCTGTAAACAGACGGACTGCACCTCCATCAGGAGTGTACTTGATTGCATTCTCCAGCAGGTTGACCACAATCTGTTCAAGGCGCCCCTGATCAGCCAACACTCTCGGGAGAGTACCACTCAGTGTTTCGTTTATTATTTCAATATTTTTTTGACCGGCGCGTTCCTGTAGCAACATACAGGCCTTGGATACAGTGCTTGAAACATCAATTGGATTAAGTTCAAGAATTGTATCTTTAGTTTCAAGGCTTGAAAGCGTGAGGATATCGTTTATCAGGTTGGACAGACGATCCGAATGGCTGGAGATGATCTCTACAAAGCGAATTGCGCGAACAGGATCTGACTTCAGAGTACCGTCCAACAATGTCTCGGCATAACCCTTGATAATCGTCACCGGTGTTCGCAGTTCATGGGAGACATTGGCTACAAAATCCCTGCGCATGTTTTCAACCTTCTTCAGATCGCTGATATCGTGAAATACGGCAACAATCCCCTGCCGGACGCCATCAACATTCAGAGGGGCCCAGTGAGTAAAGAGGGTAATATCATTTGGCTGGATGGCTATCTCCCGTACCAGCTCGTTCACATCCGGTTTGCTGAGATCGTTGAAGGCCTCCAGTAGGTCGGGATGCCGTGAAATTTCCACAAGTTTTTTGCCTTCTACGTCGCCGACAATTGAAAAGAGACGTCGAAAGGCAGGGTTGACCAAAATTATGACACCATCGGGAGCGGTTACCATTACCCCCTCACCCATGCTTCTCAGGATGGTGTCCAGTCTTTGCTTTTCAGCTGATAGGCGCTGTACCTGATCTTCAATCCGCTCCGACATGTCATTCAGTACACCCGCCAGCATACCGATCTCATCGTTGGAAACTACCGGAATTTTGGCTTTACTACCTCCATATCCGATGCGAGCAGCCGCATCAGCCATATCACGCAGCGGTTTGGACGTCAGGTTTGAGAGGAAATAGCTGAACAGGAGCGCAATCAGTACCGTTACTGCGGTTGCTCCGCCAACCATACCGTGCAGGGAGTCTCGTACTGAATTCAGATATTCCAGCGGCATGGCAAGACGAATGATACCGTCAACAGTACCGCCCCCATAGGTCACGGCAGAGTAGAGCATCGAAGTCCGCAGGGTGTCGGAATAGCGTTGAGAACTCCCGTTTCCATTTTTCAGCGCTTCCTGCACCTCGGGGCGTTGAAGATGATTCTCCAGTTGTGCCAATCGTGCCTGTCCCACATCCGAGTCACCGAGAACAATTCCATCTGGTGCAATCAGAGTAACTCTGGCCTTGATGGCTGCTCCAATCGATGCAGCAAGTTGCTGAGGTGCCGTAACCTGTTTATCACTTAATACGAGCAGGCGAGCCAACTGAATCTGGCTGGTCAGGTTGGCACGACTCTCCTCGATCATTCCTTTTTGCAGAGAATAGCTAAAATAGAGATAGAAACTCCCCGTGATCAATGCAATCAGGAAGATGTATGACAGCACCAGTTTGGTTCGGAATCCCATAATTACTCCTCGATCTTGTAGCCGAAACCACGAACCGTCTTGATGATGTCGCCCGGTGTGCCAAGCTTGCCACGCAAGCGTGTCACATGAGTATCAACAGTTCTGGTGTCACCACTATTGTTATAACTCCAAACATTCTGTAACAGCTGTTCACGACTCTGCACACATTCTTTTTTCTCCGCCAGATAGAGCAGCAGTTTGAACTCGGTACTGGTAAGATCAATCTCGTTGCCGGCACTCTGCACTGTATGGCGCTCCCTATTAATGACGATATCGCCTATAGTAAGAAGTTCATTTTTTGGTTGCGGTGATTCATTTTCAAAACGCCTCATGACCGCCTTGACCCGCAAAGACACTTCGCGCATTGAGAATGGTTTTACGATATAATCATCTGCCCCGACCTCAAACCCCACCACACGGTCAATTTCGTCACCTTTTGCCGTTATCATGATAATTGGGATCTGAGCAGTACGTTGATCCTTCCGAAGTGCCTTGCAGACCTCTGTTCCCAAAAGTCCCGGCAGCATGAGATCCAACAGTATCAGATCTGGAATATCAGCTCGCGCACGTTCAAGCCCCAGCTTGCCATCATGTATGCAGGTCGCGGTAAATCCTTCCTTCTCAAGATTAAAAGACAGAAGTTCCGCCAGATCTTTTTCGTCCTCAATAATCAACACACTCTTCATGTCACTCTCCTGCTCTCGAATTGCTGTAATTTGAGAGAATATCCATACTCTTCTATTAGTTGTAACATACGTTTGTTACAGACATGTTGCAGATGTGTATAGATTTTGTAGAAATTTTAGCGGTCAGAAATTACATAAAAATTCACAAAACATTTATCTGACCTCCACACGTTTGTAATATTGGTCGTGTATAGTGGGAAAAAAAAGAGGAGGAAAGTGGCGATGAAAATACGACTGAACGAAGACTATTACTTCTGGTGCTGCGATTGGTGCGACTCGGAAAATCTGGTACTCTGGGCGAAACTGCAGGATGGGACCAGTTGCGGTGCCTGCCACCGTCCAATGAACCTGCCGGACATGAACGGCGTTGTCATTGACAGCACCATAGCAGCGGGGTTGTGCTAGCCATGCGCGGGTGGATAGCATCACTAACCGGATTGTGGAACAGGCCTCTATTGGGCGGGTTTGCCGAACTGGACCAACAGATCTTGAAATTCCGCCAGTTGAAAGAGGCATATTCCAGCAACTGCGGTTCTTCGTGCACCGGCTTACGCGCCCCCACAATGGGAAATACGGATTCAGTCCTGGCTCAGTGAGCCCTTACGGTTTCCACACGTAAAGCACAATTTCGATGGCAATCAGGACAATGATGATCCATTCAAGGCGGGCGGAGCGGCGGGCATGGGAGAGACCGGAGAATACGTCGGTCATGTCCAGCAGGGTCTCGGATTTGTGCTTGATTTCCAGGTAGCGCTGACTGAGTTCGAACAAGCTGGCCATGGTGGTATAGAGGCGATCGGCCTCAGGGTTGTTCCAGGTGATATCAGGTTTATCCAACACCATGATATGGGCAATGGACGTGAATTTAAAACTCAGGATTGAAGAAGCCAGACGAGCCATATCGCGATCAGGAAGCTCCAGCTTGCCTCTGCCCAGATTGGCGATCAGCCCCTCTACCTCATCGAATACCACATCAATTCGCTCTTCGATACGCTCCAGCGCCACCGATTTTGCAATAACAAAACATATAATATCCAGAAAAGCCAGATTGTAACGGGGCATGACAGCGCAATCGTTGGCAATGGCCGGTTCACGTGCCGGATCAATTTCCAGCCGGTATTCTTCACGATAGGGCAATTGAATCTGTCCCTTCAGTGACTCGGCGTATTGAGGAATGCTGTCCAGGAAGCGGGCAATCAGATCTCCTGAACAATTAAGAAAAACCACTCCGCCGAAGTAATATAGATAGACCCGTTCTTCATCGTTGCCAGTTGCAAGCGCAAAAGTCACCGGATTGAGCTTCATGGGCTCTTCCCATCGGTATTTGCGGATAATTCCCAGTTTGACGGCCAGGCGGTTCAAGTCGAGCTCGCCGCCAAACGCAAATGCTTTAAAGGTAAATAGTTCCATTATTCCTGCTTCACTTTGTGTTTCGTATCTGTTTTTTTCAGTACGTCATGTTCCTTGTTCCCTACATCTTGCAGATCGGTATCATTCGAAGCACACATCTTTTGCACGAGTTCTTCCCATTCGTAGCTTGAGCCTTGCTTGTCTAACGGAACTTTTCGTATCTTCCGTGCTATTTCTGCATACGTCGCTTCTTTGGTGCCTTCCATGGCGTTTTCCTCCGTATTCAGCGTACCACAAGCACGTTCGGTTACAAGTGGCTGATCTGAATATCACTACGCGTACTTGACTCCCGGGTTCAACCACGTCAGTCTGTTGGCTTCGTTTTGAGGCACAAAAGTAGCCATGATGGCACGCGTATCATGCTGCTGACCGTTCTGGGTGAATTGACTGATCTCATCTTTCAACTCCACAGATAGGCCGGCCAGTGCATCTGATTCTATGGCTATTGCAGCTGCGGCCTTGACCGTTTCTTCAGAGACATGTTCAATCGCGACTATGTCAGTGCTTATCTGTTCGGCTGTTGAGGAAAGCTCCACCGTGGCAGTCGCAATCTCGCTGGCCATCCCCTGCAAAGATGACACGCTATCTACTATCTGGCGTAGAGAGTCCCCGGCCTGCCCCGCATGTTCAACACCCAGTTTGACACGCTCCAGACTTTTGTTCATGGCGACCACCGCCTGACCGGCATCGGCCTGGATCGCTTTAATCCGCTCGGTGATACCAACGGTTGCTTCCGCAGTGCTGTTGGCCAGTTTGCGTACCTCATCGGCCACGACTGCGAAACCTCGGCCATGATCTCCTGCACGCGCCGCTTCTATGGCGGCGTTAAGAGCGAGAAGATTGGTCTGGTCGGTAATCTCGATGATTACATCGACGATGTCGCCAACCTGCTGAGAACGTTCGTTAAGCGCCTGCATTACCTTGGTAGACTCTTGTACAGCTTTGGCTATTTCCTGCACTTCCAGTCCCGTCTGGCTCACAACCTCTGCCCCGGAAGCTGCCAATTGGCGGGCAGCGGTGGCTGATTGTGCGATCCTTGAAGTGTTCTGGGATATCATCGTAATGGTCTGGGACATTTCTACCGCAGCAGCAGCGACCTGGCCTACATTGGTTGACTGTTCTTGGGTTGTCGAATGTATGGCCTGAGCAGTACGGGTCAGTTCTTGTGACGTATCGGTAAGCTTACCGGATGATTCGGACACCTTGGTGAGTATTTTAGAAAATGAGTCGAGCAGCTTGTTAAAGGCAATGATTGTAACGGCAAATTCATCATCATTTTTGATTTCTGCAGTCTGTGTAAAATCACCGGTTTCAGCAATAGTCACTATAGAACCATTCAGACGTGCGAGTGAACGGACGATGCAAACGGATGTAGATACTGTCAGGAACAATACCAGCATAATGATGACCAGAGAAATGCCTATCAGCAGCTTTTTGAACAGGTCAACTCTTTGAGTGACTACATTCACGAATTTCTGTTGCTCCTGGGCTGTGGATTGGACATTGGCTTCGCTCTTCTGCCCCTGCTCAAGAGCGACCATTTTGACTTTTTTCACCGAAGAATCGACCAGTGCCATGTTTTCCAGAACTTTGCGCTGCGAAGAGCTGATCATTCTCAGTGAAACACCGGCACTTACAACTGCACTATTGATGGCGGCAACTGTGTCATCAACGAAACCGGAACTTTTTATCTCTTTGATCCCCTTGCCGGCCTGGGAAATGTTGCGGGAAATACGAGCCTGAATTGTCTGCACCTCAGCCGTTGCCTTGTCCAGTTCAGCCGGGGTCTCGCTCAACATGATCATACGGGCTTTGGCGTCGAGAAGTTTCGCGTCGACTCCAATGTCATAGACAATGTCGTTTAGCGAATTTATTCTTTTGTGCATGATGAGGTCGTTATCAACCTCATTGCGGTAATCCTGAATACTTTCCAAAATTTCAGGGTTTGTTGTTTGCTCTTTTAATTTTACGTTTAAGCCTTGTCCTGCTGTGGTAGCTCTTCGGCTTGCCGCTAGCACCAAATTGGAGATAATTTCCTTGAGACTGAACAGAGACTTATCTATATGAGACATTGCCCCGTTAACCTTGGTAGCCTCTTCTTTGAATATTGCCATACTCTTGAATTTTTCGTCAGTTGCCTTCAGCACCTGATCGTGCAACTGGGAAAACATCCCGATGTCCATGGATGTATTCTTAAGAACACTGATCTCTTTATTGATCCGTTCAAGATTTTCCCTGCTGTGGGCGATTGAGGTTGATATCTGCTTCACATCCTGAGGGTCGTGAGCCAGACCAAGTTGCAGAAGGTCTGCAGACATTTTCTCTACCGCCTGCTGGAACTGGACGGTCTTAACCTGAAGTGGTGTCGACTGAGAGGTCAGCAATGTTATTTTCTCTTTTACCATCAGAATTGTAATCAGACTGAAAGCAGCTATGCCGATGATGCCGAGAATACTGATGGTGGAGCTAATGTAGAGTCTGTTCTTGATTTTCATAGTTTGTTATCTATCCTTTTTCACAAATTTAAAAAAGTCTCTGCAGTCTACAACTCCGGCCATTCGCCACCGTCGACAACACCGTCAGAAGTCCCATCCCGACGCCGACGGCTCCGATGATTATGACCTTGCTCATCTATTTACCTCACACTATGAAGTACTTGATTTGTGCATCCAGACTTGCGGTGTTCTGGATGATCAAACTTCCAGTACCCACAAATGATACACCGGCAACCGTTGACTGCGCCGTGTTCCAGTATGATCTCCGAATTCATGATTCCGACTTTTGCCTTGCACTTCGGACATGTCATGTCACGCCCTCCTTTGATTGGCTCGATGTGGACTAACAGAGAGGTCATTGTAGCAAAGCGGATGTTACGATGGTGTGCCGTGTTGCAAAAATGTACGTGACAAACATGGGAAGGGAACAGTCTGCTCAAGTTGACTGCTCGAATGCGGCGTTCCAGGCGTTCATGAGTATTCTATACCGATATGTGCTTCATGGTATTCGTCTGAAATCCAGTGGACAAATTCTGGTGCAATTATAAAAATGAAGGAGCCCGGGAATCTGGCCCGGACTCCTTCATTAACAATAAACGCTCAGGTACCGGCCAAACGGATCAGATGCCGGCAACTGCTGCAAAACTGCTGTTGTAGTTGATTACCGCCCACACGGTACTCCGGGTCGCATCCACCCCGTAGGTGCCGAGAGGATAGCTCGGGTCATAGGCGCCGAAAACGAATTTCTTTGTGCCGCCGAAATTCTGGTTTACAGCATTGGTCCAGTTGCCACTGGCATCGACGGTGGCAAGACCGAAAGAACCGCTCTGGAGCTGCGCTGTAGTGAGTCCGGTGGAACTGAAGGAGAGTGAAAGTGCATAGGTATCTGTCGTGGAGGTGCCCAGGCCGTTTGCCATCCCCCACAGGGTGAGAATATCGCTGGTGGTGGCGCTGGTCTTTGCGCTCCAGCCGGTGTCAACCGCTTTGTTGAGCGGACGGCCACTGCCGTCGAACTGTGCGGTGCCGTTGTAGCCGCCAAGGATCATGGCGGTCGTGTTGTTACCGCCCGCTGCGGCTGTAAATGTATCTTGGACGTAGCTGTTGTACGGCATGCCCTGGGCAACAACGAACTCCTTACCGTTCAGGCTCTTGCCGAAGGTGTCCCGCTTGGTGAAGGTAAGGGTCGGAGAAAATGTAATAAGGTATTCGCCACCGGAATATGTTGGATAAACCGGTGCAGAATAGAAATCAACCGTCACATTAGGGCCATCAACCGTGAAGATGTAATAGCCTACGGTGTTCAACTCCTGGGCAATCTGGGTCTGGCGGGCGATCTGCTTAGTGGACTTACCAACCGTAGTTCCAAGCCCCATCAGGTCGTACAGAATATCGTTGGCCGGAGTTGTCGGGATGTAGAATTTGGAGCTGTCCGAGGCGCAGAGAATCTGTTGAAACTTGGCCGAAGAACCATCAGTTGTTGTAATGATGGAACGATCATAAATGTGATCATGACCCAGCATATGATAATCTACTTTGTTGGTAGCCAGGCTCTTGATGAAGGCATCCTGTGCAGTCGGATTGGCGGAGGGGTCATTGCCGAAGAGTGTGTCCACATGATTTTCGGTAATAATCCCTTTATGACTGAAGGTAAAAGCGTGAGTGTTGGCCGCTCTGCCGGATAGCACACTGCTAATCCATGCCTGTTGAGGGGCTATCGCAGTAGTGAGGGAATAGGCCGTTCCGTCGGCGTTAAGACCGTCCGTGGGTTTGAACTGGTCAAGGAGTACAAAGGTAGCTCCGGTTCCGCTGGCGGGGGTATAGTTAAACGAATAACTCAAACCCGCCAGGTTTGCGCTGGGGCTGCTGAAGTTGGAGCCGACAGTGAATGTTGAACCGGTGACGGCTGGAGATGGTTGTGCCGCAGCGTCAGGATTGACTCGTTGGGCAGAGCTGATAGAAGCGAAAGGGGTGGCGTTCATCAAGCCTGTCTGAGTCTGTGGGAAGACCTTCACAAACTCGGCAGGAGCGCCGGGTTTGTCCTCATGATTGCCGCGCAACGGGAAGAAGCCGATGCCGGAATTGTAGAGTGGCTGTCTGAAGAGGGCAGTAGTGTCGATGGCGTTGACGGCGCCATTATCTGTCAAGTCGCCCACCTGGACAACAAATTTAACCCCTTTGTTGACGAACTCCTTGTTGAGCTGCTGGATGATGCTTACAGCGACAGAATTAGGATTCTTGCCGTCGTCGGTACCGATCCATTGGGTGTCGGCCATAACGGCAAAACTCCAGGCACTTGCTGAGGGCTTCGCCAGAGAGCCCAGAGCGACCGGCTGTGTAGAGCCGGTTGGTGTTGAGCTCCCACTGTCGCCGCATGCTGCGAGAGAGAAAAACGCCGCTGCAAGTGCGGCGCGAACTGAGTACTTCCAAAACCGGTTTTTCATGTTGACACTCCTTCACGTAGTAGATTCCCTTGGCAAAGCCAAGGGTTTTACAGTTGCCAGGAAATCAAAATAAACGTGGAATTCAGAAGGCCCGCGCCGTTTCCGGCGCAGGTCAGAGATACTATCCACACCCGGAACAAGCAGCTTTAAAGAGCCCGCGGCGCCAGTGAAAAGGTTGCCGTAGTGCCCCATCTCCTGGTATTCCAGAGGTAATCACGAACCGTCAGTTTTTGGCTGACTACATCGACAGTGACAACCTTGAATGCAAGCTTGGACGGATCCGTCGCCGAGAGTGAACCTTTCATCGGTGAATCGACGCGAACCACGTTCAGGCTGATGTCATTATCCGGTCCGGTGTAGGTATATGTGCCGTTGATATGGTCGTTTCCATGGAAGTACGCGACAATATTCTTGTGAGTCTTCAGCCACGCCACCAAGGCTTTCTGCTCGGTTGTGCTGGTTCCGGTGATGACCGTGCTGCTGGATACTTCCGTTACCAGGTTCTCAAATTTATCCGTGGCATTGATGTCGTTAGTCCCGTTCGGATTGGTGAGATGTTTCGTTTCGATGTCGGGCTGGTCATGAGTGAAGAGCAGTACCGGGGTAGAAGCACTCACACTCTTGAGGTCGTTATCGATCCAGGTGCGGGCTGTACTGTCGGGCCACATGGTGATGAACACGTAGTGAACTCCATTCACGTCTTTTGAGTAGAACACCCTGTTGCCTGCATAGCTTGCCGCAGCTGTACTGATGCTTGGTGCTGCCCCGACAAATGTTGCGGTGGTCATCGCAGTGGCCGGCTTCATCATCAGGTTGTAGATCTGCACGTATGAAGTGGCGTCCAGCCCGGCGGGTGCGTTCAATGGAGCCTTGTAATAGCCGATGGCGTTGGAAACGTCATGATTGCCCGGAATTATATACAGGGGCGACTGTTTGCCGCCCTTGTCCTTCAAGGTCAAACCATCTATGTAGTCTGCCTTGAACTGAGCCCAGGATGTTGCTGCGTTCTGGTTGCCGGTGGCACCCTCGGAACGGTTGGCAATATCGCCCCCCTCGACAACAAAGTCCACTGGACCGACGTTCTGGCAGGCGTTGACGCCGCCGTCGTTACAGGGAGTTGTTACATCGGAAATGGTGTTCATTACGCTGATCATGGCACCGTTCACCTGGAATCCGCTGCTATACCCGTTAAAAACACCGACGGCTGGCCGTTTGATGCCATAGTGGGCATCAGAGGTGAAAATCAGCTGAGTTTGTGCTGCCGCGGCGGGTTCGGCAGAGCTGTCGCTGCCACACCCGCTCATCATGACAGATACCGCCACAACAGCAACCAACGAAGCAAAAATACTTATTTTCTTCTTTACTTCCATGTTTGTCCCCCCATTAATCCGGTTTTGATTTCCTGACCAGCTTCTACCACAATCACTATTACGGTGGTGTTCCATCTCTGAAAATGTTTTGTGACCATTTGATCACAATCCAAGTGAACGTTTTTCTGTAACCAGAATGTTTCCAAATTGCTACGCAACAACAGAAATTCATCTGTTATAATTTCAGGATTTCAGAGGTGATGCTTTTTATGATATCTACTGCCGAAGATCTGAAAATTGTCGAACAATGCGGTGTTAGGCCTCTTCAGGTGTATGGTTATTCCTGCGGCTTGAGTTCCGGCATCGTTGAGTGCGGGAGATGATGGTGCCATTTCCATTTTTGAATCGTTTTTCTTCACATGCATTGTTCGTTCGACTGCTTATACTGACTTCTCTGGCGGTCCCAATCGGGGCTCAGGACTCCCTGGCTCTTCCTTTCACAATCTCCATAGATGCACCAGAGCAGGTGCGCTCCAATCCGGTTGCTTACCAAGCGATGGAAGACAGTGGCGGGCTTTTGCAACGTTCGTTTCCCGGTGCGCGTGTCACCCGTAACGCTCGCATCTGTCAGGTACGGATCGTGTTGCCCGGTGTTACCGCCAACAGGGATCTCTGCATTCCGGGGCCATCAGTGCGCCCCTATCTCTGTACCGCAGTACCGGACGCATCATATCGCTGGCATTCTGCACAACGGGGCGGGACCATAATTCTGAGGCTGGATACATCCTCTCCGGAAGGGATTGCAGCCGGATTATACGGCCTGTTGCAGGAAAAGCTCGGCTTCAGGTTTTATCATCCGCGTGAGAGTTTCATACCATCGCTGGATAATTGGCCGCTCCCGGAGCGGTTCACGTTTACCGGAGCGCCCCGTTTTGAGAAGCGGGGATTTCACCTTCACACCCAGCATCCCATTGAGTTGGCAGAACAGGTTCATGATGCCTCTTATCCTGATGCTTTTGAAGATGTGAAGACCTATCTCGACTGGCTGGCACGTAACGGGCAGAATACCTTCCAGTTTTTTCTGCTGCGAGAAGTCGATCGAAAAACATGGCCTGCCCACGCCCGTCGTATCGTCGAATATGCCCACCGGCGCGGAATTCGCTGCGGTGTAGAGATTTCACTATCCATGATCCAGCAGCAGGCTTTTCAGGCCATCACCCTGTTGCAACCCTATCCGTCGTATCAAAAACAGGTCGATGACACGCTGGCCTGGCTTTTCCAGGCGCCATGGGACTACGTGAGCCTCGATGTAACGCTGGGAGAACATCTGCCGTTTCTGGACAAACTGCTCCCTGATGTCCAGATGCATATCGAACAGCAGGTTGAAAAACGCTACGGGGCACGCCTGATGTACGCTACCCATGTCATCGGTTCGAACAGCGGAATGAAAGTCAGGCGCCCCAAACTCCCCAACAGCGGAATCATGATCCACACCGTCATGTGCTATTCGGCGTCGGAAACCAAAGCACCGGTGTACGGCAATAAAAACCAGCGGTTCATGCTTGAGGCCGCAATTGACGAAAGTAGACGCCGTGAAACCTGGTATTGGCCTGAATCGTCCTATTGGGTGGGTTTCGACTCCTCAGTGCCGTTGTTACTTCTCCCCTACCTGGACGTCCGCTGGAGCGATATTGAGACGATGGCAGGACTCGGAGTGAGCGGCCACCTTACATTCTCGTCAGGCTGGGAATGGGGCTATTGGCTGATTGATTGGAGTATTGCCCGCTGGTCCTGGCAATTGAAGGATAATGGCAGGACTCGTCCGACATCCCCCTTATCACGTCTTGCGGAACTAAGTAATGACCGGCAGTTGCAGCTATTGATGAGGCAGGCTTTAACGCTGCAGAACACGTACCTGAAAAACAAGGAACTGCTGCGTTTCATGTCGGCTCTGACGCCGTTCTCGGAGTTGCCACATCCCTTCGACAAGCCGTTTCAGCCGGAGCCGGAGTTTCGTTACGAGTGGCTGCTGAATGAGGCGTCACTGCCTGAGGCTTCGCTGGCGCTGATTCGACCGATTGCCGATCTTGAAAAATATGCCGTGCTCATGAATGACGTTGTGAACCAGCTGGAGAAGAGAAGAGAACATCTGCGCGGAGCGAAGATGATCGGAGAGGCCCAGTTCAGGCTGTTGGCGGAGCTTGAGCGCGGACTGCGGGTAACATCCTTGCGGGCCAGTCACCGGGCATTGACCTTGAGGGCATTATTGGCAAAGCGGGGGGAGCACGCAGGCAGGATTGATCATTCCCGCGTTTCGGAACCGCTGCTTAAGAAAGCACAACTGGTTCGTCAGCAGGCCCATATTCTGGTTCAACTCCAGGAAAGCATCTATCGCTATCCAGTGGATCAAGTCGCACGCCGCCGCATCAGTATGACCGCGTATCCTTTTGGTTACCTGTATCCCGCATCGAATCTGTTTTTCTGGGAGCGCGAAGAGGAACAGGTGCGGCATGAACGCTTTGACGCCCTGTTTATGAAATTGTGGGATATTCGCCGTACGTTGGGCTTGGAGAGTCTGTTTTTCAGGTAAGTTGGGAGAGGTAAAATCAATAGTGTCCGGCCAGGTCTTTGGAACAGAATGAACTTGACGCAAAAACCCGACCGGTCACTACTTATTTTTTAACCTTCTTGTTCACTTTTTTTGTACTGGTACTTTCTTTTGGTGCCTTGACTTCAGTTACTGGCGCAACTGCCTTTATTTTTGTCTTAACCGTTTTTGTAGGTATTTTGGCACCTAAATGCTTTTCCAGACCCGGAATCGCTGCACCACCGTTTTTACGGTACTTTTGATACCCTGCAGCGATCTCATTGTGGATTTCTAAAAACGCTTCCAGCTTGGGAACCATTGCGATCATCGTTTTAAAATCATCTGCCAATACAAAAACCGCCTTTTCCTTTTTACTCATTTCCGCCCCCTTTATAGTAGAATTGTATCAACTATACCGGAGGTTTGAAATGTTTCAACAATTATATGTAGTTGTGACGCAATTGTAACAATTATGGCAGGGATACAGAATGAAACCTGCCAGAGATGGTCGGCGGGAACTGCCCAAATTTATATACGTATCAACTTAAGGGCCTTGCAATCGTAATTTCTGCACGTATTGGCTCTGTCTCCCAGGTTACTTCAGGATAGAGGGATTTGTTAAGACGAATATAGGTACCGTCAACTCCCGAGGGAGCCCACCAGCATTCATTTCCCCTGTTTGGCAGTTCGTTGAAGAGGTACAGGTCGTCATTTTTATCTCTGGCAATGTACATGGGGTATCTCCTTGTTCAACATCATGATGTGCTGTGCCAACCGAATGAT
>Ga0182021_10006266_pt1 | contig 14130 bp, 10 predicted proteins | sample 612E3MmetaG_FD_120493 | JGI IMG/M metagenome (GOLD analysis project Ga0182021, IMG submission 120493) | Permafrost microbial communities from Stordalen Mire, Sweden - 612E3M metaG (Illumina Assembly) | ecosystem: Environmental > Terrestrial > Soil > Wetlands > Permafrost | place: Sweden...
GAAGTTCGGGGGGAGCGTCATCAGTCCGATAAAACCGGCCGCAGCCACAAGCATTCCTGCGGTCGAGAAAAAACGCGCGCCATAACGGTCAGATAAGTGACCGCAGATCGGACCGGTAAAAAGGAAACCCACAGTCAGTGGCAGCATGTAAATGCCGGCCCACAATGGGGTTTGTTCAAATGAATATCCATGCAAAGGCAGCCAGATTCCCTGAAGCCAGATGATGAGCATGAAGTTCAGTCCACCGCGGCCGAGAGCGGCCAAAAATCCGGCGATATTCCCTGCAGCGAACATGCGAATTTTGAATAACTCCAACCGAAACATGGGCTCCACGGCGTATTTTTCAACAAATACAAAGGCGATCAATGCTGCTGCTCCACCGGCAAGGCAGGCGATGACGAAAGGATTGGTCCAACCCATGGCCGAAGTCTGGTAAGGCTGCAGGCCGTAAGTCATACCCACCAGAATGGCAGTCAAGCCAAGGGCAAAGAGCAAGTTGCCGGGAATATCCAGTTTTTGATGCTCACGTATAGTGGCTGTTTCATGCAATGCCACATAGGCCCAGATTGAACCTCCCACCGAGAAAGGAACGCTGACCAAAAAGACTAAACGCCAATTGATGGATGCCAATATGCCGCCGAGGATGAGGCCAATAAATTGCCCTGCCAGAGCGGCGATCTGATTGATCCCCATGGCCGTACCGCGTTCACCTGCCGGGAAAGCATCGGTGATAATAGCTGTCGAATTAGCAAAGAGAAATGCCCCACCTACCGCTTGAATCAAGCGAAAGATGATGATCTGTAAAGCAGCACTATTGCCAGTACCCTGAACTAAATAAAGTAACACAGAGCCTACAGCAAATATGGCAAAACCCAGGTTGTAGTAACGTACCCGACCAAACATATCCGAGATACGGCCAAAGGCAACCAACAAGGTAGCTGTGATTACCATGTATCCCATCATTGTCCACAATAAATAATCCGTTTCCCCAGGTGCAAGGGGATTAATGCCAATACCATTGAATATAGATGGTAGAGAGATCATAACGATGCTGCCATCCAAAGACGCCATAAATACACCCAGAGTCGTATTCGACAAGGCAATCCATTTGTAAGGAATATGGCTCAACTTGTATCTAAGTCCTGTTTGACTTGCTTCAGGTGGAATGATTTCATCCACGGGTGAATTGCTCATTGAAACTGCCTCCAAGTAAAAAAATAATGATCTTCAGACAAGGTTATCCCTTTAATTTTTCTGAAGAGATTTTGAATTTATACATCGATCACACGGAGCACTTGTTAATAGTCCACTACATCAAAGTCTTTTTTTGAGAATTGTTTCTTTAAAATGATTTCTGTAACGGCTTGTTGCAAATCGATATTTCTGTTTCTGGAAAGGCTTCTCTGAGAATTTGTAAGGCACAACTAAGGGTCTCTATTCGTTCTGGCGAGAAAGTACTGATCCTCTTTGTCAGGCTCTGGATGGTGGCTTCGATTGCAAAATCTAGGGATTTGTCACCTTTTTCCGTCAATTTCATGGCAATACGGCGGCGGTCATTCTCACAAATATGGCGTGTGAGCAAGTCACGGCTAACGAGTCCGTCGACCATTTTGCTGGTTGAAGGCGGGGTTAGCCCCAGATGGTTGGCAATATCGATCAGAGAAGTTCCGGGTTTGTGACGCAAGAAAAGCAGAGTGCGAAATTGAGGTACAGATAGTTCTTGTGTACGATGCTGGCGTAATTCTGTGCGAATTGAACGCGTTACCAATGGAACGACTTCTAAAAGATCACGTGCACAATCTTCCTGTGGCGATGACAATAGTTAGCCTCTCTAATAATTAGATTTGCTTATTATATTTATTTAAAATGAATAGTCAAGAGGCAAATTTCTACTATAGGAGGTTGTTATAAAGGTGTATATTAATTGACTTGCTGCGCCGTAATCTTTGTGCAGCAAATAAAAAAGAAGAAGGATTAGAGTTTTTTGGTTAATAGACTTTATTATTCATCTATTTCAAAAAGAACTCCAATCGTGAAAATTGGAGTTCTTTTGATTTGCGAAATGATTAATTTTGTCCCTGAATCCAGGCGTCGGTGGCGCGTTCCCAGGAAGTAACTTCTGCAGGTGTGAACCAAATGGCGATCTCAATTTTGGCGTTCTCGACTGAGTCGGAGGCGTGAGTCAGATTTCGTCCGACTTCAAGTGCATAGTCGTGGCGGATGGAACCGGGAGCAGCTTCGGTAGGGCGGGTCGCACCCATCGTTTGGCGCACGGCTGCCACAGCTTGCGGGCCTTCCCATACCATTGCCATGAGAGGAGAACTAGTGATGTATTTGATCAGACCAGCATAAAAAGGTTTACCTTCGTGCACGGCGTAATGTTTTTTTGCCAATTTTTCATCCACCAATAAAAACTTAGCGGCAACAAGTTTTAATCCACGGTTTTCCAGTCTTTTGATGATCTCACCGGTTAATCCGCGTTGCACTCCATCGGGTTTGATCAATACCAAAGTTTGTTCCACGATACTCTCCATTTTAATTATTAAGATTTAAGAATCAGCTCTTCGGCTATATTATAAGAGCGAAGTGCCTCATAGAAGTTATCTTCCTTCGCGTAGGCATCCCCCAACTGCTGCCAGATCAAATAATCATCGGGGTGAATTTCCGTCAAAGTGATGAGGTCTGTGATCGTATTTTCACTGGAGTCAGCAGGAATTGGACTGCTGGCAGGTTCCTTCTCAGAAGAAGGCGATTTCTTTGGGTTTGATGTTTCGCTGACCGCAGCAGAAACGGCTGTCTGCGGATTTTCAGTGGCTGGCTGTTGGTTCGCAGTAGGAATGGTTTCATTTACTGTTTGTGAATTAAGTAAATTTGGCTCAGTTGAATCTGATTCAAGCAAATTCGACAAAACTGATTCAGCTTTTACTGAATTTGACAGAACCGGCTTAACATCCGCTGAAGTTAATTCGATCGGCTGTGGTGTCGGCTCAACGTTTTCTTTTTCAGGAGATTCTATTTCATCCGCTTTTTCCCCTGATTCATGATCGGTGACCTGCTGCAAACGATCCAGAGGGGAATCATCATCAAAAGCCGGGAAATCTGTCGGGGTTTCGGAATCCGTTCCTTCGTTGTCATTATTTATCCCGGTGGATAAATTATCCTCAGGTTTTAGATCGCGCAGCCAGGACAATAAATCATCGCCGCTTTTTTCAGAAAGGACCGGGTTAGTTGTTTCTTCAACTTCTGGCTCAGTGGACTGTTCAGGTATGTTTGGCGCGTCTTTTTCATCAGGTAAAACAGGCTCCGGTTGCTTCTCAACTGGAATTGGAGCCACAGGCTGTTGTAGTACAGAGCGGACCCAATCTGGAATGTCTGGATTCTCAGGCTTCGGGGCTTTTTCTGCAAGTTCTGGTTCTTTCGTCAATGCTGATTTCCAATCCTCAGGCAAGGGGGGCGAACTTGGAGATGCAGTCTTTTCATGTTCCTCTAAATTGGAGAGGGAAAGTTCAGCATCAATTTCTTTGAAAGCAGGCTTGGCAGAAGTTGCCTCCGCTGGAGTATTAGCTTCGTTTTGTTGAATCGACTTCATCCAATCGGGAAGATCATCTGTGGAGGCCGATTCGACGGAACTTTCCACTTCGAAGTTCTTTAACCAATCTGGCAAGCCGGCATCGTGATCTTGAGCTTTGGTTTCTTCCGGCACGATTTCATTCTTCAGGTCTTCTTGTGAACCAGAAAAATCAGATGAAACAGAAGGATTCTCCCGCTCAATTAGTGAAGAAGAATCGGCCTGGGTGCTTGGCTCGGATTCCTGGGTTGCTAAAGATCGCAGCCAATCAGGTAAATCACCCGAATCTGCAGGGTTTGCCGGATTATTGGGTTTTTCACTACTAAATGCATTATTGACGGGTTCAGCCGGTTGTGAAGCATCATTGGTGGGCAACCAACCTGCCGAGCGCATCCAGTCGGGGAGCTTATTTTCGTCCTCTGATTTAGCAGGGGTTTGAGCAGGGATTGCCTGATTTTGTGATTGGGTAAAAGGCTCTTCTGATGGCGGTTGAAACGACCCAGAGGCTGAGACTGGCTCATTCGCTGAAGCTGATTTTGGAAGCCAGTCAATTGTTTCTATATTGGAAGGTTCTTCCCATTTGCTTTCCATGGCCCTGACCCATTCAGGATTTGCGGATGAAACTTCTGAGGGTTCGGTTTCAGCCAATTGATCAATTAACACCTGGCCATCGGGAACTTCTTCAGCAGAATGGTAGATCTCTCCGACAAAAGATTCATATGGATCCAACGATTTGAGGCGGTCCAAATATATCGGGGTCTTTTCAGATTTATTTGAAGCCGGCAGTAAGGCAACCAGAATTTTGTTTAATTCAAAACAATACGGAAGTTCAAGAATCAGTTGGTTACTTAAAGCAAGTGCCTCTGAGTTGTCTCCCAGCAGAAAATACATTTTTGCGAGAAGTACATTTAGATCCAGGCGTTTAGGATCTTCAATCAGTGCAGACTTGATTTCTGCAATTGCTTGAGGGTAGAGCTCTCCCCTGGCATACATGCGCACCAATGCACCGCGGGTAAGACGAATTTTTGCAGGATGGGTGCCGTCGCGGAGTCCAAAGAGGCGTTTCAATTCTTCTTGAATGGCGATATTGGAGGGTTGGCTGTCAAATGCCAATTCCATATGCCAAATGGCAGCATCAAGATCTTTTTCATTCTCTTTAACAATACTCATGCCAACATGAGCAATAAAATCATCCGGAAAAACTGCTAATACTCGCTTAAAGACATCAGCAGTTTCATTGTATTGTTTCCCTTCAAGAAATGATTTTCCAAGAATGCGATACGTGGAAATACATTTCGGAAATGTTTTCAAAATATATCTACATTGATCTATAGCTTCAAGTAGATGATTCCCATCGATCAGGTCTTCAATTTGCTTCTCGTAAGCGCGTAAAGATATTCTAGGCATATTCAATGACTCCTGCTATGAGTATGCAACAATTTTTGAGATAATGCAAGCGAAAAAATACGGCATGAATTTCATGCCGTATTATATACATTTATTCGCCCAAGTAATCACGAAGTTTGCGCCGAATAGAGGGGTGGCGTAAACGGCTTAATGCCTGCGCTTCAATTTGGCGAACGCGTTCGCGGGTAACACCCATTTTGCGGCCAACTTCTTCCAATGTATAGGCTTGCCCATCGAGTAAGCCATATCGTAATTGTAGAATGCGAACTTCGCGAGGAGGTAAGCCATTCAAGACCTCTTCCAGGTGTTCACGAAGCAGGTTGTAGGTCGCAGATTCATCCGGCGGGGGAGCTTCATCATCCTCAATAAAGTCACCCAGAACCGAATCTTCTTCATCGTCTGTTGGAGTTTCCAAAGAAAGAGGACGACGCGCAACCTGAATCATGTTCTCTACTTTTTTTGGCGGCACATCTAATGAAACAGCCAATTCATCAACGGTCGGTTCACGGCCGAGACGCTGGGTAAGTTGGTGTTGAATTCGCAGGAGTTTGTTGATCTGATCACCCATATGAACAGGAACACGAATGGTACGTCCCTGGTCAGCTATAGCCCTTGTAACTGCCTGGCGAATCCACCAGGTAGCATATGTACTGAATTTATGACCGCGGCGATAATCAAATTTCTTAGTGGCGCGAATCAAACCAATGTTTCCTTCTTGAATCAAATCAAGGAATGGAACCCCACGCCCCATATATTTTTTCGCAACACTAATGACCAAGCGAGAGTTGGCAGTGATCAGATGTTCACGAGCAGACCAACCGTCTTCAATCAATTTTCTTAATTCCATACGGCGGCGGGTACTGACATTCCCACGGGCCAATTCTTCGCGTGCCATACGGCCGCGTTCAATTCTTTGAGCTAATTCGACTTCTTCTTCAGCGGTTAATAAGGGTACGCGACTAACCTCTTTTAAATAGAGGCCTATGGTGTCATCCGTATCAATGTTTTCAAGATCATCCACTGATGAAGAGCGTGAATCGAGGGTTTCTTCATCTTCAGTGATTGTAAGATCTTCCTCTGTCGGTTCTTCATGAATGGCTTCATCTTCTACATAAGCAATACCAGCACTCATTAATGCGGCAAAGGTTTCTTCAAGTTGTTCAACATCTTGTTCAGCTTCGGGAAAAAAGTGGAGAATATCATCAATCGTTACATAGGATTTTTGACGGCCAAGTTCTATTAACCTGGCAATCGCAGGGTATTCTTCTTCTTCATCATCAACAATATTAATAATTGGAGTTTCCATTTTTGTAACGGGCTACCTTCCTATTATTGAGCAAATAACCACAATAATCATTCGCTAGATTGAGCATACACAAAAAAGATTAGAAATTCAATAGACCTATATGAGAAAATCCTAAAATAGCAATTTAGCAATCAATGAGCGGAAATAATTTTCCGCTCATTGAAAAAAATATTGAAATTAATCCTTTTTTAAGGCGAATAACACTATACAACAATTCAGATACAAAAGTCAACCACTTCGAAATTTTCTAATGTGGAATTAACATTAATTTACAAATATAAGAAAGTTAAGATAAAAATGAGCAAACAAGTGGTAGAATGTTGAGTGAATTTTTTTTAATTCCGGCTAATAGTTCTCATTTTATCTTTTGGAGGGTAGTATGCAGATAGATATTTTAGGAATGGGCTCGAGACATGGCTTAACAAGCTTTGAGCAATACGCCATCGTCGGAGTCCTGGTCGTGGCTTTCATTAGCCTCATCTATGCCTGGTTGCTTAGAGGCACTGTTCTCAAAAAGGACAAGGGTTCTAAGAAAATGCAGGAAGTCTGGGATGCAATTCGTGTGGGAGCGAATAGTTACCTTTCCCGCCAATTGAAGACCATCTTACCGGCAGTCGGGATTCTCTTTGTGGCGCTTTTCTTGTCCGTTTATGTAGTAAAGCCAAGCGCTGAGGCTATTGAAGAATTCCCCAATAATACTCTCTTAGCCATCTCTTTGGGCCGTGCCGTTGCTTTCGTTTTTGGTGCGGTCTTTTCTTTAATTGTCGGCCAATTGGGTATGCGTATGGCAATTCAAGCAAGCGTGCGTTCAGCTTCTGCAGCCAAACGTTCATTCAATGAAGCGCTGTCGATCGCATACTATGCAGGAACCATTACCGGCATGCTGACCGATTGGTTCGGTTTGCTGGGCGGAACGATCATCTTTATCATTTTTGGTAAAGCCGCTCCAGACGCCTTACTCGGTTTCGGTTTCGGCGGTACATTAATCGCTTTGTTCATGCGCGTGGGTGGTGGTATTTACACTAAAGCGGCTGATGTTGGCGCTGACCTTGTTGGTAAAGTTGAAAAAGATATCCCCGAAGACGATCCACGTAATGCTGCTGTTATTGCCGACTTGGTTGGTGATAATGTAGGTGATTGCGCCGGTATGGCCGCAGATATCTTTGAAAGCTACGAAACCACAATTGTTTCTGCATTGATCCTTGGCCTTTCTCTTTATTCCAGAGACGGTAGTTTGACCTGGATCGTTTATCCGTTGATCATCCGCGGTGTTGGTGTGATCAGCTCCATTTTAGGTACTTTTACAGTGCCTATTTGGGAAAAATTCCCGATCAAGTTCATGCGTTCTCATGACGCTGAAGGCTCGATGTTCCGTTCTTATGAAGTCTCCAGCGTATTCACCATTGCAATGTCCTTCATTGTTGCAACCCAATACGCTCATAACTGGAGACTTGCTGCATTGACCACAATCGGTGTGGCATTGGCTGTTGCCTTCAACCCATTAACTTCTGCTTTCACTTCAACGAAATCCGAAGCGGTCAAAGAGGTTGTTAATTCAACCAAAACAGGTCCTGCAACAACTATCTTATCTGGTTTGTCTCTGGGAATGGAATCCACCGTTTTTGCTTTGATCGCCATTGTCATTGCTTTCTTAGGCGCTCTATTCATCTACGGCGGCAAGGATCCCTTAGGCACTCTGTCTTCAGAGAATTTGATCTATGTTTTGTACGGTGTAGCCTTGGTTGGTATTGGTATGCTTAGCCATACCGGTAACAATGTTGCCATGGACTCCTTCGGCCCGATTTCCGACAATGCAAATGGCATTGGCGAAATGGCCTGGCACGATTTGGAAGATGACGAAACCAAAAAAGCTCGCCAGATCATGGCTGACCTGGATGCAGTTGGAAACACTACTAAAGCGATTACCAAGGGTGTTGCAATCGCTTCGGCAGTTATTGCCGCGGTCAGTCTTTTCTCATCTTTCATCACCGACATCGGCAAAGTTCAGGCAAATTTGAACATGCCTGTGCTAACCGGTATCAATGTTGCTGATACCCGTGTTTTCATTGGCTTATTACTGGGTGGTGCATTACCCTGGTTATTCAGTTCACTCTCCATTCGGGCTGTAACTCGCGCTGCTGGCAGAATTGTAGAAGAAGTTCGTCGTCAGTTCCGTATCCCCGGAATTATGGAAGGTACTGTCAAACCTGATTATGCTGAGGTTGTAGGTATTTCAACCAGTTCAGCCCAAAAAGAATTGATCCCTCTGGCGACTATTGCTATTTTGATGCCTCTCTTCATTGGTATTTCTCTCAATGTTGAAGCATTGGGCGGTTTCCTCGCCGGCGTCATTTTGAGCGGTCAATTGTTGGCGGTCTTCATGGCCAATGCTGGTGGTGCCTGGGATAATGCCAAGAAAATGGTTGAAGATGAACCCCGTAACATTGCCGCCAATACCGGTAAAGGTTCAGAACGCCATAAGGCTGCTGTTGTAGGCGATACTGTTGGTGATCCTCTGAAGGATACCGCAGGCCCGACATTGAACCCAATGATCAAAGTAGTCAATTTGATCAGCTTGTTGGCTGCACCTGTAATTGTCAGTTATCAAGGTGCAACCGTTGTCCGCATAGTTGTTGCTGCTGCTTTGTTGGCAGCAATCATCTGGGCATTTTCAATAAGTAAAAAACCAGCCAAAATTGGCTAGTGAAATACTCTTGTGACCATAAAACTGAGCATCCGTTATTTTGGATGCTCAGTTTTTTTTAGAAATTCAATCGTCTCAAGAATATCTTTTGGTATTTCTGCAGTAAAGGTGACCTGGTCGAGAGAGATTGGATGTTGAAAAGTAATCAGGCGGGCATGTAAGGCAGTGCGTTTTAACGGAAGTGTTAGCGAAAAATTTCTTGATTCGATTGAATAATAGAGGGGATCACAAAGGATTGGATAACCAGCAGAAAGTAAATGCGCGCGGATCTGATGGGTATATCCGGTATGAGGGAAAGCGGCAACTAAAGAGGCATGATCAGGAAGAAATTCTTGAAGAATAAAGTCGGTTTGTGCAGATTTACCTTCCAATTCATTCATCACAGTACGGTGGCGCCGATCGCCATTTAACTTTAACTGATGGGAGTTGGAAAGTTTTTCAGGGAACTCTCCCCAAACCAGAGCTAAGTATTGTTTTTTAATTTCGCGGTGAGAAAATTGTTCGTTGAGAATTTTATGGACTTTAGCCGATCTCGCCAGCACCATCACCCCGCTGGTATCTTTATCCAGGCGGTGAACGATCCACAATTTGCCAAAATCCGGTTCCAATATTGTACGCACATGGGGTATGGATGGATCATAACCGTCCACGATGCTATGGACTCCAGCCGGTTTATTGATCACTAATAAGTTTTCATCTTCAAAAATAATTTGTATCATTTAAATAAAAAGAGCACGTTTATTGAACGTGCTCAATGAAAAAACCTAATCTTCAGGGAATTTTGTGAAAAAGGAGGAGGCAACAACTCCGGGACCAGCGTGGACGATAATCGCCGGGGGAAGTTTATTAATACGGATTGAATCCAAACTCATGAACTCGGCAAATTCTGCACGAAGTAATAGGGCATCTTCCATGGCTTCTGCTTGAAATATTGCCAATTGCGAGGTTTTATCATGAGGGCAATCGCTCTTGACCAGTTCGACCATACGCGACATAGCACGGCGTTTTGTACGTTGAGAATCAAATGGGCTGACCTGACCGTCTTTAAAAATCAAAATCGGTTTGACCTGTAAAATTGAGCCAACCAGGGCCTGGGCAGATCCAATTCGGCCGCCTTTATGTAAATATTCGAGAGTATCTACATAAAAATAAATAAAGTTATATTTTTTCGCATAGTTGATGCGGTCGATGATTGTTTGAACATCCACTCCAGCATCTGCCCATTCTTTTGCTTTATATACAAGTGTACCCAGAGCCGGTCCTATGGTCAGGGTATCGATAATGTAGATTTTTGCATCCGGGAAATCTTGAGCAGCTACGGTTGCACTCCTGTAGGTTCCGCTTACCTTGGCTGAAGGACAAATAACAATAGCAGCATCATCATCCTTTGCGATTTGTTCAAATATTGGTGTGTAGAGCGCAGGCGGGGGAGCTGCTGTTTTTGGTAAAACCGGAGAACTTTTTAATCTGGCTAAAAACTCTTCAGTAGTAATTTCATTATCATCACGGTAGCTTTTGTCTCCAAAAATGATAATTTGTGGAAGCATAATAATTCCAGCACTTTGTGCTTCCTCTGGTTCAATAACTGAAGTGGTATCGGCAATTATCTTTATCATATGAATCCTCTTCCATTTTATAAAAATGAATATGAAAATTATACTGTTACTTTGGAAAATTCATGCAATGATGGAATATTCCCTAATGAGACCGCATTATTGACTGCATTAACAATAGCTTTTGCAACCACATCTACCGCGAATGTGCCAATAATATTCACATCAACATGGGCGCTTCCTGTAGATAGTGCGAAAAGCGTATCTCCGTCAAAAAGGGTGTGTGTTGGCCGAATAGCTAGAGGGAAACCATCTTGAGCCATTTGAGCTAGAAAATTTGCTTCTTCACGATCCAAAGCCGCATTTGTAGCGACAACACCAATTACTGTATTATGGGATGAGGCAAAGGAGAGAGCTGTTTTGCCTAAAAAGGTTTTCATCAAAGATTTGGTATTGGCGAAAAGCGGTTCTTCACCGATTTTTATCAGACCTTTAGAGATGGAACGTGTACCGGCAAGGATCCGGCCATTTGAAGGGTCGTACACATCACCAAATGGGTTTACTGCGATCAAAGCACCAATAATGACACCGCCGCCAATATCGATGCTAGCAGAACCTATGCCAGATTTTGTTGCTTGTTTGGGACCTAAAGCGTTCCCCGCGATTGCTCCAGTTCCGGCACCCACACAGCCCTGGGCGACAACTTCTTCAGATGCGTTGATACAGGCCTGATAACCCATGGCAGCATCCGGGCGGATATTCGATTTGCCGATGGCTAGGTCAAAAAGGATTGCAGATGGCACAATTGGCACCCTTGCTACACCTGCATCAAACCCGATCCCTTTTTCTTCCAAATATTTCATTGCACCAGAAGCCGCGTCCAATCCAAATGCTGATCCTCCGGAAAGCATAACAGCTTGAATTTTGCTGACCAAATGAAGCGGCCGGATCGCATCCGTTTCACGCGTTCCAGGAGCACCGCCACGTTGGTCAACCCCCGCAACCGCACCTTTTTCACAAATAACTACTGTACAACCGGTGATGGCATCAAAATCCTGCGCGTGCCCCACTTTAATTCCCGGGACGTCAGTGATCGTTCCATTCTTTCTCATGGTTTCTCCATCGATCTAGTGAAAAACTTGTTTTTTACAATTCGGGCAAATGGATTCATTGGTGGTGATCACATAGCCGCAGTTGGGGCAAGTATGGGGCTGGATTCCACCTAATGGGGCACCGCAGGCAATACATCGATCCTGTCCGGGTGGATTAGGCGTCTGGCAATATTCGCAAACATATTTACGTAACCGGTCAGATAATTGAAACCCGGAACCGATTGAACGTGCAGTTTCGTCAATTAATTGCCATACTTCGTCAGTTAATTGAAGATTCTCGATATCCTGAGCAATATCATCCGAACGATTCAACAGCGACATTGGGTTATGCAGCGCGGCAAGAGTGGAAATGCCCAGATTAGCAGCAACCCCCAACCAAGCTTGTTGGCCAATTTGAACCAAAACACCATCTTCTACGTTTTGCAATGCAATACTCAGGGCAGTTTTCCCACCAGAAACAGCGTTTGGAGAAGTGGCAATTTGCACAGCAATGAATTCCCCTTCACCGACTTGCTGGACAGTTGTTGCCCCCTGATCAAAATGCGCAATAATTGCATTAGCGAGGTCTGAGTTGCTAAAGTTTCCGTGATAAATGCGTTGATCCATAATTGAATTATAATCAAATTTGCGATTCTATTGGTTTGGAGAAAAAATGAATATTAAAAAACTGCGCTGGCTAATTACTAGTTTGGTCATTACCGGTTTTCTCATAACAATATATACGATTAAATCACCACAAATGGTGCAAGCACAACAGCCTACTGGATCCATTCCCACAGTTACGGGCACCCCAACCGGGCCGACTGGAACAATTAAAGTTGGACTGGATGAGACGATTAATGTGCGCAATAGTCCTTCATCAATTAATAGCGACATCATTGGTGTAGTTCTGCCCAACCAGGTAGTGTACGTGAAAGGAAAAACAATCGGCGGCGATTGGCTGCTAATCGACTATCCGGGTGTTACCGGAGGTCAGGGGTGGGTGTGGTCGTTGTATATGGATGTAAAAGGCGGAGAATTACCGGTCGTAGAAGTTCCGCCAACACCGGCTCCAAAAGTGACTACAACCATTGATCCGACTCTCGCCGCGCAATTTGTGATCACACCAAATTCGACCAGTTTGCCCACCTTTACGCAACCTGCGCCATTAAATATACCTACCTATTCCACCGGAGCTGCTAGCTCGGGAAAAATTCCCATTGGCCTGGTGATTATTTCGATCATTGGTTTGGGTGTTGTCATAGGATTATTATCTATCTTTCAATCCAGATAATGTAGTTACACACATTGATGAAGCTCATGGAGAAAAATATGGAAACTACATACGAAAGCCGGGAGAGTTCGTCTCCGATCATCACTCGTGCTGTTGCTGCAGGACTGGAAGGCAATTATTCAGAAGCCTACGAATTCGATGCAGCCACAAAAATACTATTGAAACTTGTGGGGGCATTCCCTCAATCAATTGCGCAATGGTTAATTCCGCGGGCAGGAAATTCCGCCTCATTATCCAGCACCCTGGTAAGAAATTTGAATATGAATGATCTAATTCAAACACGACTTCAGGATTATGCGGGAGTTAAAGGGCCATTCCCTGCGATCACTCTAGGAATTGGGATGGGAGGAACGACTGCACACCTGGCGTTGGGGCTAGGTGGGCCGTTTTTACCTCAGGCGTATGTGCTCACTCTACAGCATGGGTCCATGAATGGAGATGTTGAATATTATTTTAATCTCTCCAAAGAGACTGCCCAAATTGTTACACAACGGAACCCCGGAATAATGTCGATCCAGCATTACGATCCAATCCATGATGGCTGGTTGGTGAGACGGGTAAACCACCTGCGTTTAAAATTGACCGAATTACCCGATCTTTATAAAGAATATATCCATGCAAATCTGATTCCGGGTGGAGAAATTGTCTATCTGGAAGGAAATGCAAAGTGGAAACAATTCAAAGTGGGTGAAAAGAATGTTTTTCAGGTGGGTGGATGGGGAGATATTTCGGCGGAAGAGTTCTTGAATGGCAGCGAAAGAATCAAGAAATATTGCGATAAAGAAGGAATTACCCAACAGAACTGGAATTTGAAAGATTACCCATTGATCGATGGGCCAGAATCAGAATGGGGTTCTGAACCAGGTATGCGAGAGAGTCTAAAAGCATTTTGCGAACAAGAAGGGTATCAGTTCACCTGTATCTCGTTTGATGATCCGAACCAGTTCAATAAACTGGCATTTCGAGCAGTCACTAAACAACTTGAATTGGACGGAAGAGAACCTGCCGGTGTCGTAGTGGAGGTCTTTAGCCAGTTTGATGCGTCGTCAATCATGAAAACCGGTTTGGTTCCCTTGTGGTTGATCTTCAATACCAGCGATTCGGTCAGGTTCTTGAAAGAAATGGTTCCTGAATTCCCCAAAGGGAAACCGGTTTTCTTTTCACCGTTATCTACGTTTTCAATTACTCCCGATTTGGCCAGTTGGAA
>Ga0182021_10006267_pt1 | contig 14130 bp, 9 predicted proteins | sample 612E3MmetaG_FD_120493 | JGI IMG/M metagenome (GOLD analysis project Ga0182021, IMG submission 120493) | Permafrost microbial communities from Stordalen Mire, Sweden - 612E3M metaG (Illumina Assembly) | ecosystem: Environmental > Terrestrial > Soil > Wetlands > Permafrost | place: Sweden...
ATATTTTAAAATAATAAACATGAAAAAAATTAATGAATTTAAAAAAGACGTTCAGGACGCAAACAAATGTGAATCGTTTATGAATGCAGAAAAATCAGATTTTATTGCTACAATAGGCAGTAATTTAAAGAAAGTAATTTATATTGCCAGTCTGGCAGGTATGGGATTGTTTCTTAATTCCTGTGTAGCCGGTTATGTTGCAGAAGAACCCAGCTATGTTGAATATGCCAGACCAATGCGGCCAAGTGCACAACATATCTGGATTGACGGGGACTGGGGTTGGAACAATCAAACCCACGTATATGTGCAGAGGGCTGGCTATTGGGACAGACCAAGGCAGGGTAAATCATTTGTGGCGGGTCATTGGCAGTCAACTCCGAAAGGTAAAAGCTGGTCGAAGGGACATTGGCAGAATAATGGAAGAAGATAGAACTGAAAGATCTAATGTTTAAGTATATAGGTAGCGATAGTCCTTATCGCTACTTTTTCTTTTTTATGAGGGGATAACCTCCAGGGGCTATGTTTAAGATGTATCCTTTCTAATATTTAACCATGTTTGAACAAATTCTCTTGTTACATGTTTTTAAATATTAGAAGTATCGTTGAACATAATTAAAAAGTTAACTTTTCCTATGACGATAAATGCCTCTGGAGCCTATATGCCACATAAGGATCTTTTTAAAGATTCATTTATCTCCTCAATGGAGCAATACAAAGAATTGTATGCAGATAGTATCGGGAACAGTCTGGAATTCTGGGAAAAGAAAGCCTATGAATTTCTTCACTGGGAACATGATTTCCAACTGGTAAGCGATTGTGATTTTTCTGAAGGCCTGGTATCATGGTTTCTGGGAGGGAAGCTTAATGCCTGTGAAAATTGTGTAGACAGGCATGTCAAAGACAAAGGCGATCAGGTAGCAATTATCTGGGAATCGGATGAACCAGGTCATGAACAAAGGATTACCTATCGGGAACTTCAGCGTAAAGTTTCAAGGCTGGCAAATGTTTTACGACATAACGGCATCAATAAACACGACAGGGTTGCAATATATATGCCCATGATCCCTGAAGCTGTTTATTCCATGCTTGCATGTGCCAGGATTGGCGCTGTGCATTCGGTGATTTTTGCGGGTTTTAGCGCTGAATCGCTTCGTGACAGGATTAACGATGCAAAATGTAAAGCAGTAATTACAGCTGACGAAGCTGTAAGAGGAAAAAAGATCATCCCGCTGAAAAGGATGACAGATGAAGCTGTTATGGCCTGTCCCAGCGTTGAACATGTCTTCATTGCCAAACGTACAGGTGTTAAAATTCCTTTCTACCCGCCAAGGGATATCTGGCTTGATGAGGCTATGGCAGGTGAACGCCCGTATTGTCCGATAGAACACATGGATTCGGAAGATACTCTTTTCCTTCTTTATACCTCAGGAAGTACGGGTAAACCAAAAGGTGTTTCTCACACAACTGCCGGCTACCTGTTATTTGCAGCGATGACTCACAAATATGTTTTTGATTATAAAGATGGAGAAGTATATGCATGCGTAGCTGATATCGGCTGGATCACAGGACATTCTTATGTAGTTTACGGGCCATTGTTAAATGGCGCTACTACTGTTCTTTTTGAGAGTATACCGAATTACCCGAATGCCGGAAGGTATTGGGAGATGGTTGAAAGGTTGAAGATCAATCAGTTCTATACTGCTCCGACCGCTTTACGTTCAATCCAGCGGGAGGGCGACAGTTACGTTGAAAAGTATGATAGATCCAGCCTTCGGATACTTGGTACTGTCGGAGAACCTATCAATCCCGAAACGTGGAAATGGTACTACAATGTTGTGGGTGAAGGAAGATGCTCTGTTGTTGATACCTGGTGGCAGACAGAGACAGGTGGAATACTAATAACTCCTCTGCCCGGAGCTATTCCTACTAAACCAGGATCGGCTACTTTGCCGTTCTTTGGAATTGAACCTGTGCTTCTCAGCCCTACAGGAGAAGAGCTTAAAACCATGGAAGCATCAGGACTTCTTGCAATAAAAGGATCATGGCCGGGGATGGCGCGAACCATTCAGGGTGATCATGTCCGTTTTTATGACACCTATTTAAAAGAATTTAAGGGCTTCTATCTCACCGGCGATGGTGCTACCCGTGATATTGACGGGTATTACTGGTTAACAGGACGTGTGGATGATGTTATGAATGTTTCGGGACATAGGATTGGTTCTGCTGAGATCGAGAGCGCCCTTGTTACTCATCCATTCTGTGCAGAAGCTGCTGTAGTAGGATATCCTCATGAAGTAAAAGGGGAAGGTATTTTCGCTTACGTAATTCTGAAAGATGGATATGAGACTGATGAAGAATTGGTTGGGGAGTTAAGGAACGAAGTCAGACGTCACATAGGTGCCTTCGCTACTCCAGACCAGATTCTTATTGCTCCCGGACTTCCTAAAACCCGGTCAGGTAAAATCATGCGACGTATTTTAAGAAAGGTTGCTGCTAATGATACAGAAGACCTTGGTGATGTGACTTCTCTTGCTGATCCTGCTATTGTGGATATATTGATTAAGCTGAGAGAAGAACTTGGTTAAAAGGTTAAATTGAAAACTAAACAGGAAACCATTATTTCGGATATGGAATGATTCAGGAATGATTTTGGGCAGGACCGGTGACAAAATATAAACAAAAAACATATATTGCAGTCACATTATTTGATTCCTGAACTTCCATATTACATCTGATTCAAATGCCACAAATTATTATTAATCAGCAAGCTAAAATAAGCCATATTGAAGCTGCTGAGGGAGAAGTTCTTCTTAATGTTTTGCGCGATAGAGGATTTGATGTGTATGCTCCCTGTGGTGGAAATGGCACCTGTGGAAAATGCAGGATTTTTGTAAAAGGAGAGGGGATTATCACTTCATGTATTTATATTATTAAGGATTCAATTGAACTGGTGCTGCCCGATAAGCGTGAAGCAAAGGTACTGGTCGCTCAACATAAATATACAATTCAATTACCGTTAATCCCTGGTAAGGCATCTGATTTATCAGGATACCCTCACGGTGTTGCCATAGATATAGGAACAACAAGTGTGGTATTCTACCTTGTTAACCTAATTACAGGGACCATTGTTGAAACCAGGGCTATCCTTAATCCTCAGGCTAAATACGGAGCAGATGTTATTTCACGTATTCAATATACCGCTGAACATTCCAATGGTTTAAAAATATTGCAAAGAGAAATTCTGGATGCTATTAATCAGCAGCTTACGCATCTGATAAATTTTGCAGAGATTTCAAAAAATGAAATCATCAAAATTGTTGTAGCCGGCAATACTACTATGCTGCATTTACTCCTCGGTGTAAATCCAATATCACTGGCAATAGCGCCTTTTAATGCTCCGTTTCTTGAAGAAAAAATTTTAAAAGGAGAGGAGTTGAACCTGAACTGTTTTCCGGGGGCTGAGATTAAGATTCTACCGTCTATTTCTGCTTATGTCGGGGCTGACATCGCCGCAGGGCTGGCATCGATAGTACCTTCAGAAAATTACAACAACTATCTGTTTATGGATATTGGTACTAATGGCGAACTGGCATTAGTAACGAAAGATTGTGTGTGGTGTTGTTCCACAGCTGCAGGACCGGCTTTTGAGGGAGCTGAGATTTCTTGTGGTATGGGTGCAATTGAAGGGGCTATTTCTGCTTATGGAGATGGTGGGATTACTGTAATCGGAAATGAAAAACCAATTGGAATATGCGGTTCAGGATTGATTGACATAGTTGCATGGCTGCTTGAAAAGAAGATTAATTCAGATGGATTGATGGAGAACGATTTTATTGTTGTGCAGGCCAATGAATCAGGAACCGGTGAAGTTATTTCACTTAATCAGGATGATATCAGGCAGGTTCAGCTCGCAAAGTCGGCCATAGCTTCGGGTGTTAATATTCTGATAAAACAATCAGGATTATCATTTGATCAGATCGATTCATTATTCCTGGCAGGTGGGTTCGGCAATTATATCAATCTTGAAAGCGCTGTCAGAATAGGATTAATCCCCCCGGTACTTAAAAATAAAATAATTCCACTTGGAAATACATCAGGAACCGGGGCCCTTACAGCACTTAAGTCCGTTAGATTTGATGATATCCTTAACAAACTGATATTGAAATCCCATATAGTAGATTTGGCTGGAGATGAGGATTTTGCTATTGAATTTGCTATGAATATGATGTTTTAATTTAGTTTAATTTTGAATTTGAACCCACTCCTAAAAATCAAAAGCCACCAAGACACTAAGACACCAAGTATCACAAAGAACTTACTTTTAATGTCTTACTCTTGGAGTAACTTTGTGTCTTGGAGTCTTGGTGGCAAGAAAATTACATTTTGGATTAAACCTAAATTCCACTTTTTACGACAAAAAATTATGGCACCCCAAAGTTATTGATAGATATTACCTGATCAATTTGTTCCGGATTTGTACCTTTGGCATGAAACTTAAAATATTTCAATTAGAATCTATAACAGTAATGGATAAAAATAGGGCAGTTGTTATCACAGGCATTGGAGTTTTTACTTCCATTGGTTGTAATCGTAATGATTTCTGGAATTCACTAATTAATGGCAAGTCGGGAATTAAACGAATACAGTCTTTTGATCCAACTGGTCATAAAAGCCAGATTGGATCTGAAGTATCATCATATAAACCTGAGGATTATTTTGACCGGAAGGAAGCCCGCAAAATGGCCAGAGTATCGCAACTTGCTTCAAGTGCGGCTATTGAAGCGGTGAAGGATGCCGGACTGGATCTGAATAATGAAGACAGGGCCAGAATTGGATGCGTGATAGGATCTGCTGCAGGCGACCCTGTACATCTTGAAGATCAACTTCTAAGATTTGTTAAAATGGGCCCCGGTTCGGTTAATCCTTTGACTGTACCAAGGGTTATTGCCAATATGCCGGCTTGTAATGCTTCGATGGTATTGGGGATTCATGGACCAAACCTTGGAGTCTCTGCCGCATGCTCAACAGGTACACATTCAATTGGAATAGCATTGGGGTTACTTAGGGGAGGTATGGCAGATGTGATCCTTGCCGGGGGATCCGAATCAACAATGACTCCCTATGTTCTGGATGGTTATGGGAGTATGGGAGTTCTTTCGACTTCAAATGACAAACCTGAAAAAGCCAGCCGTCCATTCGATCTGAACCGCGATGGATTCGTCATTGGTGAAGGAGCTTGTGTTCTTGTACTTGAAACTATTGAACACGCAGAGAAAAGAGGTGCAAAACCTCTGGCATTCCTAAGCGGATTCGGGATGACAGCAGACGCATATGGGATTGCAGCTCCGGAACCGGAGGGTATATGGGCAGCAGCGGCAATGAAGCTTGCGGTTAAAGATGCGGGACTTGATATAGGAGACATTGGTTATATTAATGCACACGGAACATCGACGAAAGTGAATGATAAAACAGAAACCCTGGCAATTAAGAAAGCTTTTGAAAACAGAAATATCCCTGTGAGTTCAACAAAATCGATGGTTGGTCATACTCTTGGAGCTGCAGGGGCAATAGAGGCTGCTGCTACGGTACTGACTGTCTATCATGGTATTTTACCTCCGACTATTAATTATGAGATGAAAGATCCGGAATGTGATCTGGACGTGGTACCAAATGAAGCCAGAAAAGTCAATATCGGAGCTGCAATTTCTAACTCCTTTGGTTTTGGCGGTCAAAACGGAGTACTCGTATTCTCAAAAGCAGAAGTTTAATTCCAACTTAATTTTTATAAGCAAGCTTCAGTTTTACAGTTGTCTTTGTTGTTTCTGACATGGTTGCACTTCTTTGATCTCTGTTTCCGCTATTCTGTCCGTACATACCACTATTTCCTCTCATTCCGCCACCATGCATTCCACCACCACGCATTCCACCGCCCATTCCACCACCCATTCCACCACGCATTCCACCTCCCATTCCACCTCCACGCATTCCTCCACCTCTGTTATTACCACCTGTGGATCCTGATATAGGATTGACTTTGATTTGATATGAAAATACTTTGTTTGAATCAGATGGGGTCAACTTGTTTTTGTAAAATGTTGAGAATGGTATTACAGCTTCGTAACACATAATCCCCCTCACGTCAATATTCATAGCAGCTAATATACCTGTATTGTTAGCATCTGATAAAGTGATGAGTTTGCCTATAGGTGGTTTAAATCCAGTAAGCTGCATCTCTCTTGCCTCGGCCAGGAGCTTTAATCTGAATGAAGATCGGTCAGGTTTCACATTCGAACCTTCAGCAGTCTGAGGGCTTGAATTTGGTCTTTGTTGATTAACCTGATTGTTGCCAAAAGGATATTTGATGCTCACAGAATATGATTTTTTCCCCATGGTATCTATTCCGAATTCAAGTCCCGAACGAAGAATTTTTGTTTGCAGAAATTCATCAGGAACGCTGCAACATAAATAGATGTTTTTACTGTCGTTTGAGATAGAATAATTTATTCCGGTTTTCTGGTCATAAAACCTTAAAGGACTTGGCCAATCAGATATTTCGCCATCAACAGTAATTTTCTTGCTTTGCCAGGATGATGTGTTATACACTCTGGATGAGCATGATATACAAAGAAGAATCGTAAAAAATGCAATAACAGTTTTTTCCATGTCCTAAATTTTATATTCTTTTTATGGAGTCAAGATACTGTAGAAATAATCTAAGTGAATTTAATTTTTAATATGAATTAATTTATATGAGTATCAGGAATCACACATAATAACCTATTGATTTTCAAGCTGTTTTCAATATCTTATTCATGATTGCCGATAGTCATATTAAATTATATAACGGAAAAAACATATTTTATTGTGATTTTATTGAATATTTATCATGCAAAAAATACAATAGTTTTACAGTGGATTATCGAATTTCAGATGCACCGGAATATTGAAATCTGAAATATTCACGAAGTACATTCAAACGATTAGTGAAATCAGGATAGCTTTTCATCGCTGTCGGGGTCCAGCATTTTTCTGCATGTGCTTCCAGCCTGTTCTTAATCTGGGGATAAATTTTATCAATTGTTATTGATTCGGTCCAAAGGCAACATTCGCTTCCGAGCACCAGCTTTTCTTCCTCTTTGGTAAGTCCTTGTGGGATAGGATTGAAATTGTATACTTTTTCAACCGGTAAAACAATCATCCAGCTAGGTTTGCTTTTTGCATCTTCAGCATTTTCAGGATAATCGAGGTAGGTCTCCCCATTGTCTGAATTTACTACATAATGTCCTCTTTTTATAGCTTTGAATGCCTCATCCCGCAGCCTCCACGACTGGATAATTTGTCCTTCTGCAAGACCTCCTTCAATATTTTCTGCCCACGCAATGGTCTTTACCCCTTTGCTGTAGATGAAATCCGATATATCAATCAGCATTTTATTCTGAAGATCATTTTCATTTGTTACTCCGACTTCTTTCATTTTAGCAAGACATAAATCACATTTGTTCCAAAGATCCTTTTGCCGTTCATCACCGCCAATGTGGATATACCGGGGTTTAAAGACATCAATTAACTCTCCGAAAATATCTTTTATAATTTCATAAGTTTTTGGATTGCCCGCGCAAAAGGCATTAGACCCTGGTTTGTATGGGCATCTGAGTTGCGGAAATGTATTGAGCACTGCAAGGGAATGTCCCGGAATATCGAATTCGGGTATAATTTCAATATTGCGTTCAGTTGCATAAGTTATTATGTCACGTATCTCTTCAAGGGTGTAAAACCCATTTGTTTCAACCTTATTACTGTCATTCATAAACGATCCATGGATATTAAGCTCAGGATGTTTTAAGCTTTGAACTCGCCATCCCTCATCGTCTGATAAATGCCAATGAAATATATTCAGTTTCATACTAAGCATATAATCAAGTACATGTTTTACTGTGCACACAGGTTGAAAATGGCGGCTGGCGTCAAGCATAAATCCTCTGAACACGAAAGCCGGTTCATCCTGAATCGCCATGCAGGGAATATTAAATTCCTTTCCATTCCATGTTTGAACACATATTTGTTTAAGTGTTTCAATAGCATAAAGCACACCGGCACGATCGGAAGCAATTATCTCAATGCCTTTCGGATTGATATTCAGCGTGTAGCTCTCCTTTATCTCCTTTCCTGATGATTTCTTTATGATTACTTCACTTTTAGCATCAGAAGAGTTTATACATTTATAATTAATTCCGTTCATGCAACCTGTATTCACGAATTGTGCATAATCATGTCCTGCTGAAGAACTATCAAATATCCTGAATACCTGTTCCAGTTTTAAGGAGGCTTTCTCAATCTGAACTGATTTTGGTTTTGGTATCATCGCTAACTGCTTTGGGTTTTCCCCTGTTGCATTTAACATTATCAAAGTAAAAAAAGCACAGATTGTAATGAATTTTCTTTTCATGATTGTGTTTTTTAACTTAAAATGACTCAGAGGGAATAAAAGTAGCAACTATTCTGAACTTACAAAAAAATTGAAGAGTATAAATATTCATCTTACGATTGCTATTTATCAATTGAGAGAAAATATATCAATTTTGCAGTCTGAGGGAAATTTAGCAGCTACTTTATAAACAAATTGGAATATAATCTTTGCGAATAAAATAATTCAAAAGAAGGCGACACTTGATATAAAAGTCAATTTAAGTAATTCATCGCAGATAGCGAAAGTTGATTGATAAAAGCAAGTGCCGCCAGGAGAATCTTTATATATTTTTTGCTATCGTCATAACAGCATATCAAATTTATGTTAATTAATAATTGTTTCCAAATATTTTTTCTAGATGGTTAAATGGGAAAACCATTATTTGCCAATCGATTGCAGGTTTCCCTTTTGTGATACGGGTTGGGTGGGTCAAAAAAGCCCTGGTTTCAGGTATTCTCCTGACAAGTGAAGCTGGCTTATGGGATAAATGTTACTAGTTATAAGTTGTTTTGCATTTTGATTTATGCTTTTAACTTTCTCCTTTTGCCTTTCTTCTTTTTTTGTTTAATTTTAATTCGTAAAGTATTTTATTTCTTCATTTTTTCTCCTGTCAAGGCAGAGTCTTCGTTACGCTTCGACTTTCTACTTCCTTGGGAAAGAAAGAATTAAAAGAATGTATTTTCAGGTTTTCAATTGATGTGCTATACTGGCAGAAACAAAAAAAAGGCATAAAATGTATTGCAAATAAATGTCTTAAAAAATGGACAAAAGTGAAAGTGAACATGGAGAGAGCATTTTATTCCTTATTGGGAAAGATAGAAAATTTATAAAATCTTAATATAAATAAAACTGAATCTTTATGAAGATAATTATCAGAACATTCGCTATACTTACGATAAGCTTATTTCTTGAGTTATCATTAATAGCCCGGAATTATAATTCAAAATCAACACTTACGGATATTAAATCCTCCGTCGAGAAACAAAATGACGAAAAAATCCCCTTAAAAAAATCGGGTGTTGAAAACGTTATCATTGTGTATAAAACACATTTCGATATAGGTTACTCTGAAACAGTGCAACAGGTTGTTCATGATTATCGTACTTCAATGGTAGATCGTGTACTTGAGGCTATTGATAAGAACAGCAGTCAGCCTAAAGATAAACAGTTTGTGTGGACAATATCAGGGTGGCCTATGAAACAAATTCTGTGGGAAGGGCAGGCACCGGAGCGTAAGAAAAAAATTGAACAGGCAATTCGTGATGGGAACATTGCTATTCATGCATTTCCTTTTACAATGCATGTTGAAACTTCCGACCTTGAAGACCTTGTACGAGGACTCAATATATCTTCAACTCTTGCTCGAAAATATGGGCACCCCCTTTCAATCAGTGCGAAAATGAGTGATGTCCCGGGGCAATCATGGATTATCCCTACACTATTTACCCACGCGGGTATTAAATTTTATCATATGGGCGGGCCGGTTGTAAATATAGAGCTTGGACTGCCTCTTTTTTTCTGGTGGGAAGGGCCCGATGGTTCCAGGCTCCTTACCCTTTACAATAATGGTTATGGCAGCGATCCGCTTCCTCCTGCAAACTGGCCTTTTAAAACATGGGTTTATATAAACATGACAGGTGATAATCAGGGACCTCCGGATCCGAAAACAGTAGCTAAAGACCTTGAGTTTTATAAAAGTCATGGAATAAATGCCAGAGTCGGTAGAATGGATGATTTTGCCGAAATGATCATGAAAGAAGATCTAAGCAAATTACCTGTGGTTCGTAGCGATATTGGAGATCCCTGGATACATGGTACCATGAGTATGCCCGAAGCAAGCAAAAAGGCCCGGAATATCAGGCCGTCCATTGGTGGGATGGACCAGCTATCGACCCTCGAAACCATTTGGGGTATTTATCGTCCTGACCTGCGCAAGATTACTGCCGATGCATACGAACAAAGCCTGCTTTACAGCGAACACACCTGGGGCCTTGCCAACCAGCATTATCTTAAAGTCCCTTATGGAAAGAACTGGGAAGAATTGTGGGAAAGAGGGTTACCTCCCCAGTATAAATTGATGGAAGCGTCATGGAAAGATCACGCTGATTACGTTAACAATATTGAGAAACTGGTAACCACTCCATACTGTGATGAAGTGGCATCACTTGCTGACAATGTTAATGTCGGTGAAAATCGTATCGTGGTGTACAACCCGCTTTCATGGACACGGGACGGAGAAATTGAGCTTGACACACGTTTGATTTTTGGCGACGATTTTGTTTCGCTTAAACCTGTTGATGGCGGCCCCTCTATTGTAGTTGAACACGAATTTCCGGCAATTGAAAACAAAGCTCCTATGTCGCGCTTTGTAGTACGGGACATTCCTCCCATGGGCTATCGTACTTATGTTGCTTCCAATGAAAAGATTAATAGTCCGGAAATGATTGCGGATAAAAACTCAGGGTTGATTGAAAGCCCATTCTTCAGGGCCACGATTGATCCAAAAAGAGGTCGGATAGCCAGCCTTATTGATAAAAAAACCGGAAAAGAGATGGTTGATACAAATGCCCCGCAAGGCTTTGGCCAATATTTTTACGAACGATTCGGTTATAAGCAAATTTACGATTGGATTGCCAGGTCGCTCTATCCTCAATATAACTTACACAAGTTTATATTTGCTGCTTACGACATGCCACAGGATGTTGCTTACTGCTCAGCGCTTCCGGAGGATATGTCACTTACAGTAGAAAAAACGACCATTGATGTCAAAGCAGTGATGACCGGTACTATCCCTGGTCCGGGACAGCCACAAAAGGTTACAATCTCACTGACCCTTTCTGGCTTTACTCCGACAGCTGATCTCGAAGTGAGCTGGCAGAAACAACCTGACTCATGGCCGGAAACAGCCTGGATATGCCTTCCGTTTAAGTGCGATAATCCTAAATTCCGTCTTGGTCGCCTGGGGGCCGATGTTGATCCGGTGAAAGATATGATTACCGATAATGCCAATTATCACCTCTGGTGGGTCAATAACGGAGTTGCTATTTATGACGGAACAACTGAAGCTGGCATCGGTATCTGTTCACGGGATGCACCATTGGTAAGCCTGGGTGAGCCAGGGGAGTATAAATTCGACAAACGTTATGAACCTGTTAAACCATATATTTATCTGAATTTGTATAATAACCACTGGCGCACGAACTTTCCAGCCTGGATAGGTAACGGACAACGCATGAGTGCACGGGTACATATCTGGACTTTTGAAAAATTTGCCCCGGAATATTCACTTTATACACCATCAATGGAGACCCGCGTACCTCTGCAAGTAGCCTGTTCTAAAGTAAAGAACGGCAAGTTACCGGTTACTCAGCAGGGAATTTCTCTTTCGCGCAAGGGGGTTACTGTTACCGCCTTTGGCCCAAACCCTGACGGTGATGGGATCATCTTGCGTGTATGGGAACAGGGTGGCATAACTGGTAAGCTTGAAGTTATATTGCCCATTGGTGCAAAGTTTGCCACTGCCGTTCCTGTGAGTCTGCGGGGAGAGAAGTGCGGAGAACCTGTTCAAATAACCAATGGCAGGTTGTCGTTCGATTTACATGCTTATGCTCCGGTTAGCTTTATCTTAAAAGAGTAGGGAAAAGAATAGCCTGGTCTTTTTGAATGTGCCAATATCCAGTCAAAACAAGTTCATAATCCAAAAAACTATCGGGCAGGTCAGGCATGAATTAGAAATTTAACTTGACCGAGGATTTTAAGATTAGTCTTTCTTACTTGAGAAGAAAGGCATTTATGCTTTGATTATTAAAAGACTTAGTAGTTCCCAATAGCTTTACGATAGCTGATTTCTGCAATTAGGAAGTTGTAAACAGCAGCTATATATTCCTGTTCGGTCGTACTAAGAGACTTTTCAGTATCCAGAAGTTTTTCGTACGAAAAGGAGCCGGAATTATACTGCTGTTTCTTTAGCTCATATACCTTTTGAGAAAGCAAATAGTTGTCTTTTGCAGTGATCAGATTTTGTTTAGCATTTTTAAGTCTGGTCAGGGATTCCTGTACTTCGTATTGTATATCAGCAGATTTCTGTTTCTGAGTTAAGTCTGTCTGAACTAACCTTAATTTGTATTCTTTCACAGAGTTAGTGTTTTTGATATTTCCTGTAATCGGAACTGAAAGTTTAATACCAATATAGTTCACCGGGGCCCAGAAAAAATTATTGGAATAATCAAATTTAGGGCCTTGATAGAATTGTGTATAATTTGCAAAAAGAGAAAGAGAAGGAAGGTAGTTTTGTTTTGCCTTTTTCAATTGGAGTTCATTTCCGGTCTGTTCAATTGCAAGTTGCTTTATTTCAGACCTTTTTGTCAGTGCATCAGCTGAGAGAACATCACTGATATCTGCTTCATCCTGGGAGTGTAATGAATCGGTAAGGACAACTACTGTTTGTTCAGGAATATTTATTTTATACTTGAGATTCATAATACTTAACGTGTAATCCTGCTTTTGTTTTTCAGTACCAGCAATTGCATTTTTATAATCCAGCTCGGCAAGCAGCGTATCACTTTCAAGAATAGCTCCGTTCCTGTATTTTCCTTTTGTAAGATCAAAATATTCTTTGTACCGGTTTTCATTTTTCAGGGCTATCTCGTATTGTAATGATTTAAAGAGGATATTATCGTAAGCTTCAGCAATTTCAATTTTGATATTAATTTCCGATTTATTGGTCCTTTCTTCTTCCAGCTTAAGATTGTTTGATGCAATTTTTATATCGGTATATAATCCGGGTTTATAAATAGTATAGTTCAGATCAAGAGAGAATGAAGTGTTATTTTTCATTCCTATGGCTATCTTTCTTGGCTCTGTAAATCCCAGATAACCTGCTGGTATAATTGACGGTTGTATCTGGCCATAATAAACTAATTTCTCCCCTGCTGAAAGATCTGGCAAAAGTTCCTTATTGGATTTTAAAAGCCTGTTCCAGGCAATATCTATATTAAGGTGATTCCCTTTTACATCAAACCGGTTTGTCAGACCAAGTTGCAATGCCTCATTTAAGGTTAGTTTCAGGGTGTCATTCTGTGCTGATAAACTACTGCAGAAAACTGCAATAACAAATACATATATTATCTTTTTCATGTTATGATTGTTTTGAATTACATTAATGAGCTGCTACTTCAGCTATTTCGCCTGAATCATTATTCTTCTTTTTGATCAATAAAATAATCGGAATACAAACTAAAATTGCCACCCCTACGAACATATATGCATTATCGTAACTAACCAGCTGTTGTTGTTTTGACATTGCACTGTCGAGAATCTGATAAGCAGCACGTGTGGCATCATCGGGGGAATATCCTGCCGACAAAAAAGTCTGGGAAAAAGCTGCAACTCTTTCGTTCGCAATGCTGTTGTATGGGTTTATATAAGATATCATGCTGCTCTTCACAAAAGCATTTTCATGATTGATAAAAATGCCCATCAATGCTATACCGGTTGCTCCTCCAAGTGAGCGCATGATATTGGATAACCCAGTTGCCTGGGCTAAATCCTTTCCCCGTAAGCCTGATAATGCCATTGACATCACCGGGATCATAAATGCAGCCCTTCCCATTGAACTTATAAAAAACGGACCGTAAAAATTGGATTCATTTGAATCGGGTGAT
>Ga0182021_10006268_pt1 | contig 14128 bp, 5 predicted proteins | sample 612E3MmetaG_FD_120493 | JGI IMG/M metagenome (GOLD analysis project Ga0182021, IMG submission 120493) | Permafrost microbial communities from Stordalen Mire, Sweden - 612E3M metaG (Illumina Assembly) | ecosystem: Environmental > Terrestrial > Soil > Wetlands > Permafrost | place: Sweden...
ATCGAAGCGCGGGAACGGATCCACTACTTTTTCCAGCGTGACCTGGCAGCGCTGGGCGATCTCCCAGGTGCGGTCGACGGCGTCCTCCAGTTCGCCGAAGAGCTGCATCATTTCCTGGTGCGTCTTCAGGTAGAAATCCGGCGTGCTCCAACGCATGCGGTTGGGGTCCGTGAAGTTCTTGCCGGTCTGGATGCACATCAGGATTTCGTGGGCGCGCGCATCCTCCTTGCGCAGGTAATGCGAATCGTTGGTGGCCACCAGCGGAAAACCGGTTTCGCTGGAGAGGCGGACCAGTTCGGGAGTGAGGCGTTTATCCTGCTCCAGGTGGTGATCCTGCACTTCGAGGAAGAAATTCCTGGCGCCGAAGATGTCGCCGTACTGGTGCGCCATGCGGCGCGCATCGTCGTGCTTGTCGGAAAGCAGTGTCTCGGGAATGTGGCCGCGCAGGCACGCCGACAGGCCGATCAGCCCCTTGGAATGCGCCGCCAGCAGGTCGGTATCGATGCGCGGCTTATAGTAGAAGCCTTCCAGGTACGCCGTGGATACCAGCTTGATGAGGTTGCGGTAGCCTTCCTGATTTTCGCAGAGCAGCACCAGGTGGTTGTAGCGATCCGTGTCGCTGCGCATCTTGTGGCCCTTCTGCGAAACGTATACTTCGCAGCCGATCACCGGATGGATGCCCGACGCCTTCGCCGCGTTGTAGAACTTCACCGCTCCAAACAGATTGCCGTGGTCGGTCATGGCCACGGCGGGCATCTTCTGTTCGACCATGATCTTCATCAACTGATCGATATCGCAGGCGCCGTCGAGCAGCGAGTAGTCGGTGTGGCAGTGTAGATGGACGAAGGACATCGGTCAGGCAATCCTCGCAAGTCCTCGGGGGAGATCTGGAGTACTCTCTAGTCTAGCGTGCATTGGTGGGCCAGGCCATTGGCCTGGGGTGCTTAGGGTGCTTAACCGCTTTGGGGGGAGGCGGGCTGCGCTACGCCGCAAACCCGGGACTGACATCAATTTCCGGCGCAGTTTGCCGGAAATTGGCTGTCTGTCCCAGGGTTTGCCCCACGGGACACACTGCGTTTGGTCGTGTCCCCAAAACCGTCAAGCACCCATTGGCCTGCCATGTTCTTCACTCAAACCGCAGCGCGACCGTCGGGTCCACCCGCGTGGCGCGCCGCGCCGGGAACCAGCAGGCAGCGATACCCGCCCCCAGCACCACCACGGCGACCGCCGCGAAGGTCAGCGGATCGCGCGCCGTGACGCCCCAGACCTCGCTCGCCAGCACCTTGTTTGCCGCCAGGCCCGCCGCCAGACCCACCGCCAGGCCGATCCCGACCAGCCACAGCCCCATCCGCAGCACCATGCCGATCACGTCGCCGCGGCTCGCGCCCAGCGCCATCCGGATGCCGATCTCGTGCGTCTGCCGCGACACCGTATACGCGATCACGCTGTAAACGCCCACCGCCACCAACACCAGGCCGACGCCGGCGAAGACGCCGAGCACCGCCAGCAGGAAGCGCGGCTGCGCGTACGAAAAGTCGCTCAGGAAATCGTCCAGCGTGCGCGTCATGGTGAGCGCCACGTTCTTGTCCACTGCCCAGATCTCGCGCCGCACCGGATTCAGCAGGCCGATCGGGTTGCCCGCCGTGCGCACCAGGATGCCACGCTCGAAAGCTCCGGTGACCGTATGCGGCACCATGATTTCGGGCCGCACCGGCTCCTGGATGCCGGAGTTCTTCATGTCGCCGACCACGCCGACGATTTCGAACACCGGGTTGGCCACCGGCGAATTCGGCATCGCGCCCAGTTGCTTGATCGTGATCTGGCGCCCGATCGGATCCTCCTTGCCGAACCACTTCGCCACCAACGTCTGGTTCACCACCGCCGCCTTGCGCGCCCCGGCCACCTCGCTCTCCCCCAGCAGGCGCCCATGCAGCAACCGCGCCCCCAAGGTGCGCCAGTACCCCTCGCTGACCAGTTGATAGATCGCCTCCCATCGTTCGGTGTGCGTCTTGCCCGTGATTTCCAGATCTGTCGGGATGCCGCCGTATGGAGGCAGGGAGCTGACTTCGGTGGCATCCACCACTCCGGGAAGCGCCTTCACTCGGGGCAGCAACTGCGCGAAAAAGCGCTGTTTTTCGGCGGCCGTTTTGTACTGGCCTTTCGGAAATGGCAGCCGCGCCACCAGGATGTTGTGCGGATTGAATCCCAGGTCCACCGTCTGTAGCGCGACGACAGTCCGCATCATGATGCCGGCCCCGGTCAACAGCACCAGCGAGAGCGCCAGTTCGACGATCACCAGGGCATTGCGCAGACGCCCGCGCCGGAACCCGCCGCTGACGCCCCTGCCGGAATCCTTCAGCGGCTCCACGATATTGCGGCGCGCCAGTTGCAGCGCCGGCGCCAGTCCGAAGATCAGCGCGGTGAAAACGGCCAGGCCGAGGCTGAATGCCAGCACCGGCAGGTCCAACCCGATCTCCGCCTCCCTCGGAATTGCTCCTTCTGGAATTGCCGCCACCAGCGCCTTGATGCCGGCATATGCCAGGCCGCACCCGGCCAGCGTGCCGCCCAGCGCGAGCAACACGCTTTCCACCAGCAGTTGCCGCACCACGCGCCACCGGCTGGCGCCCAGCGCCGCGCGGATGGCCATCTCCCGGTCGCGCGCCGTGGACCGCGCCAGCAGCATGTTGGCCACGTTGGCGCACGCGATCAGCAACAGCAGCGCCACCGCCGCGCCCAAGGTGAACAGCGTCTTGCGGAACGGCCCGACGATGCTGTCCACATAGCTGCTGGCCTCGATCGAAAAACGCTTGGGATAGTCCTTCGGGTGATCCTTCGCCCAGCGCTGCGCGATGGGCAACAGGTCTGCCTCCACTTGTTTCAGCGTCACGCCAGGCTTCAGCCGTCCCTGGAAGATGTAATAGCGGCTGGTGGCGGCGCGGTCCAGTTCCGCCGGGCGCCAGATGTCCGATCCGCGCTTGGTGAAGCGCTTGGGCATGATCCCCACCAGTGTGGTCGGCGTGCCGTTCAGCACGAAGACCCGCCCCAGGATTGCAGGGTCCAGGCCGAACCGGTGCTGCCACAGCTTATAGCTCATCACGAACACCGGCGGCGCACCCGATTTCCCGTCCTCCGGCGCCAGGCCGCGGCCCACCTGCGCCGCCACCCCCAGAAACTGAAAAGTGTCCGGCGTCACGTAACCGCCGTCGAGTAGTTCCGTGCCCTCGCCCGTGGTCCACAGGACGTCTTCGTTGCCGCCGCCGGTGTCCCCGCTGAAAACGTGATTCTGCTGGCGAAACTCCAGGTATTCCGGCGATAGCATGTACGTTCTCCCGCCAGGGCGGGCGCTATCCAGGTTGTGAATGGCGAAAGCGGCAATCCGCGTCGCATCCTTATAAGGGAACGGCGACAACAGCACGTTCTTGATCACGCTGAACATGGTGGTGCCCGCGCCGATTCCCAGCGACAGGGTGAGGATTGCCAGCAGAGAGAATCCTGGATTCTCACGGATCCCGCGTATGCCGTATCGCAAATCCTGCCAGAGCGATTGCATGATAATCAGACGCACGCAGGCCGGCAAAGTTCCCAGGTTTCTGCCGGGCGGCAGGGCGTCCTGGAGTGGGAAGTCTGGTAGGGACGGGCAGATTCGAACTGCCGACCTGTCGCTTAGGAGGCGGCCGCTCTATCCATCTGAGCTACGTCCCCACTCGTACCTATTGTAACCGCAGACGCGGCCGCAACGCCCGTCACATGGGCGCGCGGAGTTGGAGGCTGGATGCCTACTTCCGCCGCCGTCCCCGGCCCTTCGCCCGCGGCTGGGCAGTCACCGCCGTCTCCGCTTTCGCCGCACTCTTCGCCGGCGCCGCCGCCGGCTCCGGCCGCGCGTCCAGCTTGCTCAGGATCCGATCGTGGATCCAGTGCTCGTCCCACCATTCGCGCGGATTCACCTGCACGCCGTCGATCTGCATGCTGAAGTGCACGTGGACGCCGCCCGCCAGCCCCGTGGCTCCCGCCACACCGAGGCTCTGGTTCTTCTTCACCATGTCGCCCACTTTCACGTCGATGCGATTCATGTGGCCGTAAATGGACTGCAGCGCGTACCCGTGGTCCACCACCACGCAATTGCCGTAGATTCCGAGATCGGCGGCCCATACCACGCGCCCGTCGTTGGCCACGTGCACCGGAGCGTTCGCCGTGTCGGAGAGGTCGAAGCCCAGGTGCACCTGCTGGTCCACCTTCTTGCCCTGGTACATGTAATTACGCACATCGGCGAACATCGATTCTTCCTTGCCCCAGTGCAGGAACGGCCCGTTCCACAGAATCTTCTCCTCGGTCTTCAATCGCAGATCGGCGAGCCGCTGATTGTCCCGGCGCCGCATCTCGCCGTTGATCTTGAGGAATCGCGAGAGCATATCGGGGCCGGGCGCCAGCGTGCCGCCGGGGTCGATCTGGTTGACCAGCTTCGCCATCAGCGCGTCGTCGATGGGAAAATCGCGGACGCGGAATTTCTTCGGAAACACTCTGAACCAAAACGGCGCCGTGGCCTCCGTGCCGGCCAGGTTGCGCGCGAACACCAGCGGCGTCACATTCCCCGCCAGATCCCAGGGGTAGGCGAACATGGCGAAGCGCTGCTCGGCGTGGCCCGGCAGCGGGAAACTGCGGAAGGTGTACCTGCCCACCTTCACCCCCGCTTCGCTCCACGAGCCGCCGGGAGTCATGACCGCCAGTTCCATGCCGCCCTGATTGATGTAGTGCTGCGCATCGTCGGGAGCCACGCGGGGCGGCGCCAGAATCACCTTCACCAGAGCCGATGTGGAATCCGTATGTCCCGCCAGATCGTCGGCATCGGCTTCCACCACGATGCGCGCCTCGCCTTCCTTCAGATTCGGCGCCTTGCTCTTGCCGGCGTCGAAGGTCACGGTCTCTGGCGCCTGATTCCGGCGCCAGAGGAAGCGGTGGGCGGGGGTCTTCACTTCAATCAGGGGAAAACGCGCGCTGCCCTGTTCGATGTAGGCGTCGACCCGGCGCACTCCGTGCGGATTGGCGATCGTCACCGTGACCGGAGTTGTCACGCCTACTATCTTGACCTCCGGATTGATGGTCAATACGGTGTTCGAAGACATGGCGAAAAGCGCGATCAGGCATATGACCGCGAGGGAAACGATGGCTATGAGTACTTTCACTGTTTTTTGGCTTTCTATTTCTTGGCTTTCTACTTCTTGACCCAGGAATCCATCCAGTCGATGAATGTCTTGTACCAGAGTACGCTGTTTTGCGGCTTCAGAACCCAGTGGCCTTCATCCGGGAAAAGCAGCAGTTTCGACGGCACTTTTTGAAGTTGCAGGGCGGTGAACAACTCCAGCCCCTGGTTAAGCGGCACGCGGAAGTCCTGTTCGCCGTGGATCACCAGCGTCGGCGTGTGGAACTCCTGCGCGAAGTTGTTAGGCGACCACTTGGCATAGTTCTCCGGCTTGTTCCAAGGCGTCCCGCCGTACTCCCACAGGGGGAACCATAACTCCTCGGTGGCGCCGAACTCGCTGGTCAGGTTGTAGACGCCATCGTGCGAGATCAGAGCCTTGAAGCGCTGCGTATGGCCCAAAATCCAGTTGATCATGTATCCGCCGTAGCTCCCGCCGGCCGCGGTCATCCGGCTGGCATCCGCGAAGGGAACGTCGCTCACGATGTGGTCGGCCACCGCCATGATGTCGTCGAAGGCGCGCCCTCCCCAATCGTTATTAATCTCATCCACGAACTTCTGCGGGTATCCGGTGGAACCGCGTGGATTGGGCATCACCACCACGTACCCGGCGCCGGCCAACACCTGCGCGTTCCAGCGATACGTCCACGCGTGTCCCCAGAAACCCTGCGGCCCGCCGTGGATCAGCATGAGCACTGGATATTTCCGTCCTGGCGTGAAATCCGGCGGCCGGATCATGAAGCTGTGAACCTTGGCGCCCTCCGCACCGTCCACCCAGAACTCCTCGAGCTGGGTCAATTGATGGTCCGCCAGCGTCTGGTCGTTCAGATGCGTCAGCGCGACCGGCTCCCCGCCGCTGGAGGACGCCCGGAAAATCTCCACCGGCGATATGCCGGATTGCTGCGTGTAGACCATCGTCCGGCCGTTGCGCGTCAATTGCATATCGTCCAGTTCGCTGTCGCCGGAGGCCACCCTTCCGGCGGCGCCGCCGGTGACTGGAATCACCTGGATGGCCTGCCTGCCCCGGTCGGTCATGGTGAAGAAGAGGCTGCCCGAATCGGGCGACCAGGTGAAGCTGTTCACCCACCGGTCGAGGCTCTCGGTGAGGTTGTTCACCTTGCCCGTGCTGCGCTCCAGCGTCATCAACCGCCAGCGGTCGCTTTCGTAACCGGCGCGTTGTTGCGCGCGCCACGCGATGTACTTTCCGTCCGGCGAGTAGCGGGGGTTGGAATCCGCCCCCATGGTGAGGGTGATCTTCACCGGTTGCCCGCCGGCGATAGAGACCACGTACAGATCGCTGTCGGTGGAGATCGCCGGAACCGGGTCCGCGTTCATGCTGTAGCAGACCTCCTGCCCGTTGGGCGAAACGTCATAATCGTCGCTGCCGCCGAGCGAGAACGGCGGCACATCGCGCGTGCCGGGCGTGAGATCGCGAATGATCCCGCCCCCCACCGGGACCACCAGCAAGTGGCTGCGGCGCTTGCCCTGCCAGGCGTTCCAGTGGCGGTAGAGCAGTTCCGTATAGATTCGCGCCTTCACCTGACTGGCCTTTTCGGCGTCCAGATTCTTCCTGTTGCAGGCATCGTCGGCGCCGCATTCGGGATACACGGCGCTGGTGAATACCAGGTTCTTGCCGTCCGGCGAGAAGAGGTGCCCATCGGCCTCGGTCGCCAGGTAGGTGACTTGTCTCGGGTTGCCGCCGTCGGGATCCATCATCCAGATCTGCGACGATCCCGCGCGGTCGGAAACATAGGCGATGCGCTTGGAATCGGGCGACCAGCGCGGCCGTTGATTGCTCTCCCCATCCCGCGTGATCTGCCGGGGCGCGCCTCCTTCGAGAGGCACTATCCAGACCTGCACCGGCTTCTTGTTGGCCGCCACGTCGACGCTCTGGACCGTGAAAGCCACCAGTTTGCCATCCGGGGAGATCTGCGGATCGCCGATCCGTTTCAACTCCAGTAGTGCATTCACGTCAAACGGTTTCTTTTGCGCGAACACAAGCGCGCACGTAGTGAGCAGGAGAAGTAGCCGGCGCATACGTCGATTGTAACGCCCGCCGCTCGAAAATCCGCTTGGCGAAACTGCTTCGGCCGGCGACCCGTTTGCCGTCGGCCTCCACCGGTGCTTAACCGTTTTGGGGGAGCTGGCACGCTATACGCCGCAAACCCGGGACTGACACCAAGTTTCCGGCGCAGTTTGCCGGAAACTGGCTGTCTCTCCCAGGGTTTGCCCCACGGGAAACGCCACGCCTGGCCGTGTCCCCCCAAAACCGTTAAGCACCCGCCCTCCACCGAAGCGGCGATTCGGATGTGACATATATTAGGAGAGGTTTATATGAAAAGAATCCGGACCGTACTTGCTCTTGTTCCGCTGCTGGCCGCCGTGTCGCTGGCCCAGCGCCCGTGGCAGCAGATCACGGTGCCGTCGGTGCGCGACGCCGCCGCCAACTTCAAGACACCGCCGCGCGAGTACGGCGCCATCCAGCCCTTTGCCAGTTGGAACGGTCCGGACGCCAAGGAAAGGATGGCCAGGATCGTTCAGGATTTCGACGGGCTCGCGGCCAACGGCGTCTTCATCGTCAATATGTCGCCGGGACGCGGCGAGCCGAAATACCTTTCGCCGGAGCACATGAGCCAGGTGAAATTCGCCGTTCAGGAAGCGGCCAGGCGCGGCATGAAGCTCTGGATCCAGGACGAATGCGATTACCCTAGCGGGTTTGCCGGCGGCAAGATCAGCCAGGAATATCCCCAACTGACCATGCAGGGGCTCGACGCGGACATACGCATCAGCGTGATGCCGGGCCAGACGCTCACGATGCCGGTGCCGCCGGACACTTTGGCCGCCCTGGCCGTGTTTGCCTCCACCGGCGCGATTCAGAATGTGCCGATCCCGTCCAGCGGAATCAAGTGGACGGCCCCGGCGCCGCCGCCAGGCGCGGCCGGCTACCCGAAACCGTGGGAACTCGTCCTCATCCGCCATATGTTTCGCAGTTCTCCCACCCGCAGTTCGAACCGGGCCGACGGCACCCGTGCCAAGGACAGCCTCTATTCGCTGATCGACTACCTCAATCCCGATGCCACCCGCGCCTTCCTCAAAATCACCCACGAAACCTACAAGCAGGCGGTCGGGGATGAGTTCGGCAAGACCATCCTGGGCTTCTTCGGGGACGAGCCCGACTACACCGGCTTCATGCCGTGGACGCCCAAGCTGCTGGACGAGTTCCGCCGGCGGAAGGGCTACGACCTCCAGCCATACCTGCCGCTTCTATTCGCGCCCAAAATGACCCCCGAAGCCTGGCGCGTGAAGGCCGACTACTGGGACGTCTGGAGCGGCATCTTCCGCGACTCCTTCTTCGGGGTCCAGGCCGACTGGTGCGCCAGGAACAACGTGGAGTACCTGGTCCATCTGAATCACGAAGAGGATATGCTGCGGCCGGAAGTGCCCGAGGATCTGATCCGCAACGAGGGCGATTTCTTCAGAGATATGCGGCACCCGCAGGTGCCCGGCATCGACAACCTGAGCCAGCTCGTGCCGCGCGCGGTTCACACGCCGGATGGGACCTGGAACGTCAATAACAATTTCCCCAAGCTCGCCTCTTCGGCGGCGCACCTGTTCGGCAAGCCCAAGGTCTGGACCGAGTCCGGTGGCGGGCCGGGCATCGACGGCAAGTACTCGTTGGACTATCAACTGGTCCGCGGCATCAACGCCATGCAGATCCGTATTCCCTTGCCGCGCGGAGGCCCCGCCGGACCTGGCGGCGCGCCATCCGCGGTGCCCCCGCAGGCGCCCATGCTGGCGTGGTACACCAACCGCGCCGGCTATCTGATGGCCATCGGACGGCCGGCCGCGCAGGTGGGCCTGTACCATCCCGCCAACAGTATGTGGATGGGCGACGAAGCGGCCGACCGCGGCACCACCAAGCTCGGCTGGCAGTTGTTCGAACACCAGGTGGACTGGGACTATTTCGACGAGCAGTCCCTCACCTCGGTGGCCACCATCGAGAACGGCGGCTTCAAGAATCTCAGCGGCCAGACTTACAAGGCCATCGTGGTGCCGTCCTCAACGGTGATCACGCGAGCTGGCCTGGAGCGTTTTCAAGCCTTCGTCAAAGTGGGGGGCAAGGTGATCTTCGTGGGCAAGACTCCCACGCTGGTGGTGGACAAGACGTTTATGAGTGCCACGGACGTGCCCGACCTGAGCTTCGCCACCCTCATCGAGCCCTCGGGCGACATCACGCCGCGCGTGCTGGCGGCGCTGCCCACCCCGGACGTGAAACTGGACGCCGAGTTTCCGCGACTGACCTACACGCACCGCAACTGGCGCGACGCCGAAATGTACTTTTTCTGCAACGAGAGCGACAAGGCGGAATCGCGCGTGGCCACCGTCGCCGGGCGCGGCCAGGCGCAGGCCTGGGATCTGGCGACGGGCGAGATTCACCCCATCGCGGGCGCGACTGCCGAAAGCGATGCGGTGCGCTTTCCGCTGGTGCTCGCTGCCTACGAAGCGAAGGTCGTCGTGATCGGGCCGCTTCCCAGCGGGGTGGCCGCCGCGGAGCCCTCTTTGGCGTCCGGCATTACGCTGGCGGAGTTGGGCGGAGACTGGGCGTTGGACCTGAACGGCAAAGCGGTGACGACGCCGCTGAAATCGTGGGAGGATCTGGGCACGCCATCCTTTGCCGGACCAGCGACGTATCGCAAGCAGTTCACGGCTCCGGCGGCGCCGGCCGGCAAACGGGTGTTTCTGGAAATCGGCGATGTGCACGATTACGCGCGGGTGAAGCTGAACGGGAAAGAGCTGGAGGCGCACGCCTGGCAGCCCTATCGTTGGGAGGTGACTAACGTAGTGAAAGCGGGCTCCAACGAATTGGAGATACAGGTGAACGCAACGTCCGCCGGCCGCGGCGGTCCGCCGCCGGCCAGCCCCGCGCCCGCGGGTGCCGCCGCGCCACCTGCCGCCAGCGCCGGCGGAAGGGGCCGTGGCGCCACGCCGCCCGCGGTTTCGGGCTTGCTCGGACCGGTCCGGCTGGTGGCGCGCTGAAGCCTTTCTCCGCGTGGAATAGGGGTGCAAGTTCCGGCCAAGTTCCGGCCTTGACAGGCCCATTGCCAACGCATACAATTGGCGCCGTAATGGTGAGAGTTCGTCCCAAGACGCGCCGCCGATCCGAGGCCGAGACTTAAGGAGGTTGTACCATGCGTTCCTACCTGCCGCGCTGTGGATCCTTCATGCGATTGATGTCCATGGTTCTGATAACTGTGCTTCTCGCGGTGGCCCAGAGCGACCGCGGAACCATTACGGGGACCGTCCTGGACCCGGCTAATTCCGTTGTCCCCGGTGCAACCGTTCACGCCAGGAATTCGGATACTGGAGCGGAGTACGACACCGTCACCACTACCACCGGTAACTACACGCTCCTGTCGCTCCCCGCGGGATCTTACGAGTTGACTGTTTCGGCGCCTGGATTTAGTAAGTATATCCAGCAGGGCATCCGGGTTGAGGTTGTCCAGGTCTTGCGTGTCGATGTCGTCCTGCGGATCGGCTCGGCTGCGGACTCCGTCACCGTGAATGCCGACGCGGCTTTGCTCAGAACCGAGAACGCCGAGATGAGCCACAACCTGAGCACCGAGCGCGTCGACGCGATGCCCAACAGCACGACGAACGTGCGCGACGTGTTCGCCTTTTCGAGCATCATGCCGGGCGTGGTCGGCGGCACCACGGCCCCTGCCGGGTCGGCCAATATCAAGGTCAACGGCTCGCCGGCCACGTCGTATAGGGTTCTCCTCGACGGCCAGGACATTACCAATTCGAACCAGGATCCGTCGCACACCCTGGAACAGCAGCCGGCGGTGGAGGCGCTACAGGAATTCACGTTGCAGAGCAGCAACTTCTCCGCCGAATTCGGCCAGATCTCGGGCGGCCTCTACAACTTCACCAGCAAGAGCGGCACCAATGGACTCCACGGCACCGCGTTCGTCTTTGTTCGCAACGAAGATCTCAACGCCGGCAAGCCTTACAGCAGTTCCGGCAACGGGCACCTTCTCAGGCCCAGGTCGCGAGCCAGGAATTACGGCGGCGCCATTGGCGGCCCCGTCGTCATCCCCAAGCTGTACAACGGCCGTAACAAGACTTTCTTCTTCGCCAATTTGGAACTGTACAGGAATTACAGCGGCACCGATACGTATGTGACCATGCCTACCGTTGCCATGAAAGGCGGGGATTTCAGCCAGGCGCTGACCACGCGAACCCTCGGCACCAACCCGGCGGGCGGATCCATCATTGAGAACATGATCTTCGATCCGCTTACCGAGCAAACGGTGAATGGCCAGTTGACCCGCTCGCCATTCCCGGGCAACGTGATCCCAAAGACCCGCTTCGACCCGGTTGCGCTGAAGATTCAGACCTGGTTACCCGACCCCTCTAGAGCTGGAATAGTCAGCAACTGGGAGCAGAAGTACGTGTCTCCGGAGAAGCGGCACATACCCAGTGTCAAGATCGACCATAATTTCGGCGATAAGTCGAAGCTTAGTTTCTATACGTCGAACTATCTGTACTTCTCATACGCCCGGATGGATGGCCTGCCGACGCCAATCACCTCGGAGCGGAACCGGAAGATATACGCCGACACTTATCAACTCCACTACGACCTTACGCCTACCCCCACACTGGTGTTGCACGCGGGGTTTGGCTTTGTGCGCAGCGTCCACAACGACAATTACATGCCGGATTCCCTCGCCTTCGATCCATCCTCCATCGGCATGATCGGTAGTTATACCAGCGGCTTTCCCACTATTTCCAGCATAGGGAACGCGACCCAGGGCGGGTTCAGCACAAGTTACGGCATGGGCGTGGGCGCCCCCGTCGTTAACTACCAAAACAAGCCCACGCTGGTGTTGAGCGCGGGGTACCTCCGGGGCAACCATACTTACAAGGCCGGCGCGCAATGGAGAAAGGACCCGGCAGTCAACAAGAACAGCATCGCCGCGCCCAGTTACACGTTCAACGGCAACGAGACGGCGCTTCCCTATCTCCAGACTACGAATGTGGGCGGCGCCAACATCGGGCTCCCGTACGCCAGTTTTCTGCTGGGTCTGGCGGATGGCGCCAGCATCCCGCCCACACAAGATCCCGGCTACACCAAGGCGTCCGTGGCATTGTACGTACAGGACACCTGGAAGGTCACCCGCAAACTGACGCTCGACTACGGCCTCCGCTGGGACTACCAGCAGGCGCCGGAGGAGATGCACTACCGCAGCAGCATGTTCTCTCCGGGCGTTTCGAACCCGACCGCCGGGGGTTTGCTCGGCGGGACGGTCTTCGAAGGCTACGGCACCGGACTCTGCAACTGCCGCTTCACCAAGACGTATCCGTACGCGGTGGGCCCGCGGATCGGCGTCGCTTACCAGTTCGCGTCCAAGATGGTGCTGCGCGCCGGTTGGGGGATTTCGTACGGCAGCACGGCGGATGGCGCCGGGCCGGGGGCGGTCGGCGTGGGCTGGAACAGCCTGAGTTTCAGCTCGACATCCTTCGCGCAGCCGGCAACCACGCTGACCAAGGGCCTGGTGTACAACCTGGCGGATGTTTTCGCCGTCAATTACAACCCGGGAATACGGCCGCAAGCCGGCCAGATCAACAACCCTCCCGCCTACATGGACCGCAACGCAGGCCGGCCGTCGAGGATTATTCAGTGGAACGTGGCGCTGCAGCGCGAAATCGCCAGGGACCTTGCGGTAGAGGCCGCCTACGTGGGCAACCGCGGCGTCTGGCTCCAGTCGAGCAGCTACTGGGATCTGAACGCGCTGACCCCGCAGCGCATCGCCTCGTACGGCCTGGATATTAACAACGCCGTTGACCGGACGTTGCTCACCTCCCCGCTGAATTCGGCCGCCGCCACACAGCGGGGATTCAACAAAGTGCCGTACACCGGCTTCCCCGCCACGCTCACCGTGGCGCAGAGCCTGCGGCCGTTCCCGCAGTTCGGCAGCCTGGTGGAGATGTGGGCGCCGTTGGGAAACACCTGGTACGACGCGTTGCAGGTGAAGGCCACCAAACGGACGTCGCACGGCCTCTCCGTCACCGTGGCGTACACCAGGTCGAAGACGATGGATGTGGAAGCGGAAAACTACAATGGCGGCGGCGTGATCAACGATCAGTTCAACCGCCCCAACCTGAAAGCTCTGTCTAGCGCGGACCTGCCCAACGTCTTCGTGATTTCGTACAACTACATCATTCCCAAGCTGGGGCCGAACCGCTATGTGCGCGCCTTGACCGGCGGCTGGACCCTCTCCGGCGTGATGAACTACCAGAGCGGGGGCCTGATTGCGGTTCCCGGAGCGCAGAACAACCTGAGCACGCTCCTTTTCCGCAGCACCTTGTCCAACCGGGTGCCTGGCGCGCCTCTGTTCTTGACCGACCCCAACGGCCACGTCGATCCGAATTCGCAGTTCTTGCTGAACCCGAAGGCGTGGAGCGATCCGGCCGCCGGGCAGTGGGGTTACTCGGCCCCTTACTACAGCGACTACCGCGGCCGGCGCATGCCCGGCGAGACCGGGGGGCTGGGAAGGAAGTTCCAGATCTGGGAGAAGATGAATCTGGAGATCCGCGGCGAGTGGTTCAACATATTCAACCGCATCGGCGTCCCTGGCCCGTCGGCGAGCAACGCTTTGGCCACGCAAAACGTGAATGCCGCGGGCGTTCCCACTTCCGGCTTCGGGTACATGAATGCGGCTTCGCCCGGCGGAGCGCGAAGCGGCCAACTGGTCGCGCGCTTCGTATTCTGACGCTGCGACGTGGCGCAGGCACTCCTGCCCAATGCCGCATACTTTTTGCCAGAACTGCGAATTTGGCGGAAATGGTGGGGCGGACCCCCTGGTCCGCACGGGACGCCCTCGTCCCGCCGCCGGCACAACGATATCAACATCTTGCATGGGGCGGGCAGGC
>Ga0182021_10006269_pt1 | contig 14128 bp, 14 predicted proteins | sample 612E3MmetaG_FD_120493 | JGI IMG/M metagenome (GOLD analysis project Ga0182021, IMG submission 120493) | Permafrost microbial communities from Stordalen Mire, Sweden - 612E3M metaG (Illumina Assembly) | ecosystem: Environmental > Terrestrial > Soil > Wetlands > Permafrost | place: Sweden...
CAAAAACACCGTGGCGGCCACCCGCCCCGGATAATCGATCAAAGTAGTTTTCTGCAACCCCGCAATTTTCATAGCTTTAGTCTAACTGCTTTACAGTATCTGTCAAAACTGTATAATCAAAACACAATATATCAAAGGAAAATGATCACTCAATACATTCAATCTCAATTCAAAAAGGCCCGCTACAAAATCCTGGAAGACGGGACTTATTTTGGTGAAATACCCACCTTGCAGGGAATTTGGGCCAGTGCCAAGACCCTGGAAGGATGCCGCCAAGAATTGCAGGAAGTGCTTGAAGAATGGATCCTGATCAAATTGGCTGACGGCGACCCAATCCCTGGCCTGACACCGACAACCAAGCAAAAACATATTTGGGCTAAGCAATATGCTTAATCCAACAACCAGGCGCTTATTGATCAAAAAATTCAAGAAATTCGGATTTATCGGGCCGATAAGCGGCGGCAAGCATGAATTCATGAAAAAAGGCGTCCTGAAAGTAAGCATCCCCTCGCCCCACAAAAAAGAGGATGTTATCGGAGCGCCGCTTCTAAAAGAAATCCTTAAGCAAGCCGGAATCAGCCAGGAAGACTGGAATAAAATTTAGCAAATTATCTATCAAAAGACTTCCAAGAAACCGAACTTCTTGGAAGTCTTTTATTTATCGGCAAATACCACGGGCACCGTGGCAGCCTGCCAAAAACACCGTGGCGGCCACCCGCCCCGGATAATCGATCAAAGTAGTTTTCTGCAACCCCGCAATTTTCATAGTATTGGATCCTGAACTTGCTTGAGAGAATATAAATCATCGTGATCGATCTTTCCCATCCAAAACCGCAAAGTACAGGGCGGCGGCGAAGTATTTTTGTTTTTATCGCATTTTACGCAATTCTCGATAAAACACTGGTTTTTGCCGCACAAACCGCAATCAAAAGCCCAAAACTCGTGATCGCACTGCAAATGGCTTTCCAACCGTTTTTTTTTGTTTTCTTCTCCTTTTTTTTTAAATTCAAGAAAACGTTCGAAAACATCCTCTATCGTAAGTTGTTTGATTTCAGTATTATCTGGGGAATCTTTCAAAATTTCCTCTTGTTGTTTAATGTAGGCCTGCGGATCGAGCAGATCGGTAAAACCCAAGTCTTTTAGCAATATCATCGCTTTATTTTGAAGCTCCGGATTCGTGCCAAAATAATTTTTCATCAATATGAGCGAATAGTAGCTCAACGTTGTACCAGCTGGCAACTCTTTACTGGCAATCTTTTTTTTATAATTTTCAAAATAGAGGGTTAGCCACCACCTTGGCAGATAGATCTTATCGACGGTACCTCTCACTAAGAATTTAAAAAGGCGGACCATTCCCAGCGGCGACGGAAAAATCCGGCCGGCGGAATTCCAGATATGGCCCGGTTTGGGATTAAGAACGCCTATCCCGTTGGCCAGATGGGACGCGGCCGATGGCGTATAAAATATCTTCCATTTCCCGTTAATGACGGCTACCGCCTCTTCATTGATCGTTAGGTCGTTGTTCTCAAGGATTTTCATCATCCCCTCTTTGATATTTTGGGCCTCGACAATATTCATGTCCTTGGGTTCGATCTGGAAGTTTATGGTTGAAAGCAATTTTTTAATTGTTTCGTATTTTTCGATGAATTGTTTTTTTAGATCGCGGATATCCGGGGTAAAAATAAAATTAAAATCAATATCATTGATCTTTTGCTGTTTTTGCCAACGCACGTCATCCTTAAGCTTGCCCTCAACCTTAAGCATCGCCATTAAGCAAAGCTTGGCGACCCCGCCTTTAACAACAACATATTGCTGACTGGCGAGAATAGCCAAAAAATCCTGGAAGTTTTGCGGCAAAACTTTGATATACTCGTCTTTCATGTCCGCAAAGTTCATTTGGATGACTTTTAACATAAGTTGTTCGTAGGGGTAGCTGATACCGGTTATTGGCCTACCTCCAGTTTAACCATATTATTCCAAAATTCAATGTATATAAAATAAATGCTCGCGGTTGTAACTGCTCAACACGCGAGCGCACTATTCAAACCTTTGCAAGGAAGGCTTTTTGGTCGTCAACAAGCAATCGACTTGTTGGTAGTACATCCCTACTCATCTGCACTGCATGCGTTGCATCCACTTGGATGATCGCATGATCTGGCAGAACCCGGGCCTCATTCTTAGAGACCTGGATGGAAACGACCATCTTCTTGGCCCACTTGACAAACTCCGCCCACAGTTCCCTATTATGCTCGTGGAAGTAAGCCTGCCTACGCCTGCCATCTTCGTCCTCGGCGGGCTTTGGCTGATCAAACTTCATACCTTTTTTGACCAGCCGCAGCTTTATCTTTGTACTGCGACCCCTGTCGGTGACCGAGAAGTCGTAGCCGATCAGGAGATAGTTATCTCCTAGGATATAAGGCAGATTCATCATAGTGACCATATCGGTCTTCTCTATGATCACTGCTTTTGCCAACTTCCTTTTGTCTTCCTCTTCTCCTTTCTTTTCTTCTCCTTTCTTTACCTTGATTTGGATCCCAAGATTGTTGGAATTCTCGTTGGTCTCTTTAACCAAGAGATCAACCCGCCCTTTCTTTCTGTCCTCCTGCTTTTGGACATCCTCATCTTGGCGCAACTTTGCGCCAATCGGAAACTGCTTCTCTGCGAATGGGGTTGGCATCCTCAGAGAGAAGTGGAGGCGATAGACGGGCATTCTTCGAACATCCATACCGGTAGCACTTAGGCTACTATCGTCTGTTGTATTTCCTGCCATTTTCCTCAATCCTCTTCGAATCCTTATATAGATTGTGCTGATTGTACTATAAAATATATTATATCATGAAATATCCTAAGTTGTCAAGAGCACGTATGGAAGCAAAAAAAGCCGGGTTAATCTACCCGGTTTTATTCTTTTATTAGAATTTTGGCGACCAGAGGGAGTCTTTGTCTTCGGGCCAATTGCCGTATTCCACCCTTTTATTGCAGGGCAATTCGTTGGTGCCGGAAGCCCGGCACAATAAACAGGAATGAAGTATACAATGCGGGCCGCAGCCGTCGCACTGCCATTCCTGCCATTGGTGTTCACATAGCTTTTTGTTCTGGTTGCGGTTAAAACGCTGGTGTTCGCGAACGTGCTGTTTATAGATCGTGTTCTCCAGGGCCTGGCCAAAGCTCAATTCGCTCAATGAAAATTCCTTGCCCTGCGCGACCAGATTTTGCCTTTGTACATCAACAAATTCTTCGGGATCACGGGTGGGCGAAAAACCCAATGCGTTCAAAACTTTTGCCACCCGCTGCTGGAACGGATAATTATCTTTGCCGTATTTTTCCATCAGCGACAGGCCGTATAAGCCCAGGATCAAGCCGTTCGAATCGTAGGCTTCGTTTGACATGCGCTCCGACTCTTTTAAATGGTCGTTAACCCACCAGGGAGGAATGTAGATCTTCCTGACTTTTCCCTGGCATAAGAACTTTATCATACGCACCCAACCTAATGGACTAGGCAGTACCCGGCCCAAACTGTAGCGGATGTGGCCGTCCTGGGGGTCAAGAAATCCGACGCCCTGGATCAGGTCGCGCTCGCATTGCGGGCTGTAGAATATCCGCCATTGGCCATCGATTGAGGCTAGCAAGCATTCGTTGATCGTCAGATCGGCGGTGGTCGAAACGATCTTTTTTATCGTCAGTTCGTCTACGCCGCCTTTCATTGGCCGGACATCCTCGCCCTTAAGCAAGATCCCCTTGCCGGCCAGGTATTGCTCCATTTTGTCAAATCTTTGCAACAAATAATCCTTGTCTTTGCCGATGGTGTGGCGGTACAAAAAAACCAGGTCCAGGTCTTTGATGTTGCGCTCGATGGCTCGACGTTCCTCGTCATGCCATTTTTTTTGGGCCACCAGGGTTTCAACCAAACAAAGACGGGCCATGCCGCCTTTGATGACAATATCCGGTTCTCCAACCAAAGCATCGAGCGCGTTCCGGACAAATTCCGGCAGGCGCTCAATCACTTGCTTATCAAGAGCACAGGATTCAAGCATCCGCTGGATGCGTATCATAGATTTATGTAAGAGATGCGTTTGCTATAAACCCCAGCGGACCTTGCGGCTGGCTGGGGCGTTGATATTAAAATTTTAACAGATTTTTACGTGTTTTGTCAAAAAAAATTACGTACTCCCTGGCTGGGATCACGTTTGCTATGTATTTATTCCTCCTTTATAAAAGGAGGTGTCCTGCGTAGCTTCATCGAAGCAGGACGGAGGATTTTGAATTAAACAAATCCCTCGCCCTGCGGGCACTCCCTTTTTAAAAGGGAGAATAAATGCGGGAATAACCAGTGAGGGGTTACAAAATTACGCCAGGGATTCTTTTTTTATCTTGAATTCCTTGCGGTCGCGGTATTCCTGCTGTTTGCCCAGGTTGAATTGGCCCACGGGCCGCAGATAGCCTACTACGCGCGTATACACTTCGCAAGGCTGTTCAATGGTGCACTTGGGGCACTTGAAATGCTCGCCTTCCAGATAGCCGTGGGTCGGACAAATCGAGAATGTCGGCGTCAAGGTAATGTAGGGCAGGCGCAATTTTTCGAAAACTTTGCGCACCAGGGCTTTGACGCTGGCGGTATCCGACAGACGCTCCCCCAAAAACAAGTGCTGGACCGTGCCGCCGCTATACTTGCACTGGATGTCGTCCTGCAATTTCAAAGCTTCAAACACATCATCAGTATAACCGACCGGCAGCTGCGACGAATTGGTGTAGTACGGGCTCTTCTTGGACCCGGCCGAAACAATGTCGGGATACTTGGCCTTGTCTTTTAACGACAGGCGGTATGACGTGGCCTCGCCCGGCGTCGCCTCAAGGTTGTAGATATTGTTGGTTTCTTTTTGATAGCCCAGCAGGCGATCACGCATAAAATCCATCACCTCGATAGCAAACATCCGCCCTTTCTTTGAGGCAATGTTTTCTTCCAGGAAGTTTAGAAGCATCTCGTTCATGCCGACAAGGCCAATGGTCGCAAAATGGTTACCGTAATACGCGCCCCGGGCCTTTTTAATCCCCGACAGGTAAAAACGCGAATAAGGATACAGGCCCTTGTCGATATAATCTTCGATGGTCTTGCGTTTTAACTCCAGGCTTTCTTTGGCCAGGTCCATGATACTGCCCAGACGTTCAAAAAATTCTTTCTTGGTTTTGGAAAGATAGCCGATCCGGGGCATATTGATCGTCACCACGCCAATCGATCCCGTCAGGGCGCCCGCCCCAAACAGTCCCCCGCCGCCGCGGTTGTGCAGCTCGGTCAAATCAAGGCGCAGGCGACAACACATCGAGCGGATGTCTTCGGGCTTCATCTCCGAATTGATGTAATTGGCAAAATAGTTAACGCCGTACTTGGCGGTCGCTTCCCACATGGGCTCCAGCGCCGGGCTGTCCCAATCAAAATCCTTGGTGATGTTAACGGTCGGTATCGGAAAAGTAAACACGCGCTGGTTGCGGTCGCCCTCCAGCATCACTTCGTAGAACGCCTTGTTGAGCATGTTCATCTCCTCCTGGAATTCGCTGTAGGTTTTATCCTGCGGCACGCCGCCGATGATCACCGGCTGCTTAGCAAACGAGGGCGCCACGGTAAGATCCAGCGTCACGTTGGAAAACGGGCACTGGAAACCCACGCGCGTGGGCGTGGCCATATTAAACAAGAATTCCTGCATCGCCTGCTTTACCTGCTGGTAGTTCAAATTATCATAGCGGATGAACGGGGCGATCAAGGTGTCAAAGTTGGAAAATGAAACCGCGCCGGCAACTTCGCCGGACAGCGTGTAGATGAAATTAACGACCTGTCCCAAAACCGTGCGGAAATGCTTGGGCGCTTTTGACTCCAGCTTGCCGGGCGTGCCGCCAAACCCTTTTTTCAAAAAATCATAAAGGTCCCAACCCGAGCAGTAGGGCGCCAAAGAGTCCAAGTTGTGCAAATGAAAATCGCCCGACTCGTTGGCCTCGCGGATCTCCTTGGGATAGATCTTGTTTAGCCAGTATTTTTTTACGATGTAGGATACCCCATAGTGGTTTAAACCCTGCAGCGAAAAAGCCATATTGGCGTTCTCCTGCACTTCCCAATCCAGCTTTTCTAAATACTGGTCAACCCGCTCCACCGCTTCTTCGCTGACAACCGCCACCTCGCGCACGCGCCGGCGCTGTTCGCGGTAAAGGATGTAAGACTTGGCGGTATCAACCAGCCCTTCCAATATCAAAACTTCCTCGACAATATCCTGAACCTGTTCGACGGTCGCGATATCGCCTTCCTTGAAACGCCGGTTGAAGATCTTGATCACCCGCTCGGTAACCTGATGGGATTTTACCCCATCGCCCTGGCCGGTGGCAGTAATGGCTTTGTAGATCGCGCTGGTTATGCGCGCCGCATCGAAATCAACGATCCGCCCGTCTCTTTTTTGGACTTTTTTTATTTTGCTTACCATAGTTTTAACATCGGCGCTCCGCGCCTTTTGACAGCTCATCCCCGCCGTTAATGGAGGGGATGAAAGAGTAGAATTGAAAACAAACTGACCAGTTAAGTGTAACTTAATTTTACAGCAACAAAAAAGCCGTGTCAAAACCAAGAGTAAAGCGTAAAACGAAAAACGTAAAATAATCGAAGTTATGTTTTAAATTTTGCGCTTTACGCTTTACGTTTTCAAAATCCGGTGGCGACAACGGTTATTTTTATTTCGCCTTTGGGCATATTCTGGTCCTGCACGGCGCCAAAGATAACTTTCGCCTGCGGATTGATCTCGCTGGTCGCTATTTTGGCCGCTTCTTCGATCTCGGACAAGCTAATGTCGGGCCCGCCGGTTACGTTAAATAGGACACCCTTGGCTCCCCGAGCTGGGACATCAAATAGTGGCGAGTCGATGGCGGCCATGGCAGCCCGCTCGGCCCTCCCCTCGCCCTTAGCGCGGCCGATGCCAAAAATGGCCCTCCCGGAATCCTTTAATATCGATTTGACGTCGGCAAAGTCGACGTTGATGATCCCGGGAAACAAGACCAGGTCAGAAATTGTCTGCACCGCCTGACGCAGGATCTCATCGCAAATCCAAAACGCGTTGATAACCGTGGTACTGGGATTTAAAGTGGAAAGCAGTTTATCGTTGGAGATCGAGATTAGGGAATCGACGTGGCCTTTCAACGAATTCATGGCTCCCTCGGCGATCCGCTGGCGCCACGCCCCTTCAAAAGTAAACGGCCTGGTCACCACGGCCACGGTCAGAGCGCCTTCGTCGCGCGCGATCTGGGCAACGATGGGCGACGCCCCGGATCCCGTGCCACCGCCAAGGCCACAGGCAATAAAAACCATCCCGGAATCTTTTAACGCCAGTTTTATTTCTTCCCGTTGTTCTTCGGCGGCCCGGCGGCCGATCTCGGGATCCATGCCAGTGCCAAGACCTTGCGTCAGTTTGCGGCCGATCTGGATCTTTACGTCGGCTTTGATCTTTCTTAAATCCTGGTAATCGGAATTAAGCGCGATAAGTTCCACGCCGCGGATACGGTCTTTTTCCATCCGTCCGATAGCATTGCAACCCGACCCTCCCACCCCCACCACTTTAATTTTGATTGACGTATCCATATTGCTCTAATGTAAGATTTCGCGTCCTGGCTGTCAACCCGGTGGTAGATTTTCGACAGCTCCGCCTTCGGCGGAACAAAACTGCAAAAGCAGGTCGAAAATTCACTGCCGGGTCAACCCTCCAACGATCCTTTTACTGCCAATCACGGCACGAAAACTTTTATCATTCGCTTGACCCTTTCCCAAAAACCGGTCGAACCGGGAAAGCGCGGCGAATTTTGCGACCAGCTTTGTTTCTCTTCGATCCCCATGAGGGCCAGCCCGCAGACATTGACCAGTGAAGGATCCTGGTCCAAATTCGATATGCCCGCTGGCGAGCTCAAACGGGTGGACATACGGAATTCTTTTTTGGCCAGTTCTTCGATCCCGGGAAGCTTGGCGCCGCCGCCCGACAAAACAATACCCGAAGGCAGTTTGGCGGTCTTGTCGATCTTTTTTAATTCTTTGTTGACCAGCTCGAAAATCTCGATCACCCGATCCTGGATTATCCGGGAAACCGCCCGCTGGGAAAAAACGGCCGGCAGGTTCTTTTTTGAGGAACTCTCGATCTTGATCTTTTTGTCCGTTCCCTTGAAGGCGCAGGAACCGCGTTCGATCTTTATCCGCTCGGCCACTTCGACATCGATCCGCAAACCAATGGCGATGTCGTTGGTAATATTGCCCGAACCCACCGGAAGCACCGCCAGGTGCAGCAAATCGCCTTCCTGGTAGACCGAAAGACTGGTCGTGCCCGCGCCGATATCTAGCAGAGCCACGCCCAGTTCCTTTTGCTGTGGTGTCAGCGCCGCCGCGGCTCCCGAAATAGCACAGGGCAATCGGTCAAAGATCTCCAGGTCGGATTTAAAGATCACCTGTTCCAGATTTTTCAAATAAGGCGCAAATCCCGCCACGATGATAACCTCGGCCTCGAGACGCACCCCGCGCATGCCAATGGCATCCTTAACCCCGCCTTCGCCGTCAACAACGAATTCGCGCGGATAAATGTCGATGATCTCTTTGTTGGACGACAGCGAAATCGTCTTGGCCGCCTGCAACACGCGCGAGACGTCCTCTTCGGAAATACTGCCGTCGGCCCGCGATACCGACACCAACCCATGGGACATCGTGCAAAAAATATGGCTGCCGCCGATACTGACATACAAACCGCCGATCTTGGTGCCCGAAGCCAGCTCGGCGTCGTGAACGACCGCGGTCACGCACTTGGCCGCCTCTTCGGTATCGACAACCACGCCGCGGCGGATGCCGACCGACGGCCGCTGGCCCACATAAAGAGCTTCGGTCTGGCCGGGACCCAGCGTTTTGGCGACCAGGATCTTTATCGAACTACTGCCGATATCAAGACCGCAAACAATGGAAGACTTTGCCATGAATAATTTAAATAGATTTAAAATTTATGACTTAAGATTTTAAAACACATTTATTCTTTCCGCCAAAGGCGGATGCGCCTCGGGCGCAAAATCTTAAATCGTAAATCTTATATCTTGCTACCAAGATAAAATTCCTCCTTTTTTCGCATTGTAAGGGCGTCTTTTCCGCCATGCTCGTGGTCATAGCCGAGCAAATGCAGCGCCCCGTGGACAACAACCCAGGATAATTCCTGGTTTAAGGTTTTTTGAAGTTCCTTGGCATCTTTGGCAACTTGCGCCGGGCAAATTATGATCTCGCCCAAAAATTCGTGCTCCAGCAAATTGCCGCCCGAATGCCTTTTTAAAAAATCCTCCTCGGTAAATGATAATACGTCGGTCACGCAATCGGTCTTTCGCCATTTTTTGTTTAACTCCCGAATCTTTGAAGGGCCGACAAACGCGACCGAAACCTCGATATCTTTAGCGCCGCGGCCCAGTTCCCCTTCCAAAACCTTGAGGGCATAAGTCTTTGCCAGGCGGCTGTTAAAATCCTTGCGCGTGCCATTGGCAATTTCAACGTTGATCATTTCTAAAACCCGAGTCGTCAAAACTCATCATTATTTAATAGTTTATTTTAACAAACCCACCCAATGTTCGCAAATGAACAAAAAACGCACGGCGGTGTAATTTTATCGTCCTTTTATCCAATTTTTAGGCTCGTCATTTTTCTATTTTTTTATATTTCCCGTTAATAAATTGGTAGGTAAAAGTTGTCCAGTTAGAAGGGTCAGGGCCAACGGCCGAATAACTGTTAATTTCCTTTTTGTTACCGTCAAAGCTTGCGTTTGGAATATCGGTCAAAACGGGGTTCTTTTCGTATCTTTTCGAGTCTGGATTAAAAAACCAATAATCATATATAGTGTTTGATGCAGCCAAAAATTTTAGAACGCGCAAGTCTTTATAACCGTCGAAATTTATATCATTGGCAAAGTTAATATCATCACCGCTGGTACTGGTAATTTCGTAAGCGTTTGAAGAATAATCTTTACCGCCAACAGGGATTTTTTGAATAATTTTTCCGTTTTCATCCTGAATTTCAAATTGAAACCGCGCATCCGGCAGATCGGCTGATGTTTGGCCAGATATAATATTGAAGCGCCAATTATTGAAATTATTGCCAATGGCCAACTTACAGCTGACCGGCAAATCTACGGTATTGTTTTGGCCGGTCGGCTGTTTAAAAAAATCGTCACATTTATCAACCTGCGGTGCGACAAACTTGAACGTGGAAAGCATCTGGTCTATCTGAGCTTGGTAGGTATTCGCGTCCCAGCCGTAATAATCCCAAGCATCCTTGCTCGATGGTCCGCCAGCCACAAAAGCGATCGATTGCCCGTTATCGGCGACATAATTATTGAACACAACAGCTCCGTCGCCGGTTTCGCCTTGCTTTTTTATCATTGCGTCGCAATAATTTTTACCAACTTTGTTGCAATAATCTGTTTTTGGACATATCCAAAGACTGAACAACTGCTGGTACTTGTTTTTGTCCACCGCGACGTTGGCGGCGGTCGGCTTCATATCAAACGAAATATATTTGCAAAAATCATAACCCGCCGCGGCGACCGGTTGGGCTTTTTGGATCTGATATCCCAAGTTTTGGAAAAACGGCGGCACTTTGAATTCAACACCCGTAATTCCATCACTGTAATCCGGCCACGCGCTGATATCGACTCGGTTTTGCTGATTTTTTGAGTCAGCCGATTGAAACGCTGGCGTTGGATTTGCTGTCATATCTTGAGTTTGTGGATTCGAATGGCCAACTTTTGCTGATTGAATTGGTTCTTGGTTAACGGGCGGCGGTATGGGTCTAATGACTCGGGTTACGTAAATATAAGCACCAACACCAGCCAGCGCCATGATCGCCACGATCAAAACCGCCAACAATATGGAAAATCCTTTTTGCATGGTTTTCATAAGTTTTAAAATCACTTATAACTTAAATCCAATGCTTAAAATTGAACTTGGAAATGGTGACCAATCGTAATATCTCCCGCTAACAACCAACAGAGAGCTGTCGACTCGATATCCAAGACCTTCCCACGGGCTGAAATCCGGCCAATTGTTTTCATCGGTAAAACTTGAATAAACAATATCTCCGACAGGGATATCAATAATCGCCACTGCTACGCAGCTTGAACCGCAACTCCATTTGATAAGCCGGTAATCGCCGTCGAAATTTGGCCCCTTGGCCGCTTCCCGGGTTAATAGCCCCTGATATGCACCACCCGGTCCGCCGGTTTCGTCGAATTTTTTTGCCAGCGGATGATCTTGGAAATTAACTTCCGCTGGTTTCCCCGTATAAATTTCTTTTGCCGGAAAATCTTCAAACTTTGGTAAATTATCGGGTCGATATAATTCCTGGTAAACACCACTGCTGCTGTTAAATTTGTATGTTGTTTCCCAGCCAGGACCGCATTTGGGATCGCCAAAACAGGCATTAAGCACGCCAGCGCCGCTAGTGATCATTTTTTTGTCTTTATCGAATTCAGCGTTAGTAATATTGTTTAAAACTGGATCCTTTTTGAATTTTTTTGAAATCGGGTCAAAAATCCAATAATCAAATGTGGCCAGTTCAATATCAACCGGCCCGGGACATATTTCGACCTGTAAATCTTTATATCCATCAAAATTAATATCGTTATCAAAGCTGCCGCCGCCGGCTTGAGAACCGCTTCCTTGTTTGAATGTCTCGGTAATTTTTTGAACAAATTTTCCGTTTTCGTCCCAAAGCGCCAGCGCCGGCCCGGTATATGTATCTTCGGTATCCCATTCATGGAAAACAGGGATATATTTCCAATTTTTGATGTCTTTGCCAATATCTAAATTTTGTCCGCAATTACCGGGCAGTTTAATCGCGCTTAACTGGCTATCCGGTTCATTTGCCAAAACCGTGCATATATCATCTTGCAATCCGCTTTCTTGATCGCTGTCTGACTGGACGGCGGGAACAGAATCATTGCTTTCAATGAATTTGAAAGTGGACAATATTTCATCAAAGATCGTTTTATCAGCGATCGGTCCCTCGGCAACCAATGAATAAATATTGTTTTGACTATCGGCAATGTGAATATGCCAGCCGCTTTTATCCGGCGGCATATAGGCAATTTTTGCTTTAACGCCATTAACGGTTGTATTTTCAGAACTATATAGAGCTGTCGGCCGACCGCCAACAACCATGTTTTCCTCCCACCAATCGTCAAATGAAAGATTTTTGGGATTTTCCAATTTGGATATTGCCAGATATGCGTTCGAACTTGGATCATGGATTTCAGCACCCTGGATGTTCCAACTGGACGGATATTTTATTTCAAATCCATGCTCATAATCGGTGTCCGCAGACCAATCGGCGGTTTCGTCCACACTAGGTTGGCTTGGTTTTTGTTCGGTTGGTTTTTGAACTGCAGGTCCTGGCTCGGCAGTTTTGGCATAATACCACACCCCTCCCCCAACCACGGCCAAAAAGGCGATCACAGCCAAAACAATAACTATCGGAGCAAATCCTTTTTGCGATGATTTCATAGGTTAATATGGATTAACATTTACAATTGACCTCTCGTAAATAAAATAAATGGATAATATAACCGCCGCCCCAACGCCAACAATTGCCAAAAGCCAAAAAAGGCCGTTTTCCATTGGTTTAGCCAGCGGTTCCGGCACTTCAATTTCAGTTGCGCGGTTTTCGTTTTCCGCTTCGGCATCGTTTTCGGTCTTCCAGACAACAAGCGCGTTTAAGAAGGGAATTTTGTCTTTTTTGGATTTTTTAATCGCCTCAACAAACCACTGTAAAATAAAAACGGCCGCATACAGCGCCGCCAGAAGATAGCCAACATTAAAAATGGCGTGTTTCAGCATCAAAGCTGTCGCTCCATTGCGATAAAAATAATCCAACCCAATCCATGAAACTATCAAAAAAATAACATATTTTATGAGCCGTTTATAAAATGGGTGCATATTATTTTATTTTACCACAAAAAAACAACCCCCCTGTGGAGTTGCTTGCGAAATTTTTTGCCTATTTCTCGCTAACGTTTATCGAAGAGATGATTTGTTTTACCATGTCCTCGCCGGCGGCAAAACTTACGCCCGATCCATAACCGGAGAAAATATAGACAAACGTTCCCGAATCGGTCTCGTAGATGTAAAGTGGCCCGGCACAAGCGCCGTTTAACGCCTGGGTCGGCGCAGTGGATTTTATTTTGGTAACCTTTTTACCGCCCATGTCCATTTGCTCAACCAAATCTTTGTTGTCGGCGGCTTTGGCGGTCTGGGCCTGTTGGTACAGTTGCGCCCCAAGACCGCTCCCCTGGCCGCTGGCCGGCTTTTTGCCGGCAAAGATGCGGATATCGACACAATCGGCCCGGCATTCGGTATAACCGATCCAGCATTTCTTGTTGTTTAACTCCACATCCAGCAACCCGGCCGCGTAACGCCCATAGCCCGAGGCGATCGACCAGTCGGTCGGATACTGCATTTCAAAGCCGTGATCGGCTACCTGGAAATATTTAACGCTGCTGGAAGCATCGGCACCCATTATGCGGAAGTATTTCAACGTAAAAAACCCGGCGCAGGCCAGAATAACCATGCAGATCAAAATTGAAACGATTTTGTGTTTTAAAACCATGTCCATGATATTTTTTACAATTGAACCCTGCATTATATATCTCGCATTATTTGTTAAAACTTGCAAGCACCAATATCCAGATCGAACATCCAACCGTGGCAACAAAAACTGCCAAGGCGATCAGGATCGCGTTGCGGCATTTTTTACAGGTTTTTTCCATAGCTATTTGGTCGGGTCATTGACCTTACCCATAAACAAAATACTGCCCGTGGCATTGTGCACGATCGCGAAAATGAACGGATGGTCGGCGTTAAAGATCTTGGGCTGCGGCCGCTCCATCGGCGTAGCCATACTCAACGACCCTGCTACGCCAGTAGCCGCAGCGGCTTCGGTGCCTAATTCGTTAACGTCCACGTAGGCCTTGTGGAGAACCGAAGAAACATACAGTTGGTCGCTGAAGGCATTGGGTGAGATCGCGGACAGGTTGGCCAGCTTCGGATCAAATGCATCGGGCATCCCCATCGCCGCCAGCGTCTTCGTGGCCCTCTG
>Ga0182021_10006270_pt1 | contig 14126 bp, 8 predicted proteins | sample 612E3MmetaG_FD_120493 | JGI IMG/M metagenome (GOLD analysis project Ga0182021, IMG submission 120493) | Permafrost microbial communities from Stordalen Mire, Sweden - 612E3M metaG (Illumina Assembly) | ecosystem: Environmental > Terrestrial > Soil > Wetlands > Permafrost | place: Sweden...
CGGAGCTGTTGTACGAGAAACGCGTCTGCAGGGGGTCGCGCCCCAACCATGGCCAGTGAACCGGCGGTGGTGGCCATACGATCGGCCGTGTCGATGTTGTCTTTAATCAGGACGGGGATGCCATGAAGTGGCCCGCGCGGCCCCTTTTCTTTTCTCTCTTTATCAAGTGCATCAGCGATCGCCAGTGCCTCCGGGTTCAGTTCGATCACGCTGTGCAACGCAGGTCCCTGACGATCTACAGATCCAATGCGAGCGAGATACATCTCTGTGATCGATCGAGAGGTGTACGTGCCTGATGTCATCTTCTCTGCGAGATCGCTTATCGTGATCTCATCAAGCTCTCCGGGTTGGATATCGGCAGAGCGGAGGGGAGCGTCAGGGGGCTTTTCTGCCATCGTCAGCGTGGGAAATGCCGCAGCAACTGCTGCCCCCGTCAGGCTCTTGTGTAAAAACCCCCGACGGCTCAAGTGGTTAGCACTCACGATCCGGTCCTCCATGTTGTCTTGCGTGCTTGAAAAGGAGTGGGCGCGATCCATTCACTTCTGTAAAACCTTGACTGCCACATAGGAATGATTTTTGGGAGATCTGTACACTCTTTGTGTTGTTTTCTGGAAGTCCTGTTCTTTCGCCGCAAAGATGTCCAGAAACTTCCCTTCCGAGGAACTGATCTGCGGTCGGTCTCTGGGCTGGCGAAGCCCAGGGGCCTGAATGCTCGAGTGTGTTGGGAAAGACGTCGATCAGTTTGACAATCCAATCTGCGTCGGTTCCTGTTGTGGTGCCTCGATATACGAAGAGAGTACGACTCACGAATGCACCTTCTTCTGATCTCATGAACATTGGAAGAGTGGACCGAACAAGGTACACTGAGGGAGCCCAAGAATCAATCGCAGGGCAGAGGTGCATGGGTGGGGTGTGTGACACCCCTTATCAATTCCTTGTATTATTATCAAAATGATAAAGCCGCCACAAAGTATTCTGTAAAAAAGGCTCAAAAAGTGACAAACGGTCCCTTATTCGGAATGGCATCAATTGTGCCTTATTGAATGAGCCGATCTCCAAATCCCCATCAGCCTGCAGGGTATCAATGGAAATTCATGTCATTGACCTTTCGATAATTCTCCTGTATTTCGCGGTGGCTCTTACACTCGGAATTCTGGTCTCGAAGCGAGCCAAGAAGAACCTTAACTCGTACTTCCTGGGAAACAACTCGTTGCCGTGGTGGATTCTGGGTGTTTCGGATGCCTCCGGGATGTTCGACATTACCGGGACAATGTGGTTGGTCTACGTGCTCTTTGTCTACGGTTTCAAGAGTGTGTGGATGCCCTGGGTATGGCCGACCTTCAATCAGATTTTTCTGATGGTGTTTCTCTCGATCTGGCTGCGCAAGTCGAAGGTGATGACCGGCGCTCAGTGGATCGAGACGCGGTTCGGGAACAGTACGGGTGCGAAGCTGTCGCACATCAGTGTGGTGATTTTCGCTCTCGTGAGCGTTATCGGTTTCATTGCGTATGCGTTCAAAGGCATCGGAAAGTTTGCCGCTGTCTTCTTCCCCTGGCACCTGTCGCCCGACGTCTATGCGATGATCCTGATGTCGCTGACCGCCATCTACGCCGTGAAAGGTGGAATGTTCAGTGTTGTCATTACCGAGTTCCTTCAGTTTATCGTGCTGACGATTGCGTCTTTGTCCATCGGCGTCATTGCCTTTACTATGGTATCACCGGAACAGCTCCAGGCCGTCGTTCCTGCGGGCTGGACGACGCCGTTCTTCGGATGGACTCTCGATCTTGACTGGACCGGGTTGATCGATGCAGTGAACACGAAGATTTTGGCGGATGGGTACAGTCTGTTCGGCATCTTTTTTATCATGGTGCTCTTCCAGGGCATCCTCAAAAGCGCAGCGGGTCCGGCCCCGAATTATGATATGCAACGCGTGCTGGCAACACGTTCGCCCAAAGAAGCAGCCAAGATGAATTGGTTTGTGAACGTCGTTTTGATTTTCCCGCGCTATGTGTTGATCACCGGAATCACGGTGCTGGCGCTGGTCCATTTCTCCCCGCAGCTTCATGCCATGGGGGCGAACATCGATTTTGAAATGATCCTTCCGCACATCATCAGAAATATCCTTCCTGTCGGTCTTGTAGGCTTGCTCCTCTCGGGTTTGCTTGCCGCCTTCATGTCGAACTACGCGGCGACTATCAACGCGGCGCCGGCGTATGTGGTGAATGATATCTATAAACGGTTCATCAACCCGAACGCTTCGGATCATACATACGTGCGGCTCAGCTACATCACCACGATTGCCTTTGTCGTAATCGGGTTCGCGTTTGGCTTCGTGGTGGAATCCATCAATCAGGTCACACTCTGGATCGTGAGCGCATTGTACGGCGGGTACACAGCGTCGAATATCCTCAAATGGTACTGGTGGAGATTCAATGGCTACGGATATTTCTGGGGGATGATTGCAGGAATCGCCGCATCCATGGTGATTCCTTTTGCCTTCCCCTCAATCCCTGCGCTGATGGCGTTCCCCTATGTCCTGGCGGTATCGCTCGTGGGGTGTTTGGCCGGCAGTCTATTGACGAAGCCCGAACCGGATGCGGTGCTGATGAAGTTCTACATGCAGATCAGGCCGTGGGGATACTGGAAACCGGTGCTGCAAAAGGTACGGAAGTACTACCCCGATTGTGAACCGAACAAACGACTCTCCAGAGACATCTTCAATGTTGTCGTCGGTATCGTATGGCAAACTTCTCTGGTGTTGACACCGATATCGCTGGTGACGAAGCAGTATCCCCTCTTCATCGGCGTCGTGTGCAGTATTGCACTGACGTCGCTGATCCTGAAATTCACCTGGTGGAACAATCTGGATGAGGCAAGCAAAGAGACACTACCGGAAGACTTCGAACAACGAGTCGTGGGCGGGGGAAGGTGATCTCCATGAAACAACGTCAGTTCGTTGAAGCCGTCAGGCGTCTCCTCCGTGAGCAGGAGCGCCTACTCAAGAGAAAGAATCGCGCTGCCCGGCGAAGCAACGGGATCGTTCAGCGGCACATGCATCCTGTTGTCACCGCTGACCATGTGCCGGTCACCTGGCGATATGATCTGGACTACGCAACGAACCCGTATCTCATGGAGCGTATGGGCGTGAATGCGGCGTTCAACCCCGGGGCCATTGAGCACAGAGGGAAGATTCTGCTCGCTGTCCGGGTCGAGGGTGTGGATCGGAAGTCGTTTTTCGCGATTGCCGAGTCGCCCAACGGGATTGACAACTTCAGGTTCCGGGACTATCCTGTCCGGTTGCCGGAAACTTCCGACCCGGACATCAACGTGTACGATATGCGATTGGTGAAGCACGAAGACGGATGGATCTATGGGCTATTTTGCACAGAGCGGAAGGACCCGAACGTGCCCCGGACAGACACCTCATCCGCCATCGCACAATGCGGTGTAGCCAGAACGAAGGACCTCAAGACGTGGGAACGGTTGGAAGACATCCGTACGGGGTCGCCGCAGCAGCGCAATGTTGTCCTCCATCCGGAGTTTGTCGGTGGAAAGTACGCGTTTTACACCCGGCCGCAGGACGGGTTCATCAGCACGGGTTCTGGAGGGGGAATCGGATGGGGACTCTCAGAGACTATTGACCATGCAGTAATCGACAGAGAGACCGTCATTGATGACCGCGTGTACCACACCATCAAAGAAGTGAAGAACGGCATGGGGCCTGCTCCCATCAAGACCGGTAGGGGATGGTTGCAGCTAGCCCACGGTGTGCGCAATACCGCAGCGGGTTTGCGGTATGTCCTCTACCTGTTCCTCACTGATCTCCAAGAACCCGACAGGGTCCTTGCGTGCCCGGGTGGATACTTTCTCGCCCCCGAGGGAGAGGAGCGCATCGGCGATGTCTCCAACGTCGTCTTCAGCAGCGGGTGGGTGATGAGGCGGAATGGAGAGGTGTTCATCTATTACGCCTCATCAGACACGAGAATCCACGTTGCGACGACAACAGTGGATCGTCTGCTCGACTACGTGCTTCATTCTCCTGAAGATCCATTACGAAGTGCAGCAGCGGTTGAGCAACGAGTTGCGCTTATTGACCGGAACCTGAAGATACTGAAAAAGAAAGCTTCTCGAGTGTGAGCATGGCCCGGGCGTGATCGCGGATGATCCTGAGTGTTGAGGTGTCTGAGACGAACACCGAGTTTCTTCCCTGCGGTTCCTGCGGGGGGTCGCCGACAAAAGGATCACCTTGTCGCCACATCCCGTCGGGATGCTGTGCAGAGCCCTCTCCGCCCCATGCCCAAAAGTTCGAGCCCGCGATGGGAGCGCCTGCACGGGCGGAATCTTCCAGAACGTTGCAGATGAGTCGGAAGTACCGGTTTCGCGCCTGCGTTGGGGTACCGGGAAGGATCATTCCACCGTCGCGTCCAAGCCCAAATTCATCCATAACAATCGGTTTGGAGAGTGTCCGTGCCAGTGCCATGTGCTGGTTGATGTAGGCAACGGCGTTCTTTTCTGTTTGCGGCAGGGTCTTCTCCCATGCTCCAGGATTGAACCATCCCCAATTGAGCGGCCAGAGATGAAAGTTGAGATAGTCTACATGTACTGTTTGAAACGCGCGCAGGAAGTACTCTTCGGAATGCAGTGTGCCGACGGTCCCTTCACTTCCTGAGCAGACCAGGTGATTAGAGTCGAGCGCGTGAATGAACGAGGCAGTCTCTTCGATCCAGCGATAGAACTCGGGGAGGTTTTTGGTACCGGGTTCACCATCGCGGCCGGGGCGCGGTTCATTAGCCAATTGCCATGACATGATCGTCGGGTCATCGGCATAGACCCTGTGATTCACGGTATTCGTCCGCGTGATGATACGCCGGACATACTGCCTGAAGAGCTCCATGGCTTTCGCATTTGAATAGAACGTTGCTGAAAAGTCCATGAACGCGCCCCAACCGCGGGAAGTGTCCTCCGGATCCACGGTGTGGCCGCCTGTCCAGACATTGTACTGGGAAAACCCACCGGACCACTCCCAGTAGTTGCCGAGGTAAAGAACCGCATGCATATCGCGCTTTGCCATCTCGGCGAGGAGAAAATCGAGACCCTGCAGCAGGGAGTCATCTAAAACACCCGCTGCCCGTTGGATTGCCGGCTTCACTGACCGGCGAATGGCGGATTCTTCGGAGGCCGCAAGCACTCTGAGATTTGTAATTCCATAGACATTCAGCGAATCGAGTTCTCTGAGGAGTCGCGGCCTGTCACCCGTGGGGCCGGGCGATCCCAGGTAGCAACCGTACCACATGTTTGTTCCGGCAAAATGGTACGGGGCACCTCTGTGGATAAATCTCGTGCCGCGGATCCTGATGAAGTCTTCCTCTTGGTGCTCTGTCGACAGGAATGAGCAAGACGCAAAGAGAATGGCGGTGATGCCGAGCGCGATCAGGGGCGATCTTCTTTGTGGATTCATGGACGATCCTTGCTTCTTGTTGCGGGAAATTCTACGTTGGCATCATTAGAGTCTTACACATACAATGCCAGAGTGACTCGGTGAAAACCCATAGAAGTGCACGGCATTTTGCACACTCCTTAAAGATACTCTCCCAATGAACGTTGTCAAGGAAGGAAAGGATTATTAGCATGATAAACAGCGCTAGAGGAATCACCTTTTCCATTCTTATCGCACTGCTTTTCGTTCACACTCCGGGACAATGCCAGCCAACACCATTCAGCGTGGCCCCTCTTATCATGGACAATATGGTGCTCCAACGGGAGAGCAATGTTCCCCTCTGGGGTCACGGGACGCCCGGAACGGAGGTGAAGATCCAGGCCTCCTGGGGGGAAACCGGCAAAACGCTCGTACATCCGGACAGCAGCTGGATGTTGAAACTCCGCACACCGCACGCAGGAGGTCCATACACACTTGCGATCACGCACGATGATACATCGATGGCAATTTCGAACGTGCTCGTCGGCGAGGTGTGGCTTTGTTCCGGGCAATCGAACATGGAAATGCCCATGATGGGTTGGCCGCCGGCAGATACGGTGCTTACCTCCGCGGAAGAAATCAGCCATGCGACATACCCGAATCTTCGCCTGTGTACGGTGCGGCAAGCATTCTCCGCCGTACCAGAGGCTACGTGCAACGCTTCATGGGAGGAGTGTTCCCCTGCCACCGTTCCCGGTTTCAGCGCGACGGCGTTTTTCTTCGGTAAGAAATTGCATGAAACTCTTGGTGTGCCGGTGGGTTTGATCCAGGCCAGTTGGGGAGGAACCGCCGTTGAATCATGGATCAGCGCTCGGTGCCTTTCCAAGCTCCCTGAGTTCACGGTGACACTGCAGAGTCTCAAGGGATATGCCAACGGGCGGCAGCAGATCATGGAATGGCTACGAAAGTACAAAACAATCGACCTGCAGGGGAGAAAAGGCGAGAACAAATGGCAAGGCCTTGAGTGCGAGGATAACGATTGCGCAACCCGTTCATATGATGATTCCAGCTGGAGGGTGATGCATCTGCCAACGGCTTGGGAGAAGACCGAGGTCGGGAACTTCGACGGGATCGTCTGGTTCAGAAAAAGCGTTGTAGTTCCTTCTCTGTGGGTAGGGAAGAATCTGGTGCTGGAGCTTGGACCGGTTGATGACATCGATGTTACCTATGTCAATGGCGTGAAGGTGGGGAGCCACGAAGGCCAAGGCCAATGGAATGTCAAGAGGGTCTACCAGATTCCGGGTTCCATCGTCGACAGCACAATCGTGCAAATCTCTGTGCGTGTGATTGACTACCAGGGTGGAGGCGGCATGTACGGTGATCCGGCGATCATGAGGCTGCATCCCGAACAATCCGGTGATACGATATCTCTCGCCGGCGATTGGAAATATGTTCCGGTTGCCGAGTTGATGGGGAATGCCTTGTTTGTCTTCGGGCCTCGCGGGAATCAGTACGAAAGCCGGCCGCGATTCGCGATCGACCTCTCCGCGAATACTCCCACAACACTCTACAACGGGATGATTGCGCCGGTCATTCCGTTTTCGATCAGAGGTGCCATCTGGTATCAGGGGGAATCGAATGCAGAACGCGCTCGGCAATACCATTCTCTCTTTCCGCTGCTCATCGAAAACTGGAGAGCTGACTTTGCGGTGGGGGATTTCCCGTTCTACTTTGTTCAGATAGCACCTTTCGACTACGGAACCGCCACGCAATCTCAATACCTCCGTGAAGCACAGGCCGCAGCGCTCTCCGTGAAGAACACCGGCATGGCTGTAACGCTGGACATCGGCAATGCAAAAAACATACATCCGGCAAACAAGAAAGATGTCGGCCAACGTCTTGCGCTGTGGGCGCTGGCCAAAACGTACGGACATCGCGTGGCGTATTCCGGACCGATCTACAAGTCCAACAACAAGCGAAAGGGAAGCATCGAACTCTTCTTTGAGCATGCGGAGAAAGGCCTTGTGCTGAAAGAGGGGAGCACAGGCAACAGCTTCCAGATTGCCGGAATGGACCGTGTGTTCAAGAACGCTGTGGTCAAAGTCCATGCGAGGACACTGGTTGTGTCCAATCCAGAAATCCCGCAGCCCGTAACTGTGCGTTATGCGTTCAGCAATACGCCGGAAGCCACGCTTTTCAACAAGGACGGATTGCCTGCCCCTTCATTTAGAACTGACGACTGGGAGTAGAACGATGGACGAACTTGTGCGCGGCGGCACCCGAGCGATTATCGCAAGAACCGTGTTCGCAAGCATTCTTGCCGGCATGGGGATTTGTCTCTTGGCCTTAGACGCGCACGCCCAATGGAATCCGGCAAACCCGGTCAGGGAAGTGCAGCGTCAGCCGGACGGGCTGTTGCTTCACATGAAGCAAGGGCAACTGCGCCTGATCGTTTGTGACGAAGACATCGTGCGGGTGGTGTACGGGGCATCCGATACGTCCACCATCCCTGCACGACAAGGATTTCTCGCGTCAACGAAACATCCGCCGGGAACTCGTTGGACTTCTCAGACGACGGCCGATACTGCAGTTCTGATTCTCCCGCGCTTGACCATCTCTGTGGCGCTCCACGACGGCTCCATCACCTACTGTGACAGAACCGGTCAAAAACTCTTCACCGATCATAGCCGCACATTGACGCCGACGGTGGTCAACGGCGAACATGCCTTTCGTGCCGAGCTGTTTTCGAATCTGTGGGGTTCTTCGGAAGCGTTCTTCGGACTTGGAGGGCATCAGGCGGGTGTGTGGAACTTCAGGGGCGAGTCGGTCGATTTGTCGCAGGACAACACGAATATCAGCATCCCGTTCTTCATGTCAAGCAATGGCTATGGTCTTTTGTGGAACAGCTCGTCTCGCAGCCGGTTCAATAACCGGTTCTTGAATGCTTTGTATCTTACGGCCGAAGTGGCTGACGCCGTTGACTATTTCTTCCTCTACGGCCCGGAGTGTGATTCACTTATTGCCGGTTACCGATCTCTCACCGGAGAGGTGCCCATGTTTGGCAAATGGGCGTATGGCTTCTGGCAGTGCAAGAATCGTTATGCTTCTCAGGATGAGCTTCTCGGCATTGCCCGCCGGTACAGGCAGAAGCATATTCCGATCGACAACATCGTGCAGGATTGGTTTTGGTGGAACACCATGGGGGAGCCTGTCTTTGACTCTTCCCGCTATCCTGATCCGAAAGTCATGGTGGATGAACTCCACGCGAACAATTTCCACGTCATGATCTCATTCTGGCCCTACTTCCGCCCGGGGACAAGAACCTATGCGGACATGATGCATCGCGGCTATTTCGTCGATACGACGAAGGTAGCGGGATTTCACCCCTCAGGACAGGCGCTGTATGATGCCTTCAATCTTGAGGCGCGGAAGTACTACTGGAAATTGCTCGACACATCGCTCTTTCGCATAGGGTTCGATGCCTGGTGGCTGGATACCACGGAACCGGAAACGGAAGGACGAGAGACAAACATCCTGATGACCAACAGAGTGGCAATCGGCAACGGGGCGCGGTACGCCAATATGTATCCTTTGATGACAACCGGTGGTGTCTATGAAGGGCAGCGAAGTGTCACAGATCGGAAGCGGGTGTTCATTCTCTCAAGGTCGGCATATGCCGGCAGTCAGCGAACTGCCACCGCGGTTTGGTCGGGAGACATCAATGCCGATTGGGTCTGTTACAGACGCCAGATTCCATCGGGGCTCAACTATGTACTCTCCGGGCTTCCGTACTGGACAACTGACATAGGCGGTTTTCTTGGCGGTAATCCTGATGATCCGGCATATCGTGAACTTTTTGTGCGGTGGTTCCAGTTTGGGGCTTTTTGTCCGATTTTCAGGGTGCACGGCACACGCACCAACAATCAGAATGAACTCTGGTCGTACGGTTCTGAAACAGAGAAGATGCTCGTGGGGGCTGTCCGGCTCCGGTACCGGTTGCTTCCCTATATCTACTCTCTGGCGTGGATGACCACCAGCATGCAGTATACTCCCATGCGGCCGATGGTCATGGATTTTCGTGGTGACACCCGCGCTGCAAATATCGGCGATCAATTCATGTTTGGTCCTGCCATTCTTGTCAATCCCGTGACAGATCCCGGTGCAGTGTCACGGAGCGTCTATTTGCCTGTGGCGACGTGGTATGACTTCTGGAGCGGACGTACATTCCGCGGCGGGCGGGCGATCGATGCCCAAGCACCGATGGAAAGGATCCCCTTGTTTGTCCGTTCCGGTTCGATCGTACCGTTGGGCGGCGATGCAGAATGGGCTTCTGCCCAGAAGGCGGATTCGCTGGAGTTGAGAATCTATTGCGGTGCGGATGGTGACTTTGTGCTGTACGAAGACGAGAACGACACCTACGATTACGAAAAAGGTGTCTACGCGACAATTCCGATGCACTGGGACGACAAAGCGCGGGTATTGACAATCGGTGATCGCGCCGGTCGTTTCCCGGGTATGCTGAATTCGCGGACATTCCGGGTGGTGTTTGTCAGGGAAGGGCACGGGATCGGCAGCGAGAAAACCGAACAACCCGACACCATTGTGCGCTATTCAGGCACGCACGTCGGCGTTACCCCGTAGGCGCTATTTGCCGTGCGGGTAGTCTTCCACATTCACCGTTCTCACGGACCTGCGATCCACGTCGGTGGTGAATCCTGTTCCGTTGGTCACGACCGCCGGATACGCCCGCGCATTTCCCGGAGCCGCCGATCCTGTGAAGTCGAAGAGTGTTGCCTTGCGGAAGTTGGATATTTCGATGCCATGGGTAAAGAACGACATCGACGAAGCATCCCATGTAAGGTTACATCCCCGTATGCGGAAATTCTTCACCCACTGCGCGTAGATCCCGGGAATGTCATGTGCAAAGAGCTGAAGCGAAGGATCCAACACAGGACGCAGATCGAAATTCCCTCCGGCGACAGTATTGAGCGGACTCTCGCTGATCCTCAGCGTGAGATTCTCAAACGACACATCTTCAATCATGCTTTCGTTTGTACCGTAGACCACGATCCCCGATTCGCTTCTGCAGATGACGTCGCGAAAGATCACGTTACGGATGCCACCCGGGACGACGTCCTTCAGCAGACGCACTGCAGAAATATGAATTGGTTCCCCCTGCCCCCACCAATCGCCGGTGTGCAATCGTGTTTCCATGATGATATTTGTAAACATCAGGTTCTCGATCGATCCCTGATCCCGTGCAAAGAGACCGATCCCGCGATTGGAGTTGGTGATGATGATATTGCTGAAGAGATAATTCCGCATCGGGTTCTGGTCGAATCCACCGATGCGGATCGCCGCAGAGCGGGATTGAAGAGTACAATTTGTGACGGTGATATTCTCCGAGGGATGAGAAAGGCGTTTGTACCCGGGCAGGTCAAAGTGATGGTCGTATCCTGTCAACACGATGCAGTCATCCCCGGTGCGTATGTCACAGTCGGACATCCGGACATTGCTGCACGAGGTGAAATCAATGCCGTCGTTGTTCGGCACAAGCATGTTGCCGCTGATGCTCAGACCGGAGACGACCACGCCATCGCAATCGGCGCAGTGGATAGTCCAGAAAGGGGAATTCATGACACGAACGTCACGCAGTGTCACATTGCGGCAATTGGAAAAGATGATCATCTGGAAAGGCCTGTCCTTTGGCACGACGGGTCCGTCTCCAACGCCCTGTGATACTTCTCTGAAGCGCCCCTTCTGCCGGGTCCATGCCGAACCTATGCTATCGATCTTCTTCGCCGTGTTGAGATCCATGAAGACATCGCCGTTGCCGTCAATAGTGCCGGACCCGGTGATGGACACATTCTCAGCGTCCTGCGTGAACATCAACCCAACCTTCTTCCCATCCAACAGGTAGTGCTCGAGTGTGTCACTTCCCCGAAGCACGCTGCCGTTCTCCATATGGAAGTTCACGTGGCTGCGAAGCTGCAACGTACCAGAGACAAACACCCCCGCAGACACATATACTGTACCTCCTCCCATCTTCGCGCACTGGTCGATCGTCTTCTGAATAGGAATCGTATTGATGGTCTTGCCGTCGCCCACTGCACCGTAGTCCTCAATGCGGAACAGAGATGTTTGAGAAACGGCGTTGGCGAAGGCGAAAAGGAACAGTCCCGGCAGCACCCTAGCGAGACGTGTCATTGATAGGCGTCCATGGTTTTGTGATGTGTAATCCCGCCCGTCAACTGCTTTTGTGCGATGATTGCTGGTGCACGCGTTACCGAGGATCGTCGCTTTTGAATCGTTTGTATATCACGTAGTTCGTGCCCACGCGCAGCGGGAGCGTGAAGCCATTTACCCGAAGCTTGGTGAGCTGTTCCCGAATATGCTGAGGGTACTTCGCGATATCCACAGATTCGAACAACCAATCGGTTCTGGAGGAGATCCCATGTCGCACGCGCCTTGCGAGGGAATCGAACTGCGCACCGTTCTGCAGAAGCACATACAACGAATCTGCTTCCTGTGGGTTTGGAGAGACGAGCTCTCCGAGGGTCATGACAATTTGCTCCTGTACCTGCACCACGATGGCAAACCGGGTCCAGTAATCCACCGGTGCTGTCTCGCGTGGAAGTGCGGTGAACCGCCACTCCTTCATAGAATCAACAGCCAGAGCATCCCAGTGAGGATCGCCGCTTGAACGAAGCAGCTTGACCTCCGCCACGGAGCCATCATTCTGAAGCCGGAACATGGCATTCAGCTTAAGTCCGCCCGTATGGGAGATCGAGGAGAGCGGGGGCAACGGTGTCATGGCAACAAGTTCTTGTTGCGGAGACGAAACATCCATGTGTTGTGTGGCAGCACATCCGAGGAACAGAAGAAGGGTGACAAGTACACCAATGACTGTGGCGTTCATGGTCGTCTCCTCATATGGTTGTCATCTGTGTAGAGTTGCGGGTTACTCCAGCAGGGCCTCGACACTAACCTGATGGACCCCGGCAGCAGGTCTGGGGATCACGTTGCCATCAATCTGCCTGCCGTCCACAACGAGTCGTACCCGGTTTCCCTTTCCGCCGCGCGTGACCGATATATCGTACCGCACACCCTGCAACACGCGCGTTACGGAGAATCCTTGCCATGTCGTTGGTATGACCGGCGCTATCATGAGTCCGTCATACGTCGGGCGAATGCCGAGGATGAACTGGGTGATGGCGAAGTAGTTCCATGCGGCGGCTCCGGTGAGCCAGGAATTCTTGGCCTCGCCATAAGTCGGTGCATCTTTCCCGGCGATCATCTGGGCATAGACGTACGGTTCACAACGATGACGGTCGATGATCCTGCTTCGCGCAGAGGGATTGATGCGGAGATAGTAGTCGAATGCCCGATCGCCATTGCCCACCAGGGTCTCGGCAATAATCACCCAGGGATTGTTGTGACAGAAGACGCCTGCATTTTCCTTATATCCTGGTGGATAGGAGGAGATCTCACCAAGATGCAGATAATACTGAGAGTAGGCCGGTTGCTGCAACATGATGCCATGAGGGGTTGCCAGAATTTTGTGCACGGCATTGAGGGCTGTTTGTGCACGTCCATCATCGAGGCCGATTCCCGAGAGCACGCAGAAGCCCTGAGGCTCAATGAATAGCTGTCCCTCCTTGCACTCCTTTGAGCCAACCTTCATGCCATTGTCGTCATAGGCGCGGAGGAACCACTCTCCATCCCAACCATGCGTGCCGACGGTTGTGCGCATCGTCTCCGCCGCTTGGGTGTATCCCCGGGCGCTGGCATCATGATGGCACCGCTTGGCAATTGCGGCGAGTTCCGTCGCTGCAAGAACGAACATTTCCCCAATGAATATCGATTCAGCGACCTTGCCCTCTTTGTTCGTGGTTGTCTGGAAGGATTGTCCGGGGGTGTCTGAGAAGCAGTTGAGATTGAGACAGTCATTCCAATCGGCACGGCCAATGAGGGGCAGGCCGTGCGGTCCGAGTCTGTCGAGCGTATACTGAAGGCTTCGCCCGAGGTGCTCGTACAAAGGTTTTTCACTCCCCGCCCGGTTATCGTACGGAACGGATTCATCCAAAATTCCCCAGTCGCCCGTTTCTTTCAAGTATGCGGCGACTCCAAGGATCAGCCACAACGGGTCATCATTGAAGTCGCCGCCGATGTCGTTGTTGCCGCGCTTGGTGAGCGGCTGGTACTGGTGGTAGGCCCCACCGGTGTCAAGTTGCGTGGCGGCGAGATCGAGGATGCGTTCGCGTGCCCGTTCCGGAACCATGTGCACGAAGCCCAGAAGATCCTGGTTGGAATCACGGAACCCCAACCCGCGCCCGATGCCGGATTCGTAGAACGAGGCAGACCGTGACATATTGAAGGTGGCCATGCACTGGTACGCGTTCCAGATGTTCACCATCCGGTTCGTGTGCTTGTCTGGAGTTTTTGCCTGATACAGGTTCAGCAAGCGATCCCAGTAATGACCGAGAGCTTCAAAAGCATCTTCGACTTCCTTGGATTTCAGGTATCGCGCAATTGTCGGCTTGACAGTCTCTTTGTTGATTATCTGTGCCCCCGGGGTAACAAACTTCTTGTCGTGGGGATTCTCGTGATATCCCAGGAGGAACGTCACCTCACGTGTCTCGCCCGCCTTCAGTGTGAGACGAACATGATGCGACCCGATCGGCGCCCATCCGTGTGCTTGAGAATTGAA